>Ga0272442_10005137_pt1 | contig 17614 bp, 15 predicted proteins | sample SSMForm2O_FD_200262 | JGI IMG/M metagenome (GOLD analysis project Ga0272442, IMG submission 200262) | Marine sediment archaeal communities from Little Sippewissett salt marsh, Falmouth, MA, United States - SSM-Form-2O | ecosystem: Environmental > Aquatic > Marine > Wetlands > Sediment ... | reverse complement strand
TTCGAGGTCCGGCAAGTTCTCCATGTCCGTTTCTTCTCCGGACTCTGCTTCCAGGATCAATTTCTCATCCTCGGGAGCAGCTTCTGCTGGAACTTCCAGATCGAGAGTTTCCTCTCCCCCCAGCTCGGGTGTCAGGTCGCTCTCCAATTCGCCTAAAAGTTCCTCTTCTTCCTCGGTGAGCTCGCTCTCTTTACTGCCTTCAAGGTCAGCCAATTCGAAGGGGGTATCATCAGGGGAAACTTCTATCTTCTCGGGTTCGACTTTCACCCAAACTCCGTACTGTTCCAGGCTCTCGTCGTCGCTATCCCCATCTTCATTTCGGATTTCCGCACTGCTGATTATGTTGTCCAATTCGCTCGAGGAGAGGGCGACTTCTTCCTCGGCAAGCCCGCTCTCCTGCTTAGAGTTGTCTAATGCCATTTCTCACTCCCGGGGATGGTTTAACCATGTCCATATAATTATCGGTATAAATCCCCCCCTTTTAATCTAATATTACCAGGATGCCAGCTTTTTTCAATAGAAAGTTCCGTGTCAGCAAAGCGCATCTGGTATTCAAGCAGCGAGCTTCTTTCGCCGTTCATATAAGCGTATGAAGAGAATCCGCTTCGCCATATACCTGGCAATAGGCTTTATCTTGAGCTCTCTTTTGATTATTCTGTTGGGTGACAGCGGACTGCTGCGCTACCGTGCCCTGACCGGTTACCGGGAGGAACTTAAGAACAACATTGCGGAGCTGGAACTTCTGCACCAGGAGCTTTTGGATGACCTGGAAGCACTGGCCGGAGATCCGGAGCGAATTGCTCTGCAGGCACGGCAGCTCGGATATTTCCGGGAGCAGGAGAGATTGATCCGGCTGGAAGGCTACAATCCACCCAGGAGCGTCTATAAAGTGGGAAAAATCATCCGCCGGCAACCGGCTCCCCGCGGCCGGGGCGCCGACAGCTGGTTCCGTCTGCTGGGAGCCGGGACGGTGATCTGCCTGCTCGGCCTGTCCGTATGGCGGAGACGGAGCTATGCTGATAGGAAATAACGATCCGGGGGCTCCCGCCATCCTGACGCACGTGCTGGATCGTGGCGGCATCGTGGTGGCGCCCTGCGACACCATCTACGGCCTTCTGGGAACCGCCCCGGAAACAAAAGGGCGCCTCAAGGAGCTCAAGGGGCGTCAGGAGGGCCGGGCCTTCCTGCAGCTGATCGCCTCTCCCGACTGGTTGAGCCGCTTTACCGATATGCCCCTTCCGGACGTGCTGAAACACTACTGGCCCGGGGCCCTGACTTTGATCTTTCCCGCCCGCGGCGGGGGGAGCGTGGCCCTGCGCGTACCCGACGACAGACTGCTCATTGGGGTGATGACGCGCCTAAAAAAACCGCTCTACTCGACCAGCGTGAATATCTCAGGCGAGAGCGAGCTCTGGCAAAGCGCCGAGATCAGCGCCCGCTTCGCCGGCAAAGTGGACCTGTTCTTGGATGCCGGAGATCTTCCCGGCCGCAAACCTTCCACCATTCTCGACGTGACCGACAGCCCCTACCGTCTGTTGCGGCAGGGCGCCCTGGCCCTGCCCGCGGAGATCTTCTAGAAGATCTTCTCGATCACCTCGTCCATGTGACGCACGGGGTGGAAGACAATCCCCTTCTTGATTTTTTCGGGAATCTCTTCCAGGTCCTGCTGGTTCTGTTCCGGGATAATGATCTCCTTGATGTTGTTGCGCTTGGCGGCGATCACTTTTTCCTTCAGGCCGCCGATGGGCAGCACCTGGCCCACCAGGGAGAGCTCGCCCGTCATGGCCAGGGTGTTCTTCAGGCGTTTGCCTCTCACCAGCGAAAGCAGGCTGGAGGCCATGGTAATGCCCGCGGAAGGGCCGTCCTTGGGCGTCGCCCCGGCGGGCACATGCAGGTGAATCTGGTTTTTGGCAAAGAAATCGCCATCGATATTGAAGCGGTCCGCGATGTGGCGGATATAGGTGTAGGCGATGGAGGCCGATTCCTGCATCACGTCGCCCAGCTGACCGGTCAGGCGCAGGCCTTCGCGGCCGGGATTGGAAACGGCTTCGATGGTGAGAATAGCGCCTCCCAGCTGTGTCCAGGCCAGGCCCACGGCCATGCCGGGCGCGGTGATGCGCGTATTTTTGCTTTCCCGGAAGGTCGGTTTGCCCAGGAAGCCCTCCAAACCCTCGGCTCCGATGCGCACGGGGTAGGTCAGGCTCTCGGATACCGTCCGGCGGGCGATCTTGCGGTGGATCCTGTCCAGGGACTTTTCATAGTTTCGCAGTCCCGCCTCCCTGGCGTAGCCTTCGGCGATCTGCAGCAGGGCCGCGGCGTCATATTTTACCTGCTTTTTGGACAGGCCGTGGCGCTCCAGGGATTTCGGGAGCAGGTATTTCCGGGCGATGGCGATCTTCTCCTGGTTGATGTATCCGGAGAGCCGGATTACTTCCATGCGGTCCAAAAGCGGGGCCGGGATGGTGTCCGTGGTGTTGGCCGTGACAATAAAGAGGATATCGGAAATGTCGAAGGGCAGGTCCAGGTAGTGGTCGCGGAAAGCCACGTTCTGCTCCGGATCGAGAACCTCCAGCAGGGCCGAGGAGGGATCTCCTTGAAAGGAGGCCCCCAGCTTGTCGATCTCGTCGATCATGAACACCGGGTCCTTGACCTTGACGATTTTCAGCCCCTGGATGATCTTTCCCGGCATGGCTCCCACGTAGGTGCGGCGGTGTCCCTTGATCTCCGCCTCGTCCCGCATGCCCCCGGCGGAGAAGCGGAAAAACTTCTTATCCAGGGAGCGGGCCACGGATTTGCCCACCGAGGTTTTGCCCACTCCCGGGGGGCCGACCAGACAGAGAATGGAGCCCTTGGTGTCCTTTTTCAGCTTGCGGACCGCCAGGTATTCCAAGATGCGTTCCTTGACGTCTTCCAGGCCGTAATGGTCGGCGTCCAGTATTTTATGGGCCTTCTGCATATCGATTTCCGCGGGGGGCGAACTTTTCCAGGGCAGTGAGATGATCGTGTCCAGGTAGTTGCGGGTAACCACAAACTCCGAGGAGTTGCCGTCCATGAGGGCGAACTTTTCCAGTTCCTGGTTTACCGCCTCCAGGGTATCCGCGTCGAGATCGAGCTTCTCCACAGCGGCTTTGAAACGCCGGTATTCGCTGCTCTTGGCATCCACATCCAATCCCAGCTCGCTCTTAATAGCTTTCAGCTCTTCCTTGAGAAAGTATTCCCGCTGGCTTTTGGATATCTTTTCGTTGATCTGCTTCTGGATCTTTTTCTGGATGGTCAGGAGCTCCTGTTCCTTTTTAATAAAGATCAACACCTTCATCATGCGCTCGCGTACGTCCAGGGTCTCCAGGATCTTCTGCATCTCACCGCGGTCGATGTTCAGGATGGAGGTGATGAAATCGGCGATCTTGCCGGGATGGTCGATGTTGGCCATGTTGAGGCGGACTTCCTCGGAGAACAGGGGATTCCCCTCCAGAATGGTTTTCATCTCCCCGATCAGCGACCGGGTCAGGGCGCGAACTTCGTTGGATTTGATTTTTTTGTCCTCCAGGTAGTCCGCGGCCACCACGAAGGGCGGTTCCTTGCGGATGAACTTCTTGATCTTGAAGCGCCTGAGGGTGGAGATGAAGATATTGATTCCGCCGTCGGGCAGGTTGATTTTCTTGACGATCTTGGCCGCCGTTCCGATGCAGTAAAGATCATCCGTGCCGGGGTTCTCCGCTTCTTCCGTGCGGGTCAGGACCAGGCCGATGAATCCGTCACCGGCCAGGGAGTCCTCCACGATCCTGATGTCATCGGGAGAGGAAATCATCAACGGAGCGAAGATTCCCGGGAATACCGGCTTTCCGGTCAGGGACAGAATAGAGAGCTTGTTGGGAAGTACCATGGAAGTGGGTATCATCTGTTTGTCCGGCATAAATTACCCCCTGTATGGATGAATACACCGAGTTGTTTCTTCAAAATTAGTGAGGCCGGAAGTGAAAGTCAAGCGGGGGTGAGCAAGCCCCGCCCCCTTGCCTCGGGGGGAGTTCTCCTCTAAGATAGGGCTGGTGATGTTCCGGAGTTCTTCCAGCCCGGCAATCGTGCTCCGCAAGAACCGGGTAGGCGAAATACACAAGGCTTTGCACATGCTCACGCCGGAGGCGGGGCTGATCTCGGCGATCGCCCACGGCGCTTACAAGATGAAAAGCCGGCTGCGCCTGGCTTCGGAGCCCTTCGGGTATGTCAGGGTCTACCTCTACCATGACCCGGTCAAAGAACAATTCAAGATCACCGACCTGGAGAGTATCGATTTGTTCGAGCGCATCCGCGCCAGCGTGGAAAAATTTTTTACGGCCTCTTTGTGGGCGGAAGCTGTGCTGAAATCCTTTGGCGGAGGCGAGAGTTTTGGGGAGCTCTTCGGCCTCCTGCGGGACGCTCTCAAGCTCCTGGACCAATCGCCGGCGGGAGGGGAAACCCGCGTGTCCATGCAGTTCCTGATCCGCTTTCTCTCCCTTTTGGGCTACGCCCCCGACCTGGAGAGCTGCTCAGACTGCGGGCGGCCGCTGAAAGAACGGGAGACCCTGCTGCTCAAGCGGGGCGGGCTCGAGCTGCTCTGCCCGGAGTGCGCTCCGGGCGCGGGGGAGGCAGCCGGCCTGCTGCTTTCTCCCGGGGGGCGCCGCTACCTGGAGGCCACCCGGGCCATGAAGCTGGAGAGAGCGGTTCAGGTAGGCCTGGAGGCCGGGGCGATGGGCGCTTTGAAAGCCCTGCTCCATGCCTACCTGCAGACCGCTCTGGATATCAGGCTCAACACCCTTCGGGTCGGGGCGGAGATATTGTGAGGGTTTTCGCCGCTTTACCCCTGCCGACCGCTCAGGTTTCCGGGCTGGAGGAGCTGAGCACGGAGCTGTGCAGGCGCTACCGCCGTCTCAAACCGGTAAGCCGCCAGGGCTTCCATATCACCCTGCTCTTTTGGGCCGATCTCCCCGGGGAGCAGGTGCGGCTGCTCGAGGACCTCCTGGCCGAACCGCATATCTGTTCCCGCTCGCCCATGGGTGCGGTTTGGGGAAAGCTGGGGCAGTTTCCCCCCCGGGGCACTCCGCGGGTCATCTTCCGGCATATCGAGCAGGGGAGTACGGAAATAGCCGCTTTTCAAAGCCTGCTGACGGAGGGTGTGCGCGGCCTGGGCGCAGGCTTCCCCCTGGACAGGCGGCAGTTCAGGCCCCACGTGACCCTGGCCCGCAACCGGGGGGAAATTATGGCGCCCGCAGATTGGCAAGACCTGGCCGCCCCGGGGGAGGCTTTCGAAATCGATCGCTGCGTACTGTACCGTTCCGAGCTCATGCCCCAGGGCCCGCTCTACACACCTTTGAAGACCATCATGTTCGACGGGAGCGCTTAGTATGAGAGCTGTGGATTTAATCGTGAAGAAGAGAGAAGGCGGGCACCTGTCCCGGGAGGAGATCGATTTTCTCATCCAGGGGTATGTGACCGGCAGCATCCCGGATTACCAGCTGGCCGCGCTGGCCATGGCGGTCTATTTCCGCGGCATGAGCTTCGAGGAGACCGGGCATTTGACCCGGGCCATGATCGCTTCCGGAGATCTACTCGAGTTTCCCGGCTTTCCTCATCCCCTGGTGGACAAGCATTCCACCGGCGGAGTGGGGGATAAGGTTTCCCTGATCCTGGCGCCCCTGGCCGCCGCCTGCGGCCTCACGGTACCCATGATGAGCGGGCGCTCCCTGGGGCATACCGGCGGTACCCTGGACAAGCTGGAATCCATACCGGGCTATACAACCGACCTGACCGTTCCCGAGCTGGAAGCAATCCTCCACGCTGCCGGCTACTTCATGACCGGGCAGAGTGAGAAAGTGGTTCCGGCGGACCGTCTGCTCTATGCCCTGCGGGATGTCACCGGCACCGTGGAGTCCATTCCCCTGATCACGGCCAGCATCATGTCCAAGAAATTCGCCGAGGGGGCCCGGGGATTCGTGTTCGACGTCAAAACCGGATCCGGGGCATTCATGAAACAGGCAAAGCGGGCGGAGGAGCTGGCGGTTTCCCTGGTGCGGACGGGAGAGAGCCTGAAGCGGCGGGTGTTTGCCGTGGTCAGCGACATGGATCAGCCCCTGGGACGCAAGATCGGCAATTTCCTGGAGGTAGAAGAATCGATCGCCTGCCTGCAGGGACGGGGGCCGGAAGACCTGCTGGAGCTGACTTTGCGCCTGACCGGCTGGATGCTGGTGCTGGGGGGGCTGGCAGCTGACATCGAAAGTGCGGAAGCAGTCTGCCGGGAAAAACTCGAGGACGGCAGTGCCTGGAGCAGGTTCGTCTGCAATGTGGAGCAACAGGGGGGCGACCTTGACTGCATCTTGGAGCCGGAGCGCGGGCCCCGGGCCGCCCATATCCTGCCCCTGCGCGCCCGGGCTTCCGGGTTCGTGCGGCGGGTGGACGCCTATCTGACCGGCAGGGCAGCCGGGCTGCTGGGAGCCAGCCGGGCCGCGAAGGGCGATGAGGTGTTGCCGGAGGTGGGGATCGAGCTCCTGAGAATCCAGGGGGAAGCGGTGCGTGCCGGGGAAGAGCTCTGCCTGATCTGCGCAGGGGATCCTCGCCGCGCGCAGGAGGCCGAGGAGCTGATGCGGCGGGCCTATGAGCTCTGTGAGAATCGCCTGCCGCCCGGCAAAAGGGTCCTCAAAGAGATCACGGGAAAATGATGCCATGATCTGGGAAAAACTGGACACCAACGCCGACGAGGTGCGCCGCCTGGCGCGCCGCTGGGGTTTCGACCTGATCACCGCCTCGATCCTCCTGCGGAGGAACTGCGCCGACGATGAGATCCTGCGCTATTTTTTTACCGACGATCTGCATCTCCTCCACAACCCTTTTATGTTCCGGGACATGCCGAAAGCCGTGGACAGGATCCGGCAGGCTTTGGACCGAAAAGAGCGGATCATTGTTTTCGGGGACAAGGACGTTGACGGTATTACCTCCACGGTGCTGCTGGTGGAGCTGCTGCAAGAGATGGGGGGAGAAGTGGACTGGCAGCTTCCCGGCGGGGACGACGATTACGGTCTTTCCGAGTCCGTGATCAGGGAGCTAACGGACAAGGGCTTCCGGCTGCTGATCTCTGTGGACTGCGGCATTTCCAGCCTGGACGAGATCGCCCTGGCAACTGACCTGGGGATGGATACCATCGTGGTGGACCATCACAATCCCCTGGAGACTCTGCCGCCGGCGACGGCCATCATCAACCCCAAGGTTGAGGGCTGCGGCTATCCCTTCCGGGACCTGGCCGGCTGCGGCGTAGCCGCGAAGCTCGATTATGCTCTCCGCTTCTCGGGCTGCGAGGAGTACGGCCGCTCGGTCTGGCTCCTGCACGCCAAACCGGAGAACGAGACCTACACCCTGGAAGCGGCCCGGCTGGAAAACCTCGTTGTCGCGGAGCGTCATGTGGCCAGCGTGCTTCCCGGTACGTCACTCCTGGACAAACTGCCCCTGGGAAGCAAGCTGGCGGGCCAGAGTGTGCTGGTCTGGAATCTGGACAGGCAGAGGAAGATGCTGGCCAGGCTGGGTTTGGACACCCTGACCTCTGAGCTGGAGGATTTTCAGCCCCGCCTTACCGCTCTCTGGCCCGGCACCGCAGGAAAAAGCCTGCTCCGGCTGCTGGGCCGGCATCAGGAGAAGCGGCCCGGTACGGAGAGGCAGGGTGAGCTCGACCTGTTCATTGATTTCTACTGCCGGGCGATCCTGGCCGACCGGCAGGAGCTGACCGCTGCCCACCTGAATATCCTGGATCTGGCAGCCCTGGGAACCCTGGCCGATTTGATGCCGCTGCGCGATGAAAACCGGATCATCGTGCGACGGGGATTGGAGCGGATCAATGAGAACAGGAGAGCCGGGCTGCGGGAGCTTTTGATCAGGCAGAATCTTTACGGCCGCCGGGTGACCACCACCGATCTGTCCTGGCAGGTAACGCCGGTGTTGAATGCCGCGGGGCGCATGGGTGAGCCCGACAAGGCGGCCATGCTGCTTTTTAGCCGGAATCCGGAAGAACAGCGGGAGCTGACCGATACGATTCTGAGCTTTAATAAGAAGCGCAAGAGCATGGGGGACAAGATCTGGACCGCTCTCTATCCCCGGACCCACGAGAGCCTGGCTAAAACCTCAGGAAAATGCGTGCTGGTGCACGATCCCGAGCTGCCCAAGGGCATCACCGGGATCATCGCCTCGCGCCTGTCGAACAGCTTCAAGACACCGGCGCTGGCCGTGTCCGTGGGGGAGGAAAAGTCGGTGGGCTCCCTGCGCAGTCCCTATTCAATGAACGGATTTCTGGATCAATTTGCGGACCTGCTGACCAATTTCGGGGGGCATGACTGCGCCGCGGGATTCACCCTGCCGTCGGAACGCCTGACAGCCTTCTGCGAGCGTTTTTACAGGCTGGCAGCTGCTTTGGCGCCGGCGGAGCAGCGTGAGGAGGTGCTGCGGATAGACGCCGAGGTGCCTCCCCGCTACCTGAATCCCGACCTGATCAAGGTGGTGGAGGATTTCCAGCCCTACGGTGAAGATTCCCCGCCCCTGGTATTCCTGACCCGGGGCGTGGAGATCGAACAGCTGGATGTGATCGGGCGCCAGGCCAAGGCGCATTTGCGGCTGCTGATCAAGGCCGACCGCTACCGCTGGCCGGCGGTTTACTGGAACTCCGCGGACAGGGCCGGGCGCGATTTTACCGTCCATGATCAGGCTGATATCGTTTTCCGGCTGGGTCGCAACTACTTCCAGAATACCGAAACCCTGCAGCTGACGATTCTCGACCTGCGGAAGATATGAAATTTTTCTGCGTGCTGCTCCTGGCTCTGCTCGCCAACCGGGTTGAAGCGGAGGTTCTTGAGCTCGCCGGAGGCTCTTCCTATTGCTACGCTGCGCCCGGCGCCCGCTACGAATGGCGGGAAGCCGGTATTGTTCCCCTGGAAGGGCTGTTCTCCTACTATTCCGGCGCCCAGCGGCCGCTGCTCCCCGCCCTCCGGGTTCCCGCCCGTACTGACAGCGGGAGTGTGGCGGACTGCCTGGCGGCTCTGCCGGAAAAGCTTGACGCTCTCGAAGCCGAGCTCCTGGACACGGATGCCGCGGAGGATGCGGAGGGTGCGCCCATCTTGGAAGCACAGGGCTTTCTGCTGCAACGTGAAACGAGCCGGGAGCTCTGGTGCCTGCTTTTAGGGTTGGAGAGCGATCTTGCCCCGGGCGCTTACACCTTGCGCCTGGAGGGAAGCCGGGGGGAGCGTCGTTTTCTGCTGCTCGCCCCCTTCGAGGTGGAGGAAAGAAGCTTCGGATTCGAAGCCCTGAACCTCACGAAGCAGCTTGGGGGGCTTTTGACCGAGGACCTGGAGCGCCGGCGGGAGGAAGCTGTGCGTCTGCGCGAGCTGCTGATCTCCTTCCGGCCGCAAGCGGTTTTTCATGAAGGCGGCTTCATATCCCCCCTGCGGGAAAGCATCCCGACGGCTTTCTACGGGGACCGCCGGGAATACCGCTTCGCCGACGGTGGAAAGTCTGCCTCGATCCATAACGGGATCGATCTGGCGGCTCCCGCGGGCACGGAGGTCCTGGCCTGCGGTGCCGGACGGGTGGTTCTGGCGGCCGAGCGGCTGGTGAGCGGCAGGAGCGTGGTGATCGAGCACCTGCCGGGGGTCTATTCCCTCTATTTCCACCTGCAGGAGATCCGCGTCCGGGAAGGTGAGGAGGTCGGCCAGGGACGGGTGCTGGGAACCGTGGGTTCAAGCGGGCTGGCCACGGGCGCGCACCTTCACTGGGAGCTCCGGGTATCCGGCGCGGCGGTGAACCCGGAGTTCTACCTGGATCATGCCCTTATTGACAAAAGCGCGATTTCCAGTATCATGGAGGAGATTTCCACACGTGAGAGGAGGTGAGGGATATCGCGGAGATTATTGTCGGTGAAGAGGAGGCTTTGGAGAAAGCCCTAAAGCGTTTCAAGCGGATGATCGAAAAAGAAGGGATTGTCCGGGAGTGGAAGCGCAGGGAGTTTTTCGAGAAACCTTCCACCATTAAGAACAGGAAGAAAAAAGCGCTGGAACGAAAACGGATGAAAAAGCAGCGCAAGCTTCAGAATATGAAGAAATACTAGAGCCTTGAAAAGGCATATCAAAGGGGCTGCCCTAAAAGTTGGGCAGCCCCTTTTTTTCGATTCCTTACACTGTGTACTAGAGAATATGGTCCAGGAAGCGCTGGGTCCGCTCCTCCCGGGGCGTTTTGAAGATGATGTCCGGGTGCCCTGTTTCTATCACCTCGCCATTGTCCATGAACACCACCTTGTGCGCCGCCGCCCTGGCGAAGCCCATTTCGTGGGAAACCACCAGCATGGTCATGCCCTCCCGGGCCAGGTCCACCATGACATCCAGCACTTCTTTGATCATCTCCGGGTCGAGGGCCGAGGTGGGCTCGTCGAAGAGCATCACCTTGGGGTTCATGGCCAGGGCCCGGGCGATGGCCACCCGCTGCTGCTGGCCGCCGGAAAGCTGGTCGGGATAGGCGGAGATCTTGTCTGCCAGGCCCACACGTTCCAGCAGGGCGCGGCCGAGCTCCTCGGCTTCGTGCCTTTCCATTTTCTTCACCGTCCTGGGCGCCAGGATGATGTTTCCCAGGGCGCTCAGGTGGGGAAAGAGATTGAAGCTCTGAAAAACCATGCCCACCTCTTCCCGGATCTTGCGGATGTCGGCGTGGGGATCGGTGACGCAGTCCTCGTCGATGTAGATTTCCCCGGAGGTCAGGTTTTCCAGCCGGTTGACGCAGCGCAGGAGGGTGCTCTTGCCGCTTCCTGAGGGTCCGATCACCAGCACAACCTCGCCCTTGGCCACGCTGAAGCTGGCGTTCCGCACCGCTTCCAGGGTGCCGAAATGCTTGGAAGCATTGCGTATGCGGATTCTATCGCTCACGTTTATCCAGCCTTTCTTCCATCAATGCGACCAGGCGGGAAAAGAATAGGGTCATCACCAGGTAGACCAGGGCCACGATGGTGTAGGTCTCGAAGTAGTAGAAGGTCCGGGAGGCAAATTCCCGGCCCCTGCGCAGCAGGTCCGAAACCGCCAGAATCGAAACCAGCGACGAGTCCTTCAAGAGGGCGATGAACTCGTTGCCCACCGGGGGCAATATCACCTTGAAAGTCTGGGGCAGGATCACCTTCCACATGGCCTGGGTGCGGGTGAGCCCCAGGGCCAGGGCGGCCTCCATCTGCCCCTTGGAAATAGACTGGATGCCCGCCCGGAAGATCTCGCCCATATAGGCCCCGTAACAGACGGTCATGGCCGTGACCGCCGCGGTGATGCGTGGGACCTGGACGATCTTGCCCATGGCGTAGTAGATATAAAAGAGCTGTACCAGCAGGGGGATGCCCCGAATCACCTCCACGTAGACCGTGGCGATCCGGTTTACCGCCCGGATGCGGGAGATGCGGCCCAGCCCGGTGAACAGGCCAACCACCAGGGAGAGGACGATGGACATGACGGTGACCTGAAAGGTGCGCAGGACGCCGTCGGGTAAGAATTTGAGGATGCGCCAGAAGGGATCGGGAGAGACGATGGGGAGCAGGACAATAAGGGCCAGGGCCCCGAAAAAGGAGATACGCCAGGCGGAAAACGCCCCCTTGTCCTCCTTTTCCGGGATGAGTGCCCCGTCCGAAACGTCTATCTTGGCCTTTTTTATCTCAGCCACTTCTCTTCGATCGCCGTGTAGGTGTCCGTGTTGAGGACCTTCGCCAATCCGGCATTGACGGCGTCAAGCACTGCCGTGTTGCCCTTATTCACGGCGATGCCGTAGAACTCGTCGGTAAAGGGTTTGCCCACGATCATGAGCTTGCCCTTGTAGTTTTCGTTCTGGAGCGCGAAGTCCGCCGCCACCGGGGTGTCGGCAACCGCGCCGTCGATGCGGCCATTGGCCAGGTCCTCAAAGGCCAGTCCGATCTCGTCGTAGGTCTTGAGGGTGACACCCTCAGCCTTCTCGATGGCGAAAGCGCCGGTGGTGCCGATCTGGGCGCCCACGGACATGCCTGCCATGTCTGCCAGGCTTTCCACCCCGGTTGTTTCCTTCTGCACGACCAGGATCTGGCCGGCGTTGATGTAGGGATCGGAGAAGTCCATGGTTTCCTTGCGCTCCTCGGTGATGGTGACCGATGACATGACCGCGTCGTACTCCTTCGTGGACAGGCCGGCGAAGATGCCGTCCCAGGCGGTATTGCGGAACTCGTAGGTGAAACCGCCGGCCTCGGCCACTGCGGCCATCAGGTCAATGTCGAAACCCACGATCTCCTTGTTCTCGGCCACCATTTCCATGGGTGGCCAGGTAGCATCGGTTGCTATGACTATATGTAAAGCTGCTTCTTCTTCGACTTTTTCTTCTTTCTTGGCACAACCCGTAAATAAGACGCTCAGTGCCAGAAGCACGATGAGCAATATTGCCAATTTCCTGAACATTGCTTCCTCCTTTTCCTATGGTGTATAAATGATAGAATAGAGGACCATATAAGCATCCGGTTGTCAAGTGTTTACCCCGGGTGGAATCCTGCGGATTTACCATGACTTCAACCAGGGTGCTTGACACTTTGGGCGCCATTGGGTACATTTGCTTTAACGACGCAGGGTAGAGCAGTTGGCAGCTCGTCGGGCTCATAACCCGGAGGTCGCAGGTTCGAATCCTGCCCCTGCTAAAAAGAGCAGATTGCATTTTTGCGATCTGCTCTTTTTTTTCTGGCCAAGCGGGACTCGAAACGAAGGGAGCGCCTAGCGATAGCAAGGAAAGCCGCCAGGGATGGCGGCGGCAGCGACTGAGGCGGCCCGGAGAGAGTCGACACGACTTTGACGACCGGAGGGCGAGCCTGCCCCTGCTCAAATGATCAACACCGGCTATAGTATACCTCGTTCCACCTGATCTCCTTCCGTATAGCTCCCAAATCGGTGTTGTCATCGATGACGAGCAGTTCGATATCCCAGATATCGGCCAGCATCTCGATATGTTTAATTGAGATCGCCTGACTGTAGACACAGTGGTGTGCGCCTCCCGCATAGATCCAGGCTGTCGCCGCGGTTCGAAGATCCGGTTTCGGGTTCCACAGAGCCCTGGCGACCGGCAAGTTCTTCATTGCATGTTTCGGTTTAACCGTTTCCACCTCGTTTGCCACCAGGCGAAACCGGTCTCCCAGGTCGATCAGGGTGGTATTCAGAGCGGGACCCTCGGCCGCGGCAAAGATAAGACGGGCAGGATCTGATTTCCCCCCGATTCCCAGAGGATAAACTGCGAGCCGCGGTATATCGGCGGAGATTGAAGGGCATACTTCGAGCATATGCGCGCCCAGAACGTAGCTCCCGCCCGCAGAGAAGTCATAGGTATAGTCCTCCATGAATGAAGTGCCGCCTGGCAACCCCTCTCCGATGACCTTCAACGTCCGGGTGAGTGCGGCCGTCTTCCAGTCGCCTTCCGCGCCGAAACCGTAGCCGTCGGCCATCAGACGCTGTACGGCGAGACCCGGCAGCTGTTTCAGACCGTGGAGATTCTCGAATGTGGTCGTAAAAGCCGTGAAACCGCCTTCCTTAAGAAACCTGCGCAATCCGATCTCGATACGTGCCTCTTCACGTACAGCGGGGTGTGGTTCCTTTCCGGTTACCGCCGTTGGCATCATTTCATACCGGTCCCGGTATTCCTCGACCATCGCGTCGGTTTCCGCTTCGGACACCGTGTCTATCACAGCCGTGAGATTGCCCACGCCGTACCCTTCGACGGCATAACCGAATCTCTCCTGGGCCGCTACCTTATCGCCCTCGGTAACAGCGACGCTGCGCATGTTGTCGCCGAAACGGGCGACCTTCATGGTTTTGCTTTCAAGAGCGCCGATCGCCGTCCGTATCCAGTCGCCGAGCTCCCTCTGAACTGTTTCGTCCTGCCAGTGCCCGGATATAACATGCCTGTTCATCCGCATCCTGCTCACCATGAATCCGAATTCCCGTCCGCCATGGGCCGACTGGTTCAGATTCATGAAATCCATGTCTATGGTATTCCAGGGGATCTCTCGGTTGAACTGTGTATGAAGGTGAACAAAGGGCTTTGCGAGATCTTTCAGACCTGCTATCCACATCCTGGCCGGTGAAAAGGTGTGCATCCAGAATACCAGCCCGGCGCAGTCCGGATCGTTGTTGGCCTCGCGGCATACCCTCAGAATCTCATCCGAACGTGTAACTACCCCCCGAAAATCGATCTTCGCCGGAATAAACCTGCTTTCATTCAGACCGACACCTATCTCCCGCGCATCGTTTTCGACGAGCTTCAACGTTTCCTCTCCATACAGATGCTGACTTCCGGCGACAAACCATACTGCTGAGTTTTTGTACATATTATTCATACCTTCTCCTTTTTTTACCTGTTCTCGCTTGTCCGTAATATGCTCGCGGACCGTGTTTCCTCTGATAATGTTTCTCGAGAAAATATTCGGGCAGTGTTTCAGCCGGCGGCTGAATCGCCCCCGTGTAGAACGCTATCTTTGCAACTTCCTCAAGAACCACCACATTTTCCAACGCGCCTTCAGGGCTGTTTCCCCAGGCGAACGGCCCGTGAAAGGGAATCAGGACGGCGGGCATCTCGGCAGGATCGATGTCGTTGCTCCGAAAATGGTCGACGATGAGAGCCCCCGTCTCTCCTTCATAATCCCGCGCAACTTCCTCCTCGGTAAGCGGGCGTGTAACGGGAACCGTACCGTGGAACGAATCCGCATGGGTGGTCCCGTAGGCGGGTATGCCTGTCTGGTGCTGCGCCCAAGCGGTCGCGAAGGTGGAGTGGGTATGGACGATCCCGAATACTTCGCCGAAATTGCGGTATAGCGAGAGGTGAGTGGGAGTGTCCGACGACGGCCGAAGCGCGCCGTCAAGGAGCCGCCCGGTTTCAATATCAAGCACCGCTATATCCTCCGGCTGGAGGTCCATATAGGAGACCCCGCTCGGCTTGATTGCCATGATCGATCTGTCCTGATCGATTCCGCTGACATTACCCCAGGTGAGCACAACCAGCCCTGACCGGCCCAGACTTCGGTTGGCTTCACAGACCCGTGAGCGCAGTTCCCCGTATTTCATTCCGCGCCCCCCGACCTCTCCCGTATCTCAAGGAGTTTCTTCATCAATGGATATAATTCGGCGGTGTGTCCCTCGACACCGAAGGCGTCGTGCAGTTCCCGGTATATGGCAAAAAGCTCGTTGTAGACCGGCACATGTTTCCTGATCGGTGTGTATCTGGTTTCAAGCACGCCGGTCATGCGTTGAACAGCCGCGGCGTAGTCTGGATATCCTCCGGCTTCCGGGCCTGCAACTACCGCTCCCGCGATAGCCGAACCGAGCGAGGCGGTCTGAGTGCTGCGGGATAGTTCCATCTCGCGATTGAAAACATCGGCGTAAATCTGCATCAGATGCGGACTCTTGTATGGAATGCCCCCACAGTTTATTACTCTCTCAACCTTCACCCCGTATGACTCGAACCGCTCCGCGATAATCCGTGCTCCGAAGGCGGTCGCTTCTAAAAGGGCTTTGTACATCTGAGCCGCGGTCGTGTGAAGCGTCAGTCCGACGAACAAACCGGTAAGCCGCTGGTCAACCAGCACGGTCCGGTTCCCGTTCATCCAGTCCAGGGCCATCAGACCGCTCTCACCCGGCTCCAACTCAGCCGCTTCCGCTTCAAGTTGTTTGAACACTTTCTTTCTGCTGTTCGTTTCAGAGACAAGCCCAGCGAACCAGCCGTGAATATCCCCGATCGCCGACTGACCCGCTTCCAGACCGTAGTAACCCGGAAGTACGGAACCCGGAACGATGCCGCAGAGGCCTGGAATATCGTGCAACTTCTCTGATATCGGAGCGACCATGATGTCACAGCAGGATGTGCCGATATTCTTGACGAGGGTACCGGGTTCGATCCCGCTGCCGATTCCGCCGAAGTGGGCGTCGAAGGAACCGATCGCTATAGGTATCCCTTTCGAAAGGCCGGTCTTCCCGGCCAGCTCAGCGGTCAGATACCCGGCGATTTCATTCACCTGATGCGCCCTTTGGGGCAGGGTCTCCCGTACCTTCAGAAGTTTCGGTTCGAGCTGCCTGAGGAAATCCCCGTCCGGATACCCTCCCCACTCCTCGTTGTACATCGCCTTGTGTCCGGCCGCGGTTATCCCCCTTCGTATTTCCAGCGCGTCCTTCACCCCCGAGAGAACAGCCGGAATCCAGTCGGCGATCTCGACCCAGGTGAAAGCCTTTTCATACACAGCGGGATTCACATTGATGCAATGCCATATTTTGGCCCAGAACCATTCCGATGAGTATGACCCTCCTATTTTGTCGAGATACTGCGGCCTTAGATCCCTACCGATCCTGGTGATTTCCCCGGCTTCGAAGTGACCGGTGTGATCTTTCCATAGCCAGACGCAGGCATCCGGATCTTGTTCAAATCCGGAAACTTCCGCAAGCGGCGTCGTATCCCGCATAACCGGCATCGGGGAGCTACCCGTCGTATCGACTCCGATCCCGATTACTCTATCCGGCGCGAAATTTCTGTCGCGGCCAGCCTGTTCGATGGCCGACCGCACCGATTCGACAAAACCTTCAACATAGTCCGCAGGATACTGCCGGGCGAGATGGGGATTTTCCTTATCGATCAAAACGCCATCCGATCCGCTTCGGTATGCGGACACCCCCTCTCCTACGGTTTTACCGTCCTGTACATCGACGATGAGGGCTCTCACCGAAGAAGTACCGTAATCCAAGCCCAGGCTGAATCTACCACTCATAATAAATACCTCGTTCTACTTATTGTAACAACTTGTACCTAGGAGTGACTATGAAAAAATACGAGATCATTCAGAAGCAGCTGCACGGGAATATCGAGAACGGTACTTATCAACTGGGTGATAAGTTACCGAGCGAGAACGAATTGTGTAAACAGTACACGGTATCCCGAAACGTGGTGCGGCAGGCGCTGAGAAATCTCGAAAGTCTCGGATTGACCGAAACGATCAAGGGAGTCGGGACCTTCTGCCGGTCCGGGTCCCGGGGAACCGAAATGACCTACAATATAGGCTTTATCAGTTTCTTTTCCCATTCCTGCATTTTCCCCCAGATAATCGCCGGCGCCGACTCCGTCCTGTACCCACAGGGGTTCCACTTGTTGTTAGGACAATCCCTGTACGATCTCGAGCGGGAGAAGAAGCTCCTGCGGAGATTTCAGCGGAGGAAGGTAGATGGAATCATCATGGAGCCGGTGTACGACGGCAGAATACAAAATTCAAACGCGGAAATAATCGGGGATATACTCGGGCAGGGCATACCGGTGGTCTTCATCGACAATTCCATCCCCGGGATGCATACAGCCACCATTACTCTCGATGACTACAACGCCGGTATGCAGGCCGCCGAATATCTCGGCCGCAAGGGGCACCGAAGGATAGCCCTTTTCTACCAGGAGGATTACTTCACGAAGATACAGCGGAAGAACGGAGCCGAAACCTTTATCGACCGGAACCGTGAGAAAGGTTTTCGGGCCTTCCCCTTCCCTTTCCGTGGTCAGGGAGCAAACAGTTCGGCCCCTCTGGCCGCCGCGGAGCTTCTGCGACAGTTGG
>Ga0272442_10005136_pt1 | contig 17615 bp, 23 predicted proteins | sample SSMForm2O_FD_200262 | JGI IMG/M metagenome (GOLD analysis project Ga0272442, IMG submission 200262) | Marine sediment archaeal communities from Little Sippewissett salt marsh, Falmouth, MA, United States - SSM-Form-2O | ecosystem: Environmental > Aquatic > Marine > Wetlands > Sediment ... | reverse complement strand
TCAATTAAAATCCCTTTTTGGATGAATACCAGAGCAGAAACAATTAATGAAGAAAGAATTAGAAAATTAGAGGAAATTAATTGTGTTAGTATGAGTATTGGTATAGAACATGGAAATGAAGAATTTAGGAAAGAAATTTTAAGAAGAAATATGAATAATGATGTTTTAAAAAGAGCATTCAAAATATTAAATAAATCAAAGATACATGTTTCAGCAAATAATATAATTGGTTTTCCTGACGAAACCCGAGAATTGGTTTTTGATACTATAAAACTTAACAAAGAACTTAATCCAGATAATATTATTGCAAATATTTTTAATCCTTATAGAGGAACAAGATTATATTCATTATCTGTTGAAAGAGGATATTATCCTAAAACTGATCTTGCAGGAGATAACCGTATAGACCCTACATTAAGGATGCCTCAACTAACTCCTGAACAGATTAAGGGGCTTCAAAGAACTTTTCTTTTATATGCTAGATTTCCAGAAGAAAGATGGCCTGAAATAAAAATAGCAGAAGAATTTAATGACAGAGGTAATAGAATGTTTCAAAAACTACGTGAAGAATACAAGAGAATATATTTAAAATAAAATGGAATCAATAAAAGAACTAGAAAAAAAATGTGGTGCAAAATATGGTGTTAGTTGGGCAGATGATCTTAGAATGAAACTTTCCATACATTTTACTAGAATTATTTTATACACCCACCTAACTCCTAATCAATTAACCACCCTAGGTTTAATCCTAGGTATTTTATCATCTGTTTTTTTTGCAAGAGGAGAATATTTTTATTCATTAATCGGAATCTTATTTTTAAACATTTCTGTTTTTTTAGATTGGATTGATGGTTCTGTAGCTAGGTACAAAAAAATGTGTTCTCTTAGAGGGTATTATTTAGATATTTTAGCTTATGAAATTGTAACTCCTTTAATAATAATTGGATTATCTATTGGAGCTTATTTTAATAATCTTTTTGGGATTCCTGGTTTAGTTTATTTAATTACAGGGCTATTTGCTGCTTTTAGTATAATGATCAATAGTGGTGTTAAATATTCAAAATATAGACTTTATATTAAAAGCAAGGACTTCCCAGGATTAGAAAGATATATTAAAGAAGATATTGAACATACTAGAGAAGGCAAAAAAGGATTTAAAAATAAAACAAAGGAATTCATAAAAGAATTTTTTAGAGTATGTAGATCATTTAATGCTATTTTCTTTTTTGGGGTGTTTAATTTGCTTCCTATTTTGGTTCTGATTTATGGAATTTTATTTTCATTCAACACATTTAAGAATATTATTAATGAAATAACAATTATAACTAACTAATAATATCTTTTATTTTGCTTTTAAATAAATTAAGAATCATTAAATCGCTTTTGTCCAGTCCCTTAAATAAAAGTGCTAATAAAAAATAAGCCAAAAAGAAAAAAATTGCCTGCAAAATAAAACTAATCCAGTTTAAAGGGAAATATTTTTTTATAGAAAGTAAAATAAATATAGGTACTAAAGAACCCAATAAAATTTTAAATATTTCTTTTTTTAGTGGGACTATTGAAAAATAAAATTTTGTTTCAAATAACAAAAAGGTAGATATAAGAATTTGAGAGATCATTGTAGAAAAAGCTGCACCTGTTATTCCGTATTTAGGGACAAGAGTTAGATTAAGTAGAAGATTTATAATTGAAACTATTAAAAGATTCATAAAAACTATTTTTGATTTTTCTTTGGTAAGAATTAAATATGTTGAAATCTTAAAAATAGAAGATATAAAAATCCCTATAGATAAAATAATCAAACTTGTCTTAGCTAAGATAAATTCAGATCCAAATAAAATATTTATTATTTCTCCAGGAAATAGAATTAAAAGCACAAGGAGAGGAAAATTTAATATAAATATCCATTTTCCTAATTGTTTGCTTAATCTTTTGATAAGAATTATATTCTTATTTGCAAATTCCCGGGTTATTAAAGGGAAAAACAACTGTATAAATATTTGAGGGAGAATATTAAATAACAAGGCTATAGATGTTGCTACATTATAAATTCCAACTTCTGAAGCCCCTCTGAAATAGCCTATTGCAAAAGAATCTATCCAATAAAGAACCATAGATATAATGGTCAAGAACATCAAAGGCCATGAATAAGAATAAAGAGAATGACTTGTTTTCCTTTGAACTTCTTTGCTAATCTTTTCTTTTTTAAAAAATTTAAAGATTTTAATTTTGCAAATAAAATAAGAGACTATAAAAATTCCTACAATGCCTAAGGTATAAGAAAAGATTATAGAATTGGTTTTAAATCCTAAATAGACTAATATAATTAAGGTTATTAATTGAATTGCATTACCTAAAATATTTTTTATAAAAGAGCTCCATTTAATTTCTTCAAATGCTCTTATTGTAGAAGTAAAAATTCCTGAGGCAACAGATATAGGGACAAAAAAACTTAAAAATTTGAGAAATATTATTAGCTGAGGATTATGAAAAATATTAATAGAAATATATTCTGATAAAAAAAACATAATTAATGCTCCGATTATAGAAGAAGATAAAATTAAAATAGAAGATTTTTTAAAAATATAGTTTATTTTACTATTTTCTTTTTTGCCCCTATAAAAAGAAATGTATCTTACTATTCCCTCAGATATCCCTAATGAAAAAATTATTGTGATTATACTAAAAATCATTGTTGAAAGAGAAAAGATACCGTAACCTTCTGCTCCAAATTTTCTTGCTATAATAATTTTATAAAGATAGGCTAAAATTTTTGATAAAAGAATAGAGAAAAATACAAATATAGAAGATTTTGCTAGTAATTTTAATGAGTGATTGAATTTCTCTTTTTGCATTATTAAATTAGAAAATTATTATTTTTAAATTAAATGGATTTAAACTCTTTCATATAAATAAAGAATTTCATATTTTTTTATTAAATTAAATTCACTTAAAGAAAAATTTCCTTGTAAAGATATTGCATAATCTATTTTATCATATTCTGTATTATCATTTATAGGTTTACCAATGCCCCCTGAAATCCAAAATTCCCTTCTTCCATTTATTCTTAAAGGTGAAAATCTAATTGTTCTTTCAACCAAAGTTGAAGAGTTTTTTAGATAAAGATTATAATCTTGAATAGATATAAATTCCTTAATATTATCCCCCCAATAAATATCTGCTAATCTGTGGTAATCATCAGGATTATTTCCAACTAAAAAAATTTCATTGGGATATTCTTTTGAAATCTGAATTAGATCTTGATTAATTATAGTATCTTTGTTTTCTAGGCTTATATTAAAAGATGGAAAATTTTTTATTAGAAGAGTAAATTCTTCAAGATTAGTTGTTGGGTATTTTATCTGAATTTCATAAGGAATTATAATGATTAAAGAAATTATTGTAGAGATAATTATTAATTTTTTAATTTGATTTTTATTTAGGGTTTTTATTAAAATTAAAATCATTATAGGAACTAATAATAACAAATATCTTATTTGGGGGTTATGTAATAAAATTAATATGGTGCCTATTAAAAATATAATTATTTTTTTATTTTTTTTAAAATTTTCTTTTTTTAATAAAACCCAGAAATATACAGGGATTATTAATAAAAAAGACAACAATACACTTAAAGTTTTAGGGATTGCTCGTATATCTGAATAAACTCCAAAACCAAGATTGTTAAGTATTGTGCCTGAAATATTTTTAATTAGACTATGAAATGGAAACCCAAATAAATAAAAATCCAAAGCCATAAGAGGAATTAAACCAGATAATATGAATAAAATATAATAAAAAAAATGAGATAAGGGTTTATTATACAAAAAAATTATTAAATAAAAAGCCCCTAAAAAAAATATTGCATGCCAAAAAGAGATAGATAAACCTAAAAAGATTCCTGAATAAAATAAATATTTTATTTTGTTTGTTTTATTATATTTTTCTATAAAATAATAATTCCATAAAAAGAATAGGCTTGCTATTTGAATAGAATTTATCCAAGGAGCCATATACCAAATTATAGGAGATAGTAAAGTTAAAAAAAGAGCTCTTTTGTCTTTTTTGGAGATATAATATATTGAATAAATTAAGATTCCTAAGATTATTAAATTTAAAATTTTAAATCCTATAAGATTATTAAATAATTTAACTAAAGGGAAATTAATAAAACCCCAAAGATAGGAATGTGAGCTTCTTATTTTTGCCTGATAGTCTCCTGCAAAATATTTTGCAGGACTTGCAAATGAGGCTATGTCTGTTGAACCATAATAATTAGTTAAAAGAGTGAGTAAACATAAAAAAAGAAAAATAATCCCTATATAAATCCAATAAATTTTATTATTTTTCTCCATAATCATTTATATTATATTTATTTAAAAAATTATCTAATCTATCCTAATTAAAATTATATTCCAAAATGTACTTGTTTTAATTTTAAAATTAAAATTTAATTTTTTTAATAAAATAGATATTTGTTTTTTTGTCCAAGTATGTAAATGCCCAGGGGTACTTCCTAATCTTTTCACATATTTTAATCTTGATAAATTCCCTAATCTAAAAAAAGGCTCATTAGGGATTGTTATTAAAATAAATTTATTTGATAATTTTTTTAATTTATTTAAGGCATCTATTGGATTTTCCAAATGTTCTAAAACTTCTGTCAAAATAACCAAATCTGTTTTTTTATTAATTGAAAAAAGATCTTTTTTAATATATTCTATATTTTTGTTTTTATTAAAATTTTTTGCATAATCTATATATTTTTTTTCATAATCTATAGCTAATATTTTCAAATCTGGAAAATTTTTAGAAATTTCAATTGTTATAAATCCTTCACCACACCCAATATCTAATACATTTTTGATATCATCAATATTATTGATTGTTTTTATTATATCTTCTTTTAATTTATTGTTCAAAAATTTTATTAAAAAATTTTTAGATAAATGTTTTTTTTCATTTCCTTTCCATATTTCGTTTTCCATTTTAATTTTTTATTATTTTTGTCCAGTAAAAAAATAAGAATCTTAATATAAAAAGACTAACAACAACAAGAGGAACTGCTATTAATGTTTTTATTTCAAAAATATCAATTAAAATAGAAGTTAAGATTATATATAAAATTACAGAAGTCAAATTTATTATTAAAAAGACATAAAATTTTTTATGAATAAGATTTATTTTAGTATAACTCAGATATTTAATAAAAAAAATACTTACTCCGATTATTGTTGAAGATACAATTGCTTTTATTCCAACAATATCTATAAAAATCCAGGAAAAAAATATATTTAATAAACTTACACATAAACCTACTCCTGAATATTTAAATAAATTAATAAAATGTAAGTTTAGTTTTTTCATTTTAAGATTTTTCTAATAGAATAGGTTTTTTCTTTTCTTGATATATGTGCTATCATTTCTCCTAACAAACCAAATAAAATTAATTGTAATCCTAAAATCATTAATAAAACTGAAAAGGTTAATAGGGGCCTGTTTCCAATTGTTTTATTTAAAAATAATCTTAAATAACTTAGATATAAAGAAAAAATAAATCCAAGAGAAAAAAAGAGTGTTCCAATTCCTCCAAAAAAATGCAATGGTCTTTTATTATAAGAAAATAAAAACCTTATTGTTATTAAATCAAAAAATCCCTTAAATAATCTTGAAAATCCATATTTACTTTTTCCAGATTTTCTTTTTCTATGATTTACTTTTACTTCTGTTATTTTAAATCCTTTAGAATGGGCAAATATCGGGATATATCTATAAAGTCCCTCATATAATTCTAAATAAGGCAAAACAGATTTTCTAATACATCTATAGCCATTATCAAAATCATGCAAAGATAATTTAGTATATTTTCTTAAAATAAAATTAAATATTTTTGAGGGAATTTTTTTATGATAGGGGTCTTTTCTATCATATTTCCATCCAATAACAACATCATAACCCTTATTTATTTTTTCTAAAAAATCAGGGATATTCTGAGGATTGTCTTGTAAATCTCCATCCATAGTAAAAATTAAATCTCCTGAACAAATTGAAAATCCTGCTTTATATGCTTCTGCTTTTCCAAAATTTGTTCTTAATTCTATTACTTTTAGTTTTCTTTCTTGTTTTTTTATAGATTCTAAAACATTTTGAGTATTATCTTTAGAGCCATCATTTATGAAAATAATTTCATAATTAGAAATTTTTTTAGATAAAACAAGTTTAGAAAAAACATCTTTTAATTCATAAAATAATTCTTTCACATTCCCTTCTTCATTATAAACAGGGATTACTACACTTATATTCAACATAAATAATTAGATTGTTTTTAGTTTTTAAATATTTGTTCTATCCTACATTTTAACTTAAACAAAAATTTTCAAAACAAAGATTTTTAAATAATAAAACATAGGAAATACTATGAAAAAATCAATTTTAATTGTTATTTTTATTTTAATTTTGTTGTTTTTAGGGATTATTATTTATTTTGTTGCAAACAAAACCCAACTCAATCTAAAAGAAATAATAGATAAAAAAGATCCTGCAACTAATAAAAATCCAGTAGAACTTATAGCAGATTCAGATTATGAAGGTTTAGAAAGAGCAGGAGTTACAGGTAAGGAAAATGAATTGATTATTGATTTTATGATAGAAGCAATTGGATTATATGATTGGGAAAAAATTGATAATGCTTGGCAAGAACTTTTGGATGCAGGAGTAACTAAAGAGGATGTTTTATTATTTATTAATAAATTTACTGAACTAGCAAGGAATAATAATTTTGATGAATTAAATAAGATTGGTGTAACAGATGAAAAAATTCAATTATATATTAATAATTGGGATCAAGAAAAAGCAGAGGAATTTGTAAAGAACACAGTAGAAGATACTCTAAAAAAAGGAGAAGAAGAAATGAGTAAGAGAAAAGAAGATCTTATTAATAATTTACCTTAAAATGAATTTTCAAAAAATATCCAAAAAAATGAAAGAATCTAAAATTGTTAAAGCATATATTTATCTTTGGTTAGTGGTCATTCTTCTTTTTGGAATTGGAGCATTTATTTATATGAACTCTAAAGGGCCTTTTTCTTTGGAAATAAATATTTTAGTTTCTATTGCTTTCGTTATTATCATCTCTGTAGGATTTCTTTTTAAGGCAAGATTTCTTTTGCTAGCAGGATTTATAGAAGGTAATAAAAAAACAATAAAATTTCAAATGGGGGTAGTTGCGATAGCTTTAGTTGCTGTTTTAATTTTCTATAATACATTTCTAGAAAGATGGGGGATTATATTATTTTTTGCTATTTTAATAATCAGTATTTTAATAATATTATTTAATTTTCTAAGATTAAAAGAACTTAATAATATGTAATTTAGATTTTAATAAATTTAATATAAATGTTTCTTATTTTGAAAATGAATTTTAAAGTATCCCAAACTTTATTTCTTTTTATAATCATAAATAGAATATATTAAAAAAAATCTGAGTTTAGTTAAATAAGCCTTTTTTTCATGTATTAAATCTTCAATCAAATGAATAAAAAATCCAAGATAAACATAAACTAAAATGGGATAAGATAATGATAAAAAATAAATAACTAAAAGAGGTTCTATTCCATGCAAAAATAAAATTGGATGTTTTAATTTTTTTAATTCTTTATCTGATAATTTTTTTAATTTTAATTCTCTTTTAATAAAATATTTATAAGAATTTTTTATATTAAAATCTTTTTTCTTAATAATATAATAAATATAATGATCAATATCAATTAAAATAGAAGATAAAAAGAAAATTACAATTCCTAAAAAAGGAATTTTAAAGGAGAAAATTAAGGATAAAAATAAATTAATTATTATGTGTGTTCTTGGTAACATGTTTTTTATTTATCTATAACTTTTAAAAAGTTTTACTCTTTTATTATCCTCTTAACAATTTCTGCAAATGCAGGCCTAGTTATAAAAACTCCTGCACTTATTCCAATAATTGTTGTAACTGCAAATCCTTTTAATAAACCTGCTCCTGCCCAATAAAGTGGAAGCATTGAAAATAAAGTAGTAAAATAAGCTCCTAAAATAATAAATAAAGCTCTTTTAATTCTCTGTTTTAAAGATAATTGTTTTGATCTTGATTCATCTAATACAACTATTTGCTGGTCTACTCCTGTTCCAATTGCTGCGATTATTCCTGCAATAGAAGGTAAATCTAAATTCCATTTAATTAAAGCAGCTATTCCCAAAATAATTAAAACTTCTGAAAAAGCAGTTAATAAAACTGCTAAAGAAAGATTTAATTTTTTATATCTTAAAAAAACAATTAATGCTACTGCAATAATTGCTGATAATCCTGCAATTAAAATAGAATTAATAAATTTTTGTCCTAATAATGGAGAAATAGTGTCTAATTTAACTATGTTTAATTTATATGGAAGACTTCCAGTTATTAAAACAGTTTGTAATTGTTTCATGTCATTTTCTGCATTTTCAAATGCTTCTTCCCTTGTTGAGCCTGTTCCAGAACCTTGTATAGAAATATCTGTAGTTACTCTTCCTTTTAATTCACTTGAAATTAATAAAGAATCAACAAGTTTATTATCTAAATAAAGATCAAGAGGCTTACTTAAATAACCTGGATTTGTTGAATTTGTTGTTAATTTATCAGTTAATGATGCATGTTTTTTTGCTGCTTCTTCACTTAAAGAAATTGCAAATCTAAAACTACAGATAAATCCTTGTTGATTTTGATCACATGAATAAATTCCTGCTTGTTGTCCTGTTCTTGCTACATAGGTTATATCTTTTCCTCCAATAAATAATGTTTCATTTCCTATTTTTGCTTCAAATTTACCTTGTTTTGAAATTAAATCCTGTAATTCAGAAGGTGTAGAGCCTGCTATTTCAACTAACATAAAATTATTTCCTTGCAAATCATTAACAGGCCTTATAACTACATCACTTAATCCATAAACATTTAATCTATTTGAAGTAACTGCTATAAGGTCATTTAATTCTTGTGAATTCAGAGGGGTTTCAGCTTCAACTAATGCTCTTGAACCTCCTCTTAAATCTAATCCTGTCTGAATCCTAGTAAAAGGAATATTTTTTACTATTATTTCAGGAGGTTTATTAGTGAATAAAATAAAATTTCCTGAATCTGTTTGTATAGTTAATTTTATATTTTCTTCAGAAGGCAATTTTGAAGTTATTATGTTTGTGTAATCTTCTAAATTTTTAATTTCAGAATTATCTATTGATTTAATTATCATATTCTGTCTAATGCCTTGTTCATATGAAGTAGAATTTTGATTAACATAAGTTATTTGAACTCCTGAATCAAAATTAGGTTTGATTAAAAGCAAGGCTAAGATTATTGAGATTATTAATATCCAAATTTTAATTCCTATTTTCATTTTCTAAATACCATTTTAATAATGAAGCATTTGTAATCCATGTATTAATTAAATCAAATCCTAAACCTATTAATAAAATTGTGAATATTTGTCCTAAAATATTTGAAAAAGAATATGTTAAAAGCAAAGCAACTCCAATTGCTGAAATTGAAGTTAAAGTCATTGTAATTCCTGTTTTAAATGCATTAAAAAGTCTTGTATCTAATTTATCTTCTCTTCTTTTTAATAATCTTGTAGTTAACATGATATCTGTGTCTACTGAATAACCTATTAACATTAAAAATGCAATAATTCCTGCGCTTGATAATTTTAAATTAAAAAAATCAACTAAAGCCAAAGTCATTAAAATATCTGCAAAAGCAGATAAAACAACAACTATGCTTGGAATACTTTGCTTAAAATAAAAAAATGAATTAATTAATAAAACAATTAAATTCAAAATAATTGCAATATTAACATTGATTAATCTTGAGAAAAACAAAATTATGGGAATTAAAGTTAAAAATATTGATAATGCTTTTATTTTATTGCTTCCTCCAAAAATAAAGAAAACAACAATTGCCATAAATGAAAAAGATAAAATTATTGCATAAATTAATTGTTTATAAAAATTTTCACTTAGAGTTGAACCAGAAAATTCAATTGTTGAATTTTCACTATTTAATTGATAACCTGTAATATCTTCTATTAATGGTTTTAATTGGGTTTCTTCTAATGGGCTTTCAATAACAATTGCTTGTTGTTCTCCTGTTCTAAAATCAGATAATTCTCTAATTGAAAAATCAGTTATTTTTTGTGAAAGAGAATCTCTAAAATCATTAATATTAATATTATTTGTAAAAAGAGTTATAGTTGTTCCTCCTGTTAATGAAACATCTTTATTAATAAAATCATTATTTTGAAAATAAAAATAACCTATATATGAAAAAGAGAGTAAAATTAAAATTAATGGAATTAATAATAATTTTTTATAATTTTTATTATACCAAGATTCAAATTTTCTTTTTTCTATTGTTTCGTCCATTTTAGATATGCGCGGGCCGGGAATCGAACCCGGAACAACTGGTTGGAAGCCAGTGATTATACCGTTTAACTACCCACGCGATAGTTAAAAAAACTAATAATGATTGCTTTTTAATGTTTTTGTTTTTATTTTTTAAAAAATAAACGCCCTAGGCAGGACTTGAACCTGCGACCCCGTCCTTAGGAGGGACGTGCTCTAATCCAACTGAGCTACCAGGGCATGATTTTAATATAATATTTTAATATAAAAAGTATTTGTTTTAAATAAATTTTAAATACAATAAATAGCAATTAAAAAAATTAAAATGATAATGAAAATTTTAGGTATTTCAGATATTTTTATAGGAATTTGTTTTTGGATATTTGGGATATTTGGATTAATCTCAAATAGTTTTATTTTATTATTAGGATTATTTTTATTAGCAAAGGGTTTTGTTTTTTTAACAGGATTTTCAATTGCAAGTATTTTAGATATTTTCTTTTCAATAATGATTATTATAGGAAGTTCTATTAAATTACCTATTTTTGTAATTATAATAACTTCTTTATTTTTATTGCAAAAAGGAATCTTTAGTATTTTTAATTAAAAAGAAATATGCAGGGAGTAGGATTTGAACCTACGAAGGCACTAAGCCACATGATCTTGAGTCATGCCCCTTTGACCACTTGGGTATCCCTGCATTTAAAATTTAAGAATATTGATGTTAAAAATCTTCTGTTTAATAATTTTATATTTACCATAAGATTTATATATTATAAACATAATTGTATTTTATGAATAAAAAACATATATTTTCATTTTTTTTAGTTTTTATTATATTGTTTAATTTTGTGGGTGCTATTCAATGTTCTGAAGGAGAAACTAAGAATTATACTTGTCCTGATGGAACAGAAGTTGGTTGGTGTCATTGTAACTCAGAAAACCTATTTATTTGTGTAAACTCTCCTGAAAATAGTTGTCCAATTACGGAAGAATACGTTCCAGGAGAATTAATATTAGGATTTAACGAAGGAATAAGTAAAGAACAAGCAGAAGAATTAATTGAACAGTTAGACTTGACCTTAAAACAAGATTCTGATTTATGGAATCTTAATGTTCTTGTTATTAATGTTCCAGTAGGAGAAGAGCAAACTTGGATTAAAACTCTTGAACAGGAAAGTATTGTAGATTATGCAGAATTAAATGGTATTGTGCATGCTCATGAACCAGAAGACACAAAAAATTACAATTACATTTATTATATTATCGGAGCCATAATATTAATTATCATTATAGGATTTTTATTAAAAAATAGAAAAAATTAAATTTTGATTTTTGCAAAACCTTTATAAAGTCAAAATATGAGGTATTATTAGACAGCCATAATAATCAGGAAACACCTGTTCCCATTCCGAACACAGAAGTTAAGCTGATTATGTTATGTGTATTAGTCCTAGAAATAGGGTGAAGCTCATAAGCTGTCACCTTTATATAAATTATAAAATATAAGAAAATGATTATACCAATTAGATGCATTTCATGTGGAAAACCTATTGCACATTTATGGGAAGATTTTAAAAAAAGAACTGCAAATGGAGAAGATTCAAAAGCAGTTTTAGATGAATTAGGATTAGAAAGATATTGTTGCAGAGCAATGTTTTTAGGACAACAAGATTCTATTGAATTAGTTAATAAATTTAAAAAGTTCTAATTTAAATAATTTTTATAAAATATAAAAAGAATTTTTCAATACAGAAATATTTAAATAGTTTTTATATAAATTTTAATTATGCAAAAGTTAGAAGAAAAAACACAAACTCCAATCAATAATATCTTTTGGGTTCCTGTTGAAGAAATTTATTTTTTGGAATGTTCAGGGGGAGGTTCAATACAGGGATGTCGTAATATTAAATATCTTAGTGAAGCAGATACTCCTGGAGAGGCAAGAATAGCATTAAGAAGAGAATTAGGTTTTGTAGATAATTATAATGATTTGCCTCCTGAAAAAAGAAAAAATCTTGTCCCATTTAGATTCAGAGATGGAAAAATTGAAAAAGTATTGCCTTGTGATAAAAGATACAAAAGTAGTCTTGGAGATTATTGTTGTGGAATTCCTGTAGATATTAATTATGATTTAGATGGAGAAAGTGGGGAATTTGGAATGTGTTGTCTTGAAGGATTTGATGTCCCAGAAGAGATTGACTGCCCTTATAAATCTTAGCTATATTAAACCAGTATTTAAGGGTTCTAATTTAAATAATATTTATTCTTAATAAATTTATGAAAAACAAATTATCTAAAAAAGAAACTAAGGAAAAAATAAATGAAATATTTTTAAAAAATCCTTCTACTAAAGAAATAAAAAAAGCAAAAAGACTTGCAATGTCTAAAAACATAAAATTAAAAGATTTGAAAAAACTTTTTTGTAAAAAATGTTTTATATTATTTAATTCTAAAAATTCTGAAACTAGAATTAATAATTCTTTTAAAATAATAAAATGCAAGAATTGTGGATATATTTCAAGATATAAAATTAAATAGTAAAATGAAATTTCCTAAACTAAAAAGCAAATTAATTTTAGCTCCAATGCATAATATTACTAATCTGCCTTTTAGATTATTATGTAAAAAATATGGAGCAGGATTAGTTTCAACTGAATTATTATCAGCAAATGCATTAGCAAGAAAAGATAAATCTATTGAAAAACTTACTATAACGAATAAAAAAGAAAAACCAATAGCAATACAATTATTTGGACAAAATACAGAAAATATTGTTAAATCTGCTAAATTAATGAAAAATTTTGATATTATTGATATTAATTTAGGTTGTCCTTCAAAAAAAATATTAGCACAAGGCGCTGGTGCAGCTTTATTAAAAAGAAAAAATAAAATAATTGAAATTTTAAAAGAATTAAAAAAAATAAATAAGCCAATAACAATAAAGATAAGAAATGAAAATGCATTAGAAATTGCAAAACTTTGTGAAGAATATATTTCTGCAATAACAATTCATGCAAGAACAATAAAACAAGGATATTCAGGAAAAGCAGATTTAAAGATTATAAAAAAAATAAAACAAAATGTTTCTATTCCTGTTATTGGAAATGGAGATGTTGTTGATGGGCTTAGTGCTGAAAAAATGTTAGAAACTAATTGTGATTATATAATGATTGGAAGGGCTTCTATTGGAAATCCTTTTATTTTTAAGAAAATAAATCATTATTTAAAAACAGGAGAAAATATAAATCAGACAAAAGAAGAGAAAATAAAAGATTATTTTGAATATATTAAGTTATGTGAAAAATTTAAAATATTTTCATTAAAAGATGCTAAACAAAAAGCAATTGATTTTACAAAAGGATTAAAAGGAAGTAAAAAATTAAGAAGAAATTTAAATAAAATAAAAAGTTTTAATGAAATTAAGAATTTAGTAAATGAGATTAAAAGTTAAATTTATATACTAAAAAATATATATAATTTAGAGGTGAAGCCTCAGAGATTTCTGAGATATTAAAATGATAAGATATGAAATAAATGAAGAAAAATTTAAATCAGGATTAGAAGAAACACTAAAATATTGTCTTAATCTTTTATCAGAAGAAAATGAAGAAGCAAAAGATCTTGGTAAAAATCTTTTTGTATTAATAGAAAGTATTGCATGTGAATATGGAATAAATACTAGAAGATATTGTGATGAATATAATAGGCAAATATTAGGAGATTATAATTAAAATGAATGAAGAAATAATAAGACTAAGTGATGTATGTAAGAATTATAGAATGGGGGATTCTATAGTTAAAGCTGTATGTGATGTTGATTTAATAATAAGAAAAGGAGATTTTGTTGCAATTGTGGGGCCTTCTGGTTCTGGCAAATCAACAATGATGAATTTAGTAGGAGCATTAGATATTTCTTCAAAAGGAGATATTTTTTTAGATAAAATTAATATTGAACATTTAGAAGAATCTGATTTAGCTCAAATAAGAGGCAAAAAAATAGGGTTTATTTTTCAGACTTTTAATTTAATTCCTACTCAAACAGCATTGGAAAATGTAATGATGCCTATGATATTTCAAGGAGTAGAAAGAAAAGAAAGATTAAGAAAAGCAGAGGAATTATTAAGAAAAGTTAATTTAGGGCATAGATTAAATCATTTACCTAATGAATTATCAGGAGGAGAAAGACAAAGAGTTGCAATTGCAAGAGCATTAGCAAATGATCCTGAAGTTATTTTAGCTGATGAACCTACTGGTAATTTAGATTCAAAAACAGGAGAAGAAATAATGAAAATGTTTATTAATTTAAATAAAGAAGGAAAAACAATAATTATGGTTACTCATGATTTAGAATTAGCAAAAAGAGCAAAACATTCAATTAGATTAAAAGATGGAAAAATTGTAAATGAAAAATCAAAATAAATATAGATTATTAATGGAAAAATATTTTGAAGAAGCTAAACAAAGAATTAAAAATATTCATAAAACATATGAAGAATTGGTTTTTAATCCTGATTTAAGTCCTCAATCTATTAAAGAATTAAGAGAAAGAGCCTATAACCATGTTTATGAAAAATATGATGGATTAATACATCAAAAAAGAAGAGCAAAAGGAAATAAAAAAAGAGAATTAGAGATTAGATTAGAAGCATTAAAATCTATATTATTAGAGCTATGAAAACATTTAAATAAGCTAAATTTATAATAAATCTGAGGTGAAGCCTCAGAGATTTCTGAGATATTAAAATGGAAAATAAAACATCAAAAACACTAGGAATTTTGAGTATTGCAATCTTAATAATTATAATTAGCTTAAATAATTTATCTGCTTTAACAATTAAAAGTGTTTATGCTATGCCTAATGAAATTGCACCTGGAGAAACTGCTATAATTGAAATTCAAATTGAAAATAATGCAGATAATGATATTAAAGATGTTTCAATAAGTCTTGTTTTAATTGATCCAACAAATCAAGTGATTATACCTTTTGCACCTTTTGATTCAAGCTCTGAAAAAAGTTTTGATGAAATTGATGAGGGTGATGATGAGACAGCAAAATTTAAAATTATTGCATTAAATAATGCTGAATCTGGAATTTATAAAATACCTCTTCATATTGAATATAATGAAAATGATGAAATTAAAACTAAAGATTCTTTAATAAGTGTTAATATAAATTCTAAACCTTTATTAAATTTAAATTTTGAAGAAGATTTATTATTAAAAGGACAAGAAAATGAAGTTAATTTAAGAGTTATTAATAAAGGATTATCACAAATTAAATTTTTAGAAATGGAAATAGGTGGTTCTACTTATTATGATATATTAAGTTCAAACCATGTTTATCTTGGAGATATAGAAAGTGATGATTTTGATTCAGGAGAGTTTAAAATTTATTTTAAAGCAAATTCTCCTAATAGTATTATTCTTCCAGTTACATTAACTTACAGAGATGCTATGAATAATCAATACACTGAAAATTTTAATCTTAATTTAAGGGTTTATACAACAGAAAGAGCAATTGAATTAGGACTAATAAATAAAAATAATACAGGAGTATATATTACAGTTGTAATAATTTTAGTTATTGTTTATTTAGTATACAGAAAATTAAGAAAAAGAAAAAAATCTAAAGTTTCTGAATATTAAAATGATAAAAGATTTCTTAGTATTAAGTGTGAATAATTTAAAAAGGAGAAGATTAAGAAGTTGGTTAACTATGATTGGAATTTTTATAGGAATTGCAGCTGTTGTTTCTTTAATTTCCTTAGGGCAAGGATTACAAAATTATATTGATGATCAATTTCAACAATTAGGAAGTGATAAAATTATTATACAACCGAGATTACTTGGACCTCCTGGAAGTGCAACAAGTGAATCTTTAATTTTAAGAGAAAAAGATTTAAAAGTCATTGAAAATGTCAGAGGTGTTAAATGGGTAATGGGAATGTTAGTAAAACAAGGTTCTGTTCAATTTAAAGATGAAACAACAATTAGTTATTATTTTGGAGCAAACCCAGAGGATTTAGAATTATTATCAGAAATACAATCTTATAAAATTTTAAATGGAAGAGATTTAAAAAAAGGAGATAAATATAAAGTTTTAGTAGGTTATAATCATGCTTTTGGAGATATTTGGGATAATTCTATGGAAATTGGTAATTCAATTGAAATTGAAGGACAAGAATTCAAAGTTGTTGGTATTATTGATAAAATAGGGAATCCAATTGATGATGCTGCAATTTATATGACTAAAGATGTTTTAAAAGAAATATTAAATATTAAAGATGAAGAAAGTCAAATTATTGCAAAAACAGACGAGGGATTTGATCCTCAAGAAGTTGCAGATAATATTGAAAGAAAATTAAGAAAATCAAGAGGAGAAAAAGAAGATCAAGAAACTTTTAATGTCCAAACATCAGAACAATTATTAGAAACTTTTTCAAATATTTTTGCAGTTGTTCAAGGAGTTTTAGTTGGAATTGCAGGAATTTCTCTTTTAGTAGGAGGTATAGGGATTATGAATACAATGTATACTTCTGTTTTAGAAAGAACAAAAGAAATTGGAACCATGAAGGCAATTGGTGCTAAAAATTCTCATGTTCTTTTATTATTTTTATTAGAATCAGGTTTATTAGGTTTAGTAGGTGGATTAATTGGTGTTAGTATTGGTATTGGATTAGCAAAAGGAGCTGAATATATTGCTCTAATTTATATTGGAACTCCTTTATTACAAGCAAGTCTAGATCCAATTATAATGTTTGGAGCTTTAGGATTTGCATTTGTAATAGGAGCTTTATCCGGGCTTGCACCTGCATATCAAGCAAGCAAATTAAAACCAGTAGATGCTTTAAGATATGAATAAAAATAACAGGAATATTTATAAAGTATTTAATATAATTATTTTAATCAATAAAAAATGGTGAAAAAATGTATTTATTGTAAAGCAGATATTTCTGATGAAAGTGTAATTGATTTTTGTGAAAGGTGTGGTAGAGGAGTTTTTGGAGAGAGAATGTTTAATGCAATAGTTCAGAATATGAGTGATGCAAAAACAAGAGGAGATTTAGAACAAGGAAGATTTTAAAATAAATTAGTAAGGTTTTTAAAGGCATTATCTTATTCTTTTAAAGAGGTTAGTGGGTATTATTACCTTAAATGACATTAACACTAAGACTCAGATTTCTTAGTGAAAATTATATGGCAAA
>Ga0272442_10005135_pt1 | contig 17617 bp, 18 predicted proteins | sample SSMForm2O_FD_200262 | JGI IMG/M metagenome (GOLD analysis project Ga0272442, IMG submission 200262) | Marine sediment archaeal communities from Little Sippewissett salt marsh, Falmouth, MA, United States - SSM-Form-2O | ecosystem: Environmental > Aquatic > Marine > Wetlands > Sediment ... | reverse complement strand
GACCAAACGTCTATTCGCTTGGACCAGTCGCTTCCGACGTCACGCCCAATTCGTCTACTATCGCCTTCTTGACGGCCTACAGGAGTTCGTCCGTCTCCACCCCGACGCCCTGATCGAACCCCAACCCCCACCAAACCAAAACGGGTAATCGCGTCGAATCCGCAAGGAGACAGCGTCCCAAGCCGTCAACAGCCCCCAGCGTCACGTCGCACGTCAGCCGATCCGTTTCTCTTCGCTCACGTACTCGAGCAGTTCACCCGGCGCGCAGTCGAGGGCCTTGCAGATGCTCTCCAGCGTGGAGAAACGAATGGCGCGGGCCTTGTTGGTCTTGAGGATCGAGAGGTTGTTGACCGCCAGGCCGGTCGCCTCGGCCAACTCCTTCAGCTTCATCCGCCGATCGAGAAGCAGGTAATCCAGTCGCACATTGATCATTCGCCACCCCCTTCTCAGACCAGTGCCTTGGATTCGTCAATGATAGGCAGCACCCACCCCAGAATGTGACCGAGACAAACGCAGACGAGTACCTTGGCCAGCAGTGGCACGACCGACGGCCCGATGAACAGCAGCCCCGCCCTGTCCGGATCGGCCGACGTGGGTATCTCCCAACCCGTCGCGATCAAGACCGCTTGCCCGATCAGAACCAGCGCAAAGCCATAGAGAAACCACGTGCCGTGACGCAGCATCCACCCGGGCTTGCCCTCCGCATCCAGCACATGCGAAATCAACTGCCCAACCAGCAAGGCCAGCAGCCCCGGAATCGCAAAGCCAACGGCAAACGTCAAAAAGGCGTACACCACGTTCCGCGATAGCCCCGGCCAATGCATCTCCCCCGCCGCGTCCACAGCAGCCAGAATCCCCAGCACGAACAGCGCCAGCCACACCATACCCCCCACCAGCAACACCCACCCCACGACCCGGGCCGCCGTCTGATAGAACCGCAACAACGGCCGGCTTGCCTCAATCCTAGACGTCATAATCGCCGCACTCCTTCCTCGACCGAACCGCGTGAATTACATGTATTGCACCCAGAAATACACGACTATCATTGATATGTCAACGATAAAATCAGTTTCCTCGAGGTTTTTTCCGGGAAGGGTCCCCCTGATATGGGGTCAGATTCGGCCCGGGGGTAGACCGCGGGTATCGCTTCCCAGCGCCGACCTACTCACTCAGCTTGGCAACGAGCCGGCTCAGCACCTCCAGCCCCGCCGCTTCCGCCTCGCGCGCCTCTCGCAATTGCCCCGCCGCCGTCCGCGCCTGCTCATCGGCCTTCACGACCCCCTCGTCGCCGTCCTTATGGGGATAGGCATCCGAAACGGCGTTGAGCCCGCGTGCGACCACGTCGTAGCACGCGACAGCCTCTTCAAAGAGATCGCCGAGGTTACCCCCAAGGCGATCGCGCGCCTCTTTCAGGAACTCGACGGCGAACTGGCGCGACTCCGCCCACACCGCCGCGTTGTAGCCCAGCCCAAAGCGACCCGCCCTGCCGGCCTCGAGTGATTTAATCCACGCATCATAGCCGGCCAGGCCGCCGGCTCCGTCCGTCCATTTGATCCGGCTGTGCCCCAGGTCCAGCGCGTACGCGAGCGCATCGCGCACCGTCGCGCGGGCATCGGCCGCCTCACCGCGCTGCACGCTGGAAACCAGCACCACCCCAATCTCCGACGTCCCCAGCTTCTGCCACGGGGTCGGCCCGGCCCCCTCATCGCACCCCGGACCCGAAACGTAATAACCCTCCTCATCGTAACCATAGATCACGAAGTAATCCGGATGAACCAACTCCCAACCGTAACAAGGCCTGCCCTCGTCGATGCAGTTCCGCACGTAGTCCCAAGCCTCTTGCTGCACCCGCGCCAAATCGTCATCCTTCTTCGGACACCACTCGTCGATGCCCTCCACGACATAGCCAACGTTACGGCCCAGTTCCAGAAACCGGCTCGTGTTCCAATCCGTCGGCCCGCTCGGGCACAGGTCGCCCGCGACATTGAGCACGAACGCGTGCCCCGTCGCCCCGAACAGCCACGCGTCCGACACCTCGACACCCAGATAATCCAGACACCCCTTGATACAGCCCACGTGCGAAGCCCAGCGCGGCACCCACTTCAGATCCTCGATCACCTTCGCCTCGCCCGATTCCATGTCTGGACGAGGCCCCTTGATGCGCACAACGCCCCGGGCCTGATTATGATGCTCCAGATAGCTCCGCGCCGACAGCCGAAAGACATCAAACACCCGAAACTCGTCACACCGGACGAACACAAACGACACGGGACAGCCCGTCTCGCGAATCCGTCGATAGATAGCGACATAAGCATCGATCTCGCCCGGCTCAGGCAAAATGAAGAACTGCGCCTGCACCCCCCCCGCCCCATCGGCCCATTGCACCACGCCCTCGTCGACAGTCTGGCTGCAATCATGCTGAGCCGCCAGCACGCCCAACTGCTCGACGACTCCCTCAACCGGCCCGCTCAGCAACGCCGCCCATTCCGCCCGACCCGGCTCCGGAAACGCCCGGCCGCACGCGAACAACGCGTAGATATCCTCCCGCAGCTCCGGCCCCCGCTCCTGAACCCTCTCGCTCCCACAGATCCGATCGCAATGTCGCATCGCCCGCCGCGGCCCGATCGCAAACGCATCCCAATTCCCCTCACCATCCGTCCACTGATGAACGAACACGCCCACCAAAGCCGGCTGAAGTCCTTTGGCATTTTCATACACCTCCAGCACCGCGTCCAGGTCGCGGGGATCGGGCACGATGCAGAACGCCACCGTCACTCGGCCATCGGCCATCTTCCAGTGAACCGCCTTCTCCGTTACGTCCTGGGCGAAGTCGAATTGGTCGGCGCCAGGTCGGAGCACGCCCGCCAAAGCATCGATACCTTGCGGCAAGGCCTGGCCGATGCGATCCTTGTTCTCGCTCCAAAACCCACCCAGATCCGCACAACCCATACTCTGGCCTCCCATGTAAGTCTGACGGCCGTGAGTCCCGACATGCGCCCACGAAAGTGAACGCCACCCCCGACAGCATCACAGACGCCGTCATGTCCCTTTTCCCTGCATCTGCTCCAACGTCGCAATCACCCCCTCAACCTCCCCCACGTCGAGGTCCTGATGTTGCCGGAAGTAGTGCACCAGGGTCTTGAACGTTATCCCGCAGCAGCCGCCACAGGATTGGCATGACCTTCTCTTCCGCCTTCGTCAGGCTCCGCATGCCCACCACACTACAACGAATCCATTCGCCCTGTCACCTGAAGATCCAGCTATTGTCCAAAAAACGATCGCCGCCGGCGATCAGCCCCTCCGTCCCAGCCAAAAGTGAAACAAAACGCCTCGCAACGGGATACCTGGAAGGAGACCGGATCAAACACACGTGCGGATCGGCCGAATATGAGCATGGAAAAGCGTTCTCGACACATCTGCCCGGCAGCGTTCTCCCGCCGTCTGGCGCCTGCCACGCCGACCCACGGCAACGTCGATATCCGCCGGCTCGATGTGCCCGGTTCGCTGACTGGACCGTGAAAGGAGACAAGCCATGACACCAGGGAAATCTGCCGCATGTTGCCTGCTGGTAATGGCCTCGTGCGCCGGCGCCGCCCGGTGCGCCGAGCCGTTCGCCAAAGGCCCGTATCTGGGACAGACCCCACCCGGATCGACCGCGCGGATCTTCGCCCCCGGACTGATCTGCGACACCCGGCCGCACCAGTCCGAATCGCACGGAAGCTTCTCAGCCGATGGCAACACCTTCTGTTTTGACCGCCTTGGCTATGCCTATGTCACACAGAACACGCAGCAAGGCTGGACCACCCCCAAGCAAGTAGAGGGTGTCCCCTACCGCACCTGGTCGTGCTGTCTGTCCGCCGATGCCAACAGCATCTACTTCATGTACTCCTACGACCCGGCCAGACGCTACCACCCGTTTCGCACCCAGAGAACCCCCGATGGATGGTCGGACCCACAGGATCTGGGACCCACCTTCAAGTACTCGGGCGCCTATGCCGGATTCTCCTTGGCGGCCAATGGCAACATCTACCTCTTTCGTTCCAAACCAAAGGAAGGCGGCCCCGGAGGTGGCATCTTTCAAGCCCCGGCTCTGGCCGATACCTGGCCTCGCCTCATCAAGCTCCCCATGGTCGGCACCCACCCCGGAATCGCCCCCGACGAGTCCTTCATGATCTTCACCGCCATTCGCCCCGAAGGACGCGGCGCCACAGACCTGTACCTGACCCTGCGAAAGCCCGATGGCGCCTGGACCGAAGCGCAGAACATGGGCCCGCGCATCAATTCCGGACTCTACGAATTCGGAGCCCGCATCACACCGGACAAGAAACACATGCTCTTCACCCGCAGCAATGGCTGGTACGAAAACGCCGATCGCGACACCTCCGACATCTACTGGGTCCAGCTCACCGAATACCTGCCCGAAGCGTACAGGTAGTCTTAAATGGAGCATCGAGCGAGGGAAAAGGAGATCTTCTCATGAAGCCGACAAAGAATCAGATTCTGATATACATTGGCAATAGCAGTGCCGGCTGGGCAGACTGCCTCGATGTCCCGCAAGGCCAATCCGTCGAGATGCTCTTCCATGAGACAATGCCTGGGAACCGACCGGAGGATTTCCTCATCCGCGTCAATCACCAGCCTGTCAACCTCGACACGGTTCTGCAAGAAGGAGACCGCGTGACCATCACGCCACTCAAGACAGAGCAAGCGAAGCCCCAACCAGCATCGATCGCAGGTTCCGCGTCTCGAAGCAATCTGTTACAAGAACAGCGTTGATTCACACCAAGTGGGAGTTTCCGGATGAAGCAGACAAGGAATCAAATCGCCACGCTCACGGTCCTCCTGGCGGCCGGCTCCATCCAGGCAGTCGCCGCACCGGCCGCCAGAGGACCTTATCTAGGCCAAACCCCGCCCGGCCCCGTCGCCCAGGTCTTCGCCCCCGGACTGATCTCCGATACCCGGCCACACACGTGGGAATCCCACGGGCACTTCTCTGCCGATGGCAACACCTTCTGCTTTCGCCGCCGAGGGTATGTCCACATCACCGAAAACACCGAGCAAGGCTGGACAACCCCTAAGCGCATCAGGAGCATTCCCTACCGGACCTGGTCCAGCTGTCTGGCGCCGGATGCCAATAGCATCTACTTCCTGGACCAGTACTTCACCAGACCGGCGCGCAGCCGCGCCGATCCGCAGAAACGCCGCGCGTATCATCGCTGCCTGCGCACGCCCCAGGGATGGTCCTGGCCGCAGGAATTGGGACTGCCCTTCACTTTCGCGGCCGGCGGATTCTCCATGACAGCCGATGGCAGCCTCTGTTTCAAGTCCAGACAAGGTGGCTTTCGCATCGCCCCGCTTGTGGGCAACACCTGGAAAGAACCGGTCAGGCTCCCCGTCGAATACGGCAACTGGAACCCCTGCCATCCGGGCATTGCCCCCGATGGCTCCTTTCTCGTCTTCTACTCCATTCGACCGGGAGCGCGAGGCGGAACACCAACGGACCTGTACCTCACCTTGCGACAGCCGGATGGATCCTGGACCACCCCCCGGATGATGGGTCCCGGAATCAATACCGGCTACCACGAAATCGGGGCGAGAATCTCCCCGGACAAGAAGTACATGTTCTTCACCCGCGGTACCGGATGGAATCTGAGTCCCGCTACCGATACGGCCGACATCTATTGGGTCGAACTCAAGGAGCATCTACCCGAATCCCATCGATAGCCCCAGGACGATACCTTCTTCAGGAACGCAATGATGAGAACATGGGTGATAAGCCTGGTCGTTGGCTTGGCAGCCGTCCAAACAGGCCCAGGCGACACCCAAGTCAAGACACTGGTTCACGGCCGAAGAACGCGGTCCTACCGTGTCCACCTCCCGCCGTCGTATCGGGAAGGTTCTCCCATGGCGTTGGTCTTTGTCTTGCACGGCTTCGGCGACACGGCCGCCGAATTCGAGGAGACCATAGGTTTCAACCATATCGCAGACCGCGAGGGGTTCATTGTCGTCTACCCCAATGCCCTGCCCTTCGGTCCCAAGCACAAGCAACTGTGGAACGGAGGCGGTATCTACGAATTCTGGTGGGCGGGTCAGGCCGACGACGTGGGGTTCTTCGCGACGATGATAGACACACTCTCCGCTCGATACACCGTTGATCCGAATAGGATCTTTGCATTTGGCGTATCCAGCGGGGGATTCATGTCACATCATCTGGGCGCCCGCCTGCCTGACCGGTTTGCCGCGATTGCTCCGTGGGCCGGCCTGTTGGCCTACTACGATTTTGTGGCAGGACCGCCGGTATCGGTGATTCACTTTCATGGGGCGCAGGATGAAGGCGTCTTATACACCGGGCTGCCAAACTGGCACTTCTTCGGCGTGGAAAATGGCATACGTCGATGGACAGCACGCAACCGATGCAAATCGTCGCCCCTCGTCATCAGGGACGATCCTGACGCCTTGGTGCGACGATGGGAAGCACCCACCGCAGCGGGGGACGTGGTCCTCTACAAGCTCAAGAACCAGGGCCATGACCTGCCTGACCCGTCAACCTGCAATCTACCGGAGATCGCCTGGGCCTTCTTCAAGAACCATCCGCGAATCTGCGACAAAGCACCATAGTGTGATTCTGAGGAACGATCAAACAGTCAGGCACCCGCTTCTGGCCAAAGGAGATAGTTCATGATGCATGTATGGAAGGTTCAGTATTGGGCCATACCCTTGCTTTGCGTTGGCTCCATCCAAGCGTTCGCCGAGCCCTTTGCCACCGGCCCTTACCTGGGCCAGACCCCGCCCGGACCCACGGCCCAGGTCTTTGCCCCCGGACTGATCACCGATACCCAGCCACAAATGTGGGAATCCCATGCAACATTCTCTGCGGACGGAAACACATTTTGTTATTTGCGTTGTCCTGTCAGTACTTCTCCCCGAGTCGGGGGTGTTCTCATCACAGAAAACACAGACCAGGGCTGGACAGCACCTCAGCTCATAGAAAGCATTGGAGAGTATTCGCCTTGGGCGCCCTGTCTGTCTCCCGATGCCAATAGCATTTACTTTGCGAGAGGCATGCCGGAGTCCAAACGCAATCTGTATCGCTGCAATCGGACGCCGGATGGCTGGGCCGTTCCACAGGAACTCGGACCACCGCTCAGTTCTCCATCCCCCGAGATCACCTGCTCCCTGGCCGCGAATAACAATATCTACTTCGGTTCCATCCGCAAAGGGGGACCACTCGGAGGAATAAGCATCATATGGGCCGCCCCTTCTGTTGATAACACCTGGCCGCGGGTTACACATATCTCTATGCACAACCAACAAGAAGGCCGGCCGGCCGATCCAGGCATTGCCCCGGATGAATCGTTTATGGTGTTCACCGCCATAAACCTGCCGGGAGGCTATGGGCATCGGGACATCTATCTAACCCTGCGTTTGCCGGATGGCACCTGGTCCAAACCACGCAACCTGGGCCCCAAAATCAACTCCACCTACATTGAACAGAGCCCGAGAATCTCTCCGGACAAGAAGTACCTGTTCTTCACCCGCAGCGACGGCTGGGATCCAAGAAAACACAGCGCAGACATCTACTGGGTTGAGCTCAAAGAGTATCTACCCGAATCCCATAGATAGTCTGAAGAAATGTCAGGCGAGTGAAAAGGAGATCTGTCATGAAGCGGATAAGGCACCAGATTGTGGCACTCCTGGTCTTCGTGGCGATTGGCTCCATCCAGGCGTTCGCCGAACCGTTTGCCAAAGGGCCCTATCTGGGACAGACCCCACCCGGCTCAACGCCTCAAGTCTTTGCCCCCGGACTGATCTGCGATACACGGCCACACCGGTGGGAAGCCTGGGCGACCTTCTCGGCGGACGGCAACACCCTGTGTTTCTACCGGAATTTCTATGTCTATATCACCGAAAACACAGACCGGGGCTGGACGACGCCCACGCGTGTGGAGAGCATTCCACACCAGGTGTGTTCGCCCTGTCTGTCCCCTGATGCCAATAGTATCTACTTCAATCAAAGACTCTATCCGTCCAGACGCTGGAGTCCTCGTCGCTGCATGCGCACGCCCAAAGGATGGTCTCTGCCGCAGGAATTAGGACCACTCTTCACCGACGCGGGGGTCTCGGGTGGATTCACGTTGGCAGCCGACAATAGCATCTTCTTCGATAGCAACAAGATACCATACGGACGAAGCCCTTTTATGATTGCCCCCTTCGTCGACAACGCCTGGGCTCAACCCATAACGATCCGTCTGGAGGTGGGCAACATAAGAGGCCACAGCCCGGGAGTTGCCCCGGATGCATCATTTATGGTGTTCTACTCCATTCAACCGGGAGCGCCAGGCGGAACGGAAACAAACCTGTACCTCACCCTGCGACAGCCCGGCGGCACCTGGTCAAAACCTCGGGATATGGGTCCGAAGATTAACACCGGGGATTTTGAATACCTTGCGAGAATCTCACCGGACAAGAAATACATGTTCTTCAGCCGCGGTAACGGCTGGTGGGGAAATTCGAGCACCGACACCTCCGACATCTACTGGGTAGAACTCAAGGAATACCTTACGGAGGCGCAAACGCATTGAGCACCCATTTTCCCATGCGCGATACGACTATGAGCTGTCAGAGTAAACCAATATTAGCAGAACGCCGTGTCAATAGACCGCGCCTACCAATGAAAACAGTAGAACGAGTGATTCTTGCAGGCATGTGCGTCGCGTTTCTCTCATTCGTCGTTGTTCACGACGGAGGGATGTCGGTTGCGCAGGATGGGTCGGCCAACGCAGGGAAGAACCTACAGCTAACAAAACAGCAGGATCTCCGCGCACAACCAGTGAAATGTGTTGTCGCTTTGGGGGAGAGCACCACATGGGGCTATTCAGCGACTTCGAAAGAGAAGTGCTGGGTCAATCGGACGGTCCGTCTGCTTGAGGAATTCCAAGGCCGGCCCATCAAACTCATCAACCAGGGAATCGGCTCCAACGTGCTGACACCCAAGTGTCCCGCCTACCCGCGTTCGGCCAAACCTTCTGCCTCCGAGCGACTGGATCGACACGTGATCGCACTCAAGCCGGATTTGGTCCTCCTATCCTATGGCCTAAACGATTCCCGAGGTGGGACTGACCCAGAGGTGTTCCGCACCGAGTATCAACTCCTGATAGATCGCATTCGCGCCAAGATCAATCCCGTCATCGTCATCCTCAACGTTTACTACATGCACGAACAAATGTATCGGTATCGAGGCTGGCACCACAGCGACTACGAGGTCACTGAAGTGTTCAATCGAATCATCGAGGAACTCGCTCGGAAGAACGGTGTCATTCTCGCTGACGTATACGCCGCGGAAAAGGGTGTAGATTGGATTATCGACGGCGACCATTGCCATCCGAACAATCTTGGCCATAGTCTGATTGCACACCGAGTGTTCGAGGCAATCGCACGGAACTGCAGTTTTGTCACTGGGGCGCTTCCCAAGCAGAGCTGTATTCAGTCCTTCCGCTGGAAATACGGCAACGGCCCAGATCGCCGATGATCCGCCGTGCCAACCAGGGATGTGACAGCCAGATAGTCTGAAGGCGTAGCCAATGGGCAAAGGGGCTCTATGGAAAGGAGATCTGTTATGAAGCAGATGGAGAATCAGATTGTGACGCTCATGGTCTTCGTGGCGATTGGCTCTATCCAGGCATCAGCAGAGCCTTTCGCCAAGGGACCGTACCTGGGACAAATCCCGCCCGGATCCACGGCCCGGATCTTTGCTCCCGGACTGATCAGCGATACGCGGCCGCATACTTCGGAAGCCTGGGGGACCTTCTCGGCAGATGGCAATACCTTTTGTTTTTGCCGGGGGAATATTTATATCACAGAAAACACGGATAAGGGCTGGACAGAGCCTAAGCGTATAAAAGGTATTCCAGAGATACCAGTGTGTTGTTATCTGTCTCCGGATGCCAATAGTATCTACTTCAATTGCAGATACGATCCGACCAAACGCTACAGTCTTCATCGCTGCACGCGTACGCCCCAGGGATGGTCTTTGCCGAAGGAAATAGGGCCGCCTTTCAGTTCCTGGGGGCAACATGGTGGATTCACTGTAGCAGCGAATAACAGTATCTACTTTTGGAGCCGCAAGATACCAGACGAACAATGTCATTTTATGGTTGCCCCTTTTGTAGACGACACCTGGGCCCAACCCACAAAGATCCCTGTGGAGCAGGGCAACTTATGGTGCTGTCATCCGGGTATTGCCCCGGATGAATCCTTCATCGTGTTCTACTCCATTGAACCAGGAGCACAAGGCGGAACACCAACGGACCTGTACCTGACCCTGCGCCGAGCCGATGGCACCTGGACCAAACCCCGGAACATGGGTTCTCGAATTAACTCCCGGTATTATGAATGGGGAGCCAGTATCTCACCGGACAAGAAGTACCTGTTCTTCAACCGCTCGAACGGGTGGGGTGGCAATCCTAATAGCGACAGCGCGGACATCTACTGGGTGGCACTCAAAGAATATCTACCCGAATCCCATAGATAGCCCGAAGGCACATCAACCAAGTGAAAAGGAGATTTGTCATGAAGCGGACGAAGCATCACATTGTGACACTCCTGGTGTTATTGGCGATGGGCTCCGTTGGCCTGTGCGCACAACCCTTCGCCAAAGGACCCTATTTGGGACAAACGCCGCCCGGATCCACGGCTCAGGTCTTTGCCCCCGGACTGATCAGCGATACGCGGCCGAAAACGTGGGAGTCCGGTGGGACCTTCTCTGCGGATGGAAACACATTTTGTTATGTCCGTCGTTATGTCCATCGTTCTCCCGAAGCCGGGTGTATTTTCATCACAGAAAACACGGACCAGGGTTGGACACCACCGAAGCTCATAGAAAGCATTAGAGAGGAACATGCGGCTTGGGGGCCCTGTCTGTCTCCGGATGCCAATAGTATTTACTTCACCTTCGCCTTTGTGGAACCGTTATCCAAACGCAATATCTATCGCTGCGATCGGACGGCGCAGGGTTGGACGGCGCCACGGGCACTCGGGCCACCGCTCAGTTCTCCAGCCAAGGAACTGACCTGCTCCATAGCCGCGAATAATAGTATGTACATCGGTTCCGGACGCAAGGGAGATCCATTTGGACCAAGCGTTATATGGGTCGCCCCTTTTGTAAACAACACCTGGCAGCAGGCTAGCTATATCTCTTTGAACAACCAACAAGAGGGCTGTCCAGCCGATCCAGGCATTGCCCCGGATGAATCGTTTATGGTATTCATGGCCAGGGATCTACCGGGAGGGTATGGGCACCAAGACCTGTACCTGACCCTGCATCGGCCGGATGGCACCTGGTCCAGATTCCGAAATCTCGGCCGTCGAATCAACTCTCCTTATATTGAACATAGCCCCATGATCTCTCCGGACAAGAAGTACCTGTTCTTCACCCGCAGTAACGGCTGGGACCCCAGAAAACACAGCGCCGATATCTACTGGGTGGCACTCAAAGAATATCTACCCGAATCCCATCGGTAGTCTCAAGGCGTGACAGACGGGCAAAGAGGCCCCGCGAAACGGAGATCTGTTGTGATGCGGATCGAGAGCCAAATGTTCAGATCAGTAACCATGAGAAGGCAAGTGAACGCTCTCCTCCTTGTCCTTGGCCTTCTGTCAATAGATGTAACATACGCCGCAGACAAGCATTCCTCTTGGCCCCAATTTCACGGTCCGAATCGAGACAACATCTCTACCGAAAAAGGACTCTTGAAGAAGTGGCCCGTAAATGGCCCTACCCGACTTTGGACGGCAAACGGGCTGGGACATGGATTCTCCAGCGTCGCCATTGCCCATGGAATGATCTACACAGCCGGTAGCATCCAGAACGATACGGTTATCACGGCTCTGAGCTTGCAGGGAACGATGTTGTGGCAGGTGAGGAACGGCCAAGCATGGACGGGAGCCAAGCCCGGTTCCCGCGGAACTCCAACCATCGATGGCAATAGACTGTACCATCAAAACCCTCACGGAAGTCTGGTTTGCCTGGATGCAGGAACCGGAAACAGGATATGGCAGTTCAACATTATTGCGAAATTCAACAGCAAGATTCCCCGATGGGCCTTGTCTGAATCATTGTTGGTTGATGGTCACCATCTGATTTCCTGTCCGGGCGGCCCAGAAACCTGTATGGTCGCGCTGGACAAGACAGATGGCTCGGTTGTCTGGAAAGCACCGGGCATAGGTGAAGTCGCTGGCTATGCCTCTCCGACTCTGTTTGAGTATAAGGGACTGGGAGTCATCACCACGCTGACGTCCAAGAGTTTCATCGGCGTGAATGGCGACACCGGCGATCTTCTGTGGCGTATCCGACACGAATCCCCATACGATGAAAACATAATGACACCAATCTTTCATGAGGGCTACGTATTCATAAGTACCCCTCTTGCAGGCTCCGTCAAATGGAAGCTTAACGTCAGAGACGACAAAGTCTCACTCAAAGAAACATGGCGTACACAGCAGCTTGATAATCACCACGGCGGAGTCATCTTGGTCAACGATAATCTCTACGGATCGAGCACCGCCTTCAACAAGAACCTATTGGTTTGTCTGGACTACAAAACCGGCCGGACAAAACATATGGATAGGTGTGTCGGCAAAGTATCGCTGACATACGCCGATGGAATGCTCTACGCACTAAGCATAGATGGCGTCATGGGACTTGTTCGGCCCACTTCAATGGGACATACGCTGATCAGTCATTTCAAGATTCCCAAGGGCGGAAAAGGAAAAAGTTGGGCTCATCCCGTAGTCTGCGGCGGCAGGCTCTATATACGTCACGGCGAGTTCCTCTACGCATATAGCCTGAACGAATAGCAGGCGAGTGAAAAGGACGTTTCTTATGAAGCGGACAAAGAATCAGATTGTGACGTTCATGGTCTTCCTCGGGATTGGCTCCATCCAGACCTTCGCGGAGCCCTTTGCCAAGGGACCTTACCTGGGACAAGCCCCGCCTGGATCCACGGCTCAGGTTTTTGCGCCCGGACTCATCTGCCGCACCGGGTATCGCCAGTGGGAAGCCAATGGGACCTTCTCTGCGGATGGCAACACCTTTTGCTTTCAACGAGTCAGCGGTATTCTCATCACAGAGAATACCGACCAGGGCTGGACGACTCCTGAGTTGATAAAAGGTATCCCAGCGAATGTGTGGTCGCCCTGGCTGGGCGGTCTGTCTCCGGATGCCAATAGTATTTACTTCACGAGGGCCTTCTTGGAACCGGCGTCCAAACGCAACATATATCGCAGCGATCGGACGGTGCACGGATGGACCGAGCCACAGAGCCTCGGGGCGCCAATCAGTTCTCCATCCCCCGAATTGACCTGCTCCATAACAGCGAAAAACAGTCTCTACATTCTTCGTGGAGGTAGCGGAGGCGGAGTTTTTCGCGCTCCTTATGAAAACGATACATGGCTGCGGGTCATCAATCTCCCGGTGAAAGGGTGCGATCCGGGCGTTGCCCCGGATGAGTCCTTCATGGTAGTCGCCGACAAGGATAAGCCGGGAGGGTATGGGCATTTCGACCTGAACCTGATCCTGCGTTTGCCGGATGGCACCTGGTCCAAACCGCGGAATCTGGGCCCAAAGATCAACTCTGCGTATATTGAATTCGGACCGAGAATCTCGCCGGACAAGAAGTACCTGTTCTTCAACCGCAGCAACGGATGGGATCCAAGGAAACCCGGCGTGCATTCGTACATCTACTGGGTTGCACTCGAGGAGTATTTGCCCGAAGCTTATAGACACTGATGGATTGACGCCTGCTGTTCCAGGCGACCACCCTTCTTTTGAGGAGCAGCTATGCCGGCACATAACAGGATAGTGGCATGGGCAATGGTCTCCCTGTTGCTCATGGGCACGACGCTGGCCCACGGCCGCCTTGCGGTCCGGTGGGGACATCAACTTGTCACGCCCACGAAGGATACCATCTTCGGCACGATGACCGCCGACAGTAGTGACAACATCTATATCGTCGTCTCCAGGCGGCCGGACAACTCTCCGAAGGACGCCCCCAAGGACCGCTTCCTCATGAAGTTCAGCCAAGATGGCGGGACGCTGTGGAGCAAGCAACTCGGCAGCAACGATAGTGAGGCGCCTGTGGAGATGGTGGTCGCCGGCCTGACGGCCGACGAGCACGAGAACCTGTATGCCTTCGGACATACCGGAAGCGCGCTGGCCGGAGAGAGCCAAGGCGGGTATGACGCGTTCTTCGTCAAGTTCGACCGGGACGGCAAACAAATTTGGGTGCGCCAGGTGGGAACGCCTGAGCACGACGTGTGCACCGGTCTGGCCATCGATGATTCGAACAATCTTTACATTGCCGGCTACACGTATGGCTCTTTCGCCACGCCCAACAAGGGCTCGGCCGACCTCTTCGTCGCCGCCTACGACCCGCAAGGCGCCTTGCTCTGGCGCGACCAGATGGGCACCGCCGCGGATGATCGAGCCGCGGATATCCGCCTCGGGCACGACGGTGATCTCTACATCTGTGGCACCACGGCCGGCTCGCTGACCAAACAGACCAACGACCTGGGCGATCTTCTCGTGGCCCGTTACGACCGCTCGGGCGGACTGGGCTGGTTCCACCAGTATGGCACCGAGGCCAAGGAGAACGCGATCTGCATGGTCGTCAGCGAACTCGGGCATGTCACCATCGGCGGTATCACCTACGGCGATTTCGCCTCCAAGGGTACTCAGCGCGGGCGCGGCGATGCGTATGTCGCGCGGGTCGCGAAGACGGGCGAGCTGCTCTGGGTTCGGCAGTTCGGGTCGCGCTTCTGGGATCAAACATGGGACCTGGCCCGCTTCTCCGACGGCTCGGGTGACATCCTGGCCGGTGGGTGCCAGATCCCGTCGGGGGTCTGCCAGGGGTTCTGCCGTCGCTATTCGCCCGAAGGCGAGCTTGTCTGGACCAAGGAGTTTCGCCAGCGCAGCATTCAAGGGGGCACCTGCGGTCGCGTCGTGGCCGTCGACGGCGCCAACCACTGCTACCACGCCGGCGTGACCAACGCCAATCAGTTCGGCACCAACAACGGCACCGGCAACATCTACATCGTCCGCTTCGACGAGGAACCGGCCCCTGCCCCGCGTCCGGGCCGCTGACCACGGGCGTGAACCGGCCAATCGCTGGAGGACGGGAACGACGCGGCTCTTTGACTTCTCTGAGATTGTTCTTAGACTAAGTCTCATCTCTGAATCGTTTCCATGGTGAATGACCGGTTGTTTGTGTAGTGACGGACGTCGCGGCGATGCTTGAGGACAAATTGTTGATCTGGCGGTTCAATCGCGGGGATACGGCGGCGCTTTGCCGTATATACGAGAAGTACCGCGACGGCCTGCTGAAAGTCGCGGCCGCCCTGCTGAACGACAAGAGCGGCGTCGAAGACGTTCTGCACGACGTGTTCGTCGATTTCGCCCGGAGCACGGGGCGATTCCAGCTTCGCGGCAGCCTGAAGGGATACCTGGCCATCTGCGTGGCGAACCGGGCTCGAGACCGGAACCGCCGGATGCAGCGTCGGGCCGGGGCTAGTCTCAGTGAAGCAGCGGCCCAGCAGGTGAGTTCGGCCGGGCCCGAGCACGCGGCAGCCAAGCAGGAGCTGGTCGCGACGGTGGGCGAGGCGATAGGCGAGTTGCCCGACGAACAGCGTGAGACGATTGTGCTGCATTTGCAGAGCCGGCTGCGGTTTCGCGAGATCGCCCGGCTGCAAGGGGTTTCCGTCAATACGGCGCTTAGCCGGTACCGGTACGGGTTGAACAAGCTGCGTTCGAGCCTCAATGGTGAATTGGAACCATGACTGATCCGAAGAAAACAGAGCATCTCGTTAGCGAATATCTGCAAGGTCTGAAGACGCCGGACGGCGCCGAGGTCGACGGCAAGGTCCTGAGCGATGCGCTGACGACGATGCAACGAGCGAAACAACACGCGGCGCAACCGGGCCGCATTACATGGAGAGCGATCATGACGAGCAAGGCAAGCAAACTGACCGCCGCGGCTGTCGTCGTCGGCGTGGTCCTGTTGTTCACCGTCTTCGACAGCTTCACGCAGCCGGCCTGGGCACTCGCGGACGCGATTGAAGCGATCAAGAACTTCCGGTCCGTCCACGTAGTCGGCGCTTTTCCGGGTGGGACGGCCGAGATCTGGATGCGGGCCAACGAAGCTAAGACGCAATCGACGGATGTGGTTGTCAAAGGCAGTGCCGGCGCGATTACCTGGACGAAGGAAGGGTCGACGTTTCATTACGAGCCCGGGCAGAATACGGTGTACTTCGAGCATGCGTTGACGGTGGGTATGGCGCAATGGCTGGGGCCGGAGTTGTTGGAGATGCTCAGCACGGCGCAGAACGCCGAACTGGTGCGGGGCAAGGACCCTGCCACGGGTCGCGATCGCGTGATGCTCATGTGCAGCTTGGTCGACGTTCATGGGGCGCAGTCCTGGACGATCGAGTTCGACGTGGCGAGCAAGCTGCCGGTGGCGTTCAAGCAGTGGCCGAACCTGGACCGCAGTGGGGTGCCGAGCTTCGATGCGTTCAAGGTGACGTATTTCGAGGACCTGCCGGACAGCGTGTTTGAGGTGGAGATTCCGGGGCATCCGGCGTACGTGCAGAAGCCGCTGACGATCCCGGAGGAGAATATCGGGGTGCTGAGCAATCCGAAGCATGGGATTTCCGCCGAGGGGATGACGCCCCAAGAGGCGGCCGAGCGTGTTCTGCGGGCCATGTTCGGGGCCGTGATCGACGGGGACCTGGAGCGGCTCAAGCAGGTATGCCCTTTGTGTGAGAATTGGGGCGACAAATTTCTGCGACACGTCATTCTGCGGCCGGGTAAAGAGGACCGGATCGCGGAGGTCCTGGAGATCGGGTCGATTTCCGAGACGGGGCATTCCAAGCTCGGGACCATCGTGGCTGTGCCGGTATCGGTTCGGCGGGAGGACGGGGTCAAGGCGATGCAGAAGATGATCGTGCAGTTCCGGCAGCTTGGGGGTAAGTCGTCGTGCGTGGTGCACGGGCCGTATGGCATCCCGCGGGAGATCGAGTAGTCCGGCGGGATTAGATTGGCTTTGATTGGGTTTGTTTTTCGGGGTCGATCGGCGTTTTAGGGCCAGGAACGCGGAAAATTGGGTTTGTTTGTCACGAAGGGGTAGGCCGAACGGCGGTCTGCCCCTTCTTCTTTTCCCGGTCCGGCTTGGCGTGGGGGCGATTGGGTTTGATTGGGTTTGTTTTCTGCGTCCCGGGTAGAGGCGGATTTCGCTGTAAGAGACTTTACATTCGAAGGTTAGCGTGATTCCGGCCTCAGGCAGATTGGGTTTGTTTGGCGCGGGAGGACGGCGATTGGGGGCTGTTTTCGCCTGGGACATGCGCGAAATGGGCATGTTGGGACGCGGAATGAGCGCTCCGTTTCGGGGGTGAGGGTCGGGCGTCGTCAGTTGTCTCGTCTTCACCTGCGAGCCTCTTTGTTAAGTCTCTATATATCAGACGCGGGCCGGGCGCAGATGTTCCGTAAATCTGGGGAATTGGCGGGTGAAATTCGGGGGGCGTGCGGCGTGTGTGCCGCATAGCGGCGAGACATGGCGCGAGAGAATAC
>Ga0272442_10005134_pt1 | contig 17618 bp, 14 predicted proteins | sample SSMForm2O_FD_200262 | JGI IMG/M metagenome (GOLD analysis project Ga0272442, IMG submission 200262) | Marine sediment archaeal communities from Little Sippewissett salt marsh, Falmouth, MA, United States - SSM-Form-2O | ecosystem: Environmental > Aquatic > Marine > Wetlands > Sediment ... | reverse complement strand
TGTTTCGCATCCGGTAGTAGTCCATGATGCCGAGGTTCCCCTTGCGGAACGCCTCGGCCATGGCCCTGGGCACCTCGGCCTCGGCGAGTACGACCTTGGCACGGTTTTCCTGAACGAGCGCGACCATTTCCTGTTCGCGCGCCTTTGCTGCGGCACGCCGCTTCTCCGCCTCGGCCTGGAACCTTCGCTTGTCCGCCTCGGCCTGGTCGGCCTGGAGCTTCGCGCCCACGTTCTCGCCCACGTCCACGTCCGCGATGTCTATGGAGAGTATCTCGAAGGCCGTGCCCGCGTCGAGTCCCTTCTCCAAAACGCGTTTGGAGATGTTGTCCGGATTCTCGAGTACGTCCTTGTAGGTCTCGGCGGAACCGATCGTGGTGACGATTCCCTCGCCGACGCGGGCGATGATCGTCTCCTCGGTGGCTCCTCCCACGAGCCGCTCGATGTTCGCCCTGACCGTCACCCGGGCCTTCGCCTTGAGCTGTATGCCGTCCTTTGCAACAGCGTCTATGGTCTGCCTCCCCTTCTCGGGATTCGGACAGTCGATCACCTTGGGATTGACCGATGTCTTGACCGCATCGAGCACGTCCCTTCCGGCAAGGTCTATGGCGGCCGCCTTCTGGAAGGTGAGCGGAATATTTGCCTTGTTCGCGGCCACGAGCGACATGCTCACCCTGAGAACGTTCCCGCGCGCGAGGAAGTGCGTTTCGAGCAGGTCGGTATCGATCGGGATGCCCGCCTTTGACAGCATGATCCTGCTGTCGACGATGGTGGCGGGATTGACTTTTCTGAGCCACATTCCGATGAGCTTGGCCACACCGACCGGGGCACCGGAAAGAAGCGCCCTGAACCAGAGGCCGAAAAACTTGATGAAAAGAATGATGAATACCAGCGCAACGATTCCAATGAATATGTAGAGAATGTAGAACATCGTTTTTCCCCTTCGCTAGTCGGTTATAAACCGGAAAACCGACGGATCGATAGATCCCATGAATGGACGTCTTTACCTATAAAATAACCGTTATTTCGTATCCGGCATACTCCCTTTTGACTCGGCCCTGCGGACAACGACCCTGTTGCCCTCGACCCTGACGACCCGTATCCTCGTTCCCCGCTCTATGAGCTCGCCCGCGGTAACAACGCTGTACTTTTTGTCACCGATCATAACCATACCCGAGGGCCTCAGCATCGTTACGGCCGTCCCTTCACTTCCCTCGAGATTTTCATACAGCGTGGGATTGTATGCGGCGTACCCGCCTTCCCGGTCCTGGGAAAGGCTTAATATGAGTCTTTTCCCCACGAACGTCTTCGGAAAGAGCTTCAGACCGATCAGTATCATGGCGGGCGTTCCGATGAGCGTACCGGTGAGGAGCAGGGACCCCGTGGTGGTGCCGAATCCCCGGTATCCGAGAACCGTGCTTACGACCATGCATACGATGCCCGCCCCGCCGATCATGCCGGCCGCGGGTACGAAGAGCTCGAGAAACAGTGCGATAAAGCCCACGATAAAGAGAAGCAGCGGCACCCATACGGTCATGATTTGCTCCTCCCCGACCGATTCATCACGTCTTCACCCTTCTCACGAGAACACGGTTCCCGCTCACCTCGATAACCTCGATTTCCTCACCCGGTTCCATGAACTCACCCTCGGTTTCCACGTAGACGATCTCGCCGTCGATTTCCGCCCTTCCGACCGGCCGAAGCGTTGTAAGAACCCTTCCCCTCCTGCCCGCCAGCCGTTTTTCATCCTCCGCCGTCTGCACGGTAAACCCCTTGTCCGCCGTCTGCGCTTCCTTCAGGGTCAGCCTGTTGAAAAGTTTTATCTGCGGCAGCGAGAACGCAAGTAAGGCGAATATTGCGAATGACGAAACCGTGCTCAGAAGGACGACGAGCAGGTTGCGTCTCAGAAGGTTTTTCTGCCACTCGAAATCAGGCAAAACGAATTCCTGCATGGAAAGAACGAGCGACCCTATGATGAGTGTAATGCCGAGTATACCGGCAACCCCGAACCCGGGAATGATGAAGAGCTCGAGGATGAGAAGGAGGAGTCCGATAACGAAGAGTATGAGCTCCACGGATCCGACCGTGCCCATGAGTGCGTAGCTTGCGAACACGACCGCGAAACACGCTATTGCAACGGTGCCCGGTATTCCGAATCCCGGAGACGTAATCTCGATAAAGAGGGCTACGAGCCCGATGATGATGAACAGGCTCGTGGCGGCCGAACCGGTGAGGAATCCTACCGCCCTGTCCGCTCCGGACTGATCGAGTGATTTCACCTCCGCATCTCCAAGCCCGAGTGCATCAAGTACCTCTCCGGTATCTGAGAGCGTTCCCGAAGAAACACCGTACCGCTCCATCTCACCCGCGGTAAGGGTGAGGAGCTTTCCCGCCGGGGAAACGACTTTGCCCTCCTCAATAGACAGTCCTTCCGATTTTGACCGTCTTTGCAGGTCCTCTATCTCTTCACGATCCTCCACCCTGAGCTCACCGTTTACGAAAACCTCCCTGAGCTCTAAATCCGCGTCGACCATGGCACGTGCAATGGACACGTTATACCCGTTCTTCTCCGCGAGTGCCGCGATCTGGGCCCTGACCGCGCTCACCACCTTCTCCGAAGCGGCCTCCATGCCCTCCGCACCCATGGTTACCGGTGCGGCCGCGCCCATAGAGGTTCCCGGGGCCATGAATATCCGGTCCGCGGAAAAGGATATGAGGGCGCCCGCGGACCAGCTCACTCCCGTGCTCTCCGGATCAGTGGTCACGAATGCAACCGTATCAATCTCATCAGCGGAACCGATAAGCGTCGTTATCTGAAGCGCGGAATCCACCCTCCCTCCGAACGTATTGATATCGAAGATGATCGCGTCCGCTTCCTCCTGAACCGCGCTTTCCACGCTCCGCCTGAGGAATACCACGAGAGAACGGTCGATTTCACCCCGTATGGGAATGGTATAAACCTCTTCACCGTCCGCAACAAGGGAAAGAGGAATAGAAAGGATGGAGATGCACGTAAGAAGGAGGATACTATATTTCTTCATTCGATTATTCGCTTTTCATGGACCGGGATTCACCTCCCAATCCGGCTTTATCCCGGGCACTAGAACAATAATCGAGAGGGGAAACAAAGTCAATAATCAAAATGCTCCGGTTTCGAATGTACCTGTGCGGATCAAAGACTGCTTCTTTTTCTCCGGGACAGAAGTCCGAGCGCCGCCATGACTGCGACCAGTATCACGATATAGCCGAATATTCCCGCATCGGTGAGGAGGTATATCCTGACGGACCGGTTCAGCGCCGGCAAATTGATGAAGAAGAGCAGGGGAAATCCGAAAAAGAGCGAGAATCCGGAGCCGAGTACGAGGTCCGAGGCAGCCGGCGTCTTGTATTCCGGGTCCACCACCCTGAGCAGGGCGAGCCCCGTGCTCACCGTGCCGGTAAGGAGACCGAAAATCGATATGACGCGTTCGAACAGGTGATCGTTAAAACTCCTCTTTGCGAGCTTGACGATCACGACCATGACGGCCGTTCCTCCCACCACGCAGATAACGGCTATGGGAAGCAGATAGCGGACAACCACCACGAGCTCGATCGCCATGATCGCCGCCGTCACGAGAAAATCCACGCTCGTCGCTGAAATGCCGGTGAGCATTCCATCGTCGAGTATATGGCGGAGCCTGAGCCGGTCCAGCATCTTCCCGATGAGGAGGGCGAGCAGGGTCGCGAAAAAGGCGTGATAGGCCCAGAGTATATTACCGAACTGAAGGGCGAAATCGCCGCCCAGCCGTGTAAGGAGCATGACGATGCACTTGATCATGAAGTAGTCGACCAGATAAACGGCACCGATAAACGCGAGGTGGAAACCGCCCGAGGATATGACGTCGGGATGCGTGGTTTTTCTCCCCGCGGCCGGCATGTCCTGTTTCCGCGTATAGAAACCCCTGTTGGAAAACGCGGAGGGGCTCACGTTTTTCACGTAGCCGCGCCTTATTCCCCAGTTGAGAAAAGGGATACCGACGAAGCAGGACCAGAGAAACCCGAGGGCCCCGAAGGTCAGTCCGACCGTACCGCCGTTTTCGAACCCGAGCCCCTCCCACTGTTTTCCGAGGGCGTACGCCTGGCCCGATGACTGGCCGAAACCTATCTCGAAGAGCATGCCGAAAGTCGGAAACAGGTCGGGCATGATCGTGAACAGGAAGAGGAGCGTGATCGTATAACCTATGAATCCCTCAATCGCATACCCGAGCGTCAGATGAAAAGCGGTCGCGATCGAGTTCCTGTCCACGTATCGCTCGCGCTTTTTCAGGGCTATGGATATAAAGGTCACGGCGAGGAGGTGATAGACGATGTTTCCCAGGATTTCCCGGGAGGGCAGCATCTCGGGGAACAGCGCTTCTATAAGGTACATGAGTCCGAGCCCGACAAATCCGGCGGTAATCGCGTTCGGAACGAGAAAGCGCTGGAGAAAGCGCAGCCGTGAACGGAGCACGGACGCAATGATGAGCGAGACGCAGACAATGGTGAAATCGATGACGAGCCGCCATTCCATGATGGGTTATTCCTCTCCCGTACGTTCGAGAATAACCTTGAGGTTGTCCGCGGACATGGTCCGTTTCCCCTCCTCTATCTCGCCGACTATATCCACGATCGCCTGATTGAAGGGCGTGGGAAAGTTCACTTCACGGCCGGCGCGCACAACGGCACCATTGATGAACCCGACTTCCGTCTTTTCACCTCTGTCAAGGGAGTGATGTATGTTCGATTTGAGGTTTTTGAACTTCATGCCCACGATCTTCAGAAGCAGGTACCGGATGAAGAGCGGGTATCCCCGGTCATGGGTTCCGAACTTTTCCGGATTGATGGCGCCGCCCAGTTTCTCGATCTTGATTCCGAGCCGGCGTGCGAGTAGCGATCCTTCGGTAACCACTTCGTAGAAAAGCTTCCGTGCCGTACCGTGCTTCAGGAGCTTACCGATTCTGAGACCCGCAACCCCGCCCAGTCCGGTCACACCGCATACGATTATGAGCTTCGACCAGAGCACGCCCTCCGGATTTTCGGTGGTCGCTATAACGATACGGGGATCGAACAGCTCTTTCAGGAGGTGCAGGTCCTCGTTCGAGCACCCGTTCAAAACGCCCGCCGTGATCCCCCCTTCAGCCGTAACAGTGCACTCTCCGAACCCGGTCATGACCGAGTTGTACCCTACTGCGCCCATGATGACCGGAATATCGGGATACTCGGCCGTAATCCGAAGTATCTCGATCCCGTTCTGAATGGTGAGTATGAATCCCCTCCCGCTCAGATGACGGGACGCCTCCTCGAACACCGCCCTCAGGGCCGCGCTCTTGACCGCCAGGACGATGAGGTCGAAGGGACCGGGGCTTGAAGCTATATCGGTGTACGCTCGTACGGGTACGGTGAAGTCACCCTTCCTGCCGCTGATATGCAGGCCCCGTTCGTTCATGACCCTGACCGCTTCACCCACGGAATCTATACAGTGAACCGTCCGCCCGCCGTCCGCGAGCACCCCCGCGATGACGCCGCCAATACCGCCGCATCCCACAACCGCTATTTTCATGATAGGTAGATTGAATTTCGAGTTTCAATAAATTTAGATAATTTGGAGCTTTCACATACACAAGATACGGTTGAGCAGGTGAACCTCAATAATTAATGAACTAAATGAGAAATAAATTCCATGTATAATAACACTTACATAGTAAAAATGAAAAACTCGAAGTTCACCCTAGGTAGGATAACAGCCGGCATCCGAATGTCAAGGCATTGTTGGCATCGTTATCGCTTCAGCTTTGCCTCAGCTTTTTTCTTGACAGCACTTGAATACACGGATTACCTTGTCTTGTCATCTTTCACGAGAGGAACGAATAATGGATATTTTTGACAAATGTTATAAGGACGGCGGTTATCTCGGAATACTGAGAATGATGAAGGACAAGTATTTCTCACGTCCCGTTCTCTCAGCAATACCGGGTCCGGAGATGGAGTTCGCCGGACAGAAGGTCATCATTTGGTCTATCAACAACTACCTCGGACTCGCGTTCGACGAGGACATCAAGAAGGTGTCGGTTGAATCAGCGGCCAGGTACTCGGCATCCGCCCCCATGGGGTCCCGTATGCTGACGGGCAACACGCTCGAACACGAAGCCCTCGAAAGACGGCTCGCGAAATTCGAGAAAAAGGAAGCGGCCATACTCTTCAACTACGGCTACCTCGGCGTTCTCGGCACACTCTCCTCAATCGCGCACAGAAGCGATACCATCATCATCGACAAGCTTTCACACGCCTGCATGATAGACGGTACCTTCCTTGCAGGCTGCAAGCACCGCTTCTACAAGCACAACGACATGAACGATCTGGAAAAACAGCTCCATAAGGCGAATGAGGACAGGAAGGGAGGCATACTCATCGTCACTGAAGGTGTCTTCGGCATGCGTGGGGACCTCGCAAAGCTGGATAAAATCTGCGAGCTGAAGAAACAGTACGACGCCCGTCTCTTTGTGGACGACGCCCACGGCTGCGGGGTCATGGGTCCGACCGGAAGGGGGACGGCCGAACACTTCGGAGTGATGGACCAGGTGGACCTCTATTTCAGCACATTCGCCAAATCGTTCGCCGCCATCGGGGGCTTTACGGCCGGGGACCAGGACGTCATCAGGTACATCAGGTACAACGCGCGTACACAGATCTTCGCCAAAAGCCTTCCCATGATATACGTGGATACAATAAACGCCACCTTCGATAAGCTGGAAAAAGAGCCCGAGCACAGGGAGCGGGTCTGGGAAGTAACGCGCCTGCTCCAATCCGGCCTGAAGGAGCTCGGTTTTACGCTCGGAGACACGCAATCCCCGGTCACGCCCGTTTACATACCCGCCGAGACCGAAATCGCGATGAAGATCATCGTTTACCTTCGCGAGAAAAAGGGAATATTCGTATCGGGCGTCATGTACCCCGTGGTCCCCAAGGGCATTATCCTGCTCCGCATGATACCGACCGCGGGCCACACCAACGAACATATCGAAAAGACCCTGGCAGGGTTCAAGGACCTGCGCGACGAGTTCCACCTCCAGCTCGACAGCGTGGAGGTTTAAACGGGGAAGCCCCCGGATTCCGAATAGAACGCATAAAAAGGCCGCCCATCAGGGCGGCCTTTTTTCAGTAAAGCGGTGGGCTAGACCCGGAGCGGCTTGCCCTCATCCGCGGATTTTAAGAGCGCCTCGAGCACGTACGCGTTCTTCAGGGAATCCTCGATGGCAAAGAGCGGCTCCGCATTCCTGAGAGCACAGTCGGCGAAATGTTCGAACTGAAGGTTGTACTCGTTTACCCCCTCGAACGAAACCTTCTCCTGTTTTTCGTTCTTCTGAACGATGACGTGGGTTTCCTTTCCGAACGATACAAATGCCCAGGGGACCTCTATCAGGCCGTCCCTCCCGACGACCCGGTAGGTGAAGCGGGGTTCTTCATCCATGCTCACGTGGAAACATGAGACGATATTGCCCGGATATCGCATGACGCCCGTAAAGCTCATATCCACGTTCGTTTTCGTTAAAACCGAGGACCCGAAGACCTCCACGGGCTCGCATCCCATCACCATCCTGCTTACATGAACGCAGTAGCAGCCCACGTCGTAGAGAGCGCCTCCGCCGAGCTCCCGGTTCATGAGATAGCTCTCTGTACCGTCGAGCACGTAACTGAAAGAGGATTCCATGGAGCGCAGCTCTCCGATATCGCCCCTTCTGACCATCTCGAGCACGGCCCTGTTCCTCGGATGGAACCGGTACATGAACCCCTCCTGGAGAACGAGGTTCCGCTCACGTGCGACCCTTATCATTCTCCGCACTTCCCCGTTCGAAAGGGCCAGGGGCTTTTCACACAGCACGTGCTTTCCCTTTTCGAGTGCACGGAGCGTCCATTTCGAATGGAGGCTGTTGGGAAGAGGAATGTACACCGCATCGATCCCGACGTTTTCGAGCATTTCATCGTATGAAGAGAAATGGTGCCGGATCCCGAGCTTCTTCGCCCACGTCAGTGCCTTTTTTCCATCCCGTGAAGCCAGGGCGCAAACATCCGTACTGTCGGATCCGTTCAAACCGGGGATAACCCTCGATACGGCAATATCGGCGCACCCCATTACTCCCAGTCGAAGCACCTTTTTCTCCACTCCCCACCCCCCGTTGCATGTACCGCGTTATAAACGGATAATTACCCTCGCCTGTGCATATCTTCGATGGTCTTTCCAAAACGCGTTCTTTGGTCTTATAATATAGTAGAGCAAATTTTTAGTTTCAAGAAATCTATATAATGTGAAACTTTCACATATTGAAGACACACGAGTGCAGGTTCCGGTGGACTTCAGTAATTAATGAAACAAAATTAAATTTATTGTCATGTTTAATAACTGACCAGGGGTATAAAATAAAACTCGAAGCTCACGCTAGTATGAATAAATTATGAGGAACACCTCAATGGCTGATAGAGACCGGTTAAAAACAAGATTTTACGGGGGACGGGATGGCTGAAACACGGGTTGGGGTAATCGGAGGAGGAAACATGGGCGGGGCCGTTATCTGCGGCCTGGCGAACGGGGAAGATAAGCCCGGTAAAATTCTTCTCGTGGAACCGGATGAGAAAAGACGGAGTGCACTCGAAGAAAAATATTCGCTGGAGGCGGCCGGGGGTATCGATGACGTTATTAAATCCTGCGACGCGATTGTCATTGCGGTCAAGCCCGACAAAATCACCGCCGTGCTTTCTGAGGTCAAAAATTTCATGCGTGCGGACGCGCTTCTCTTCTCGGTCGCGGCGGGCGTCACCATCAGGACCATGGAAACCCTGATCGGCAGGGAAGTCCCGATTGCCCGAACCATGCCGAATATCGCGGCGCTTGCGGGTGAAGCCGCGATCGCGGTCTGTTTCAGCCGAAAGGCCGATGACGTCCACCGCGCCCTGGGGCTCCGGATAGCCGGAAGCATCGGGCGTGCCGTGGAGGTGGAGGAAAAATGCATCGACGGTGTGACCGGCCTGTCAGGAAGCGGTCCCGCCTATGTCTTTCTCATGATCGAGGCCCTTGCGGACGGCGGCGTTCTCATGGGTATTCCGAGGGAAGAGGCGCTAGAACTCGCGGTACAGACCGTCAGGGGAGCAGCCGTGCTCGTACAGGAAACGGGACTTCATCCCGCGGTTCTCCGTGAAATGGTTACGAGCCCGGGCGGAACGACCGCGGAGGGCCTTGCGAGGCTCGAGGCCGGGGGTTTCAGGCATGCCTGCATCGATGCGGTCCGTGCGGCGGCACAAAAAGCGGGTGAGCTGGGACGTACTGCACAGCACCCCCGGTAAACATGTCACCTTATTTGAAACCGCTTAATTTCCGTTCTCCCCCCTCGATTCGCCGGTAATACTCCATTATTCCGGAAAAGAGGCCCCCCTCCTGGAGCCCGCAAATCGACCGCAGCACATGGGAGGGACCCCGGCTCATCTCCCTTTCGTGAAAAACCCTGTCCCGTTCGAAGAGCGCTCCCCCGTTATCCACGGCCTTGAAAAAGAGAGCGGATCCCACACCGAGCGAGATCGCTTTGGGATCGACGGAATGCTTTAAACAGAGGAAGGCCGCGCCTAACAGCCTGTCATCAGGCGCGAGCTTCCGATAGAGGTCCCGTCCGGCCCGGTACACCGTATCCCCGAGCGCCCTGTTTTTAAACCGGGAAAGCAGGTCCTCGATATGTTCCCCGATGGATTCGGAGTCGAAATCCGCCGGATACTCCCCTATCAGCCCTTTTCCCGATTCCCACATCGACCTTCTCGTAATCTCTTCAATCCCCGTGTCCTCCGCCGCCTGCCAGACAAACCGGTAATCCGGCCTGAATGCAAAGCTCACATACGAAAGGACCGCATGGCCGAGGTTGTGAATAAAGAGCTTCCTGTCCACGTACGCCTTGATATTGTCCTGGGCATCGATGCCCTCGACCGCGGGAATAAAGTTCCTGAAACCCTTCCCGTCAACGATGAGCGTGTTGTACGCCTCCGCGTACACGAGGAGCGGATCCCGGGACCTGAGCTCCTCGTCCATGATGGGAACCATCTTCCCGATCGATGTTTCGACGAAACCCGCATATTCATCCAGCGGAAACCCGGGAGGAAGAAGCGATTCGAGAGAACGTCGGAAGAAACCGGCCGCATCGCGCATATTTTCGCAAATGATGATGTCGAGCGGGCCTTCGCTCCCCTCCTTTCTTCGAATGAGGCCGCCTGCTATATGCTTCATAATATGGGGAAGGGCCCCCTTGCCGACCGCGGTTGATACGAGGTCCGCTCCGCTCACCTCCGCGGCCACCGACTCTTCATCACGGGCCGATACTCCCCTGACGTTCTTCACTGTGACGGCCTCGCAGGTTTTATCCTTTATCTCGACCCTGTACTCGCGCCTGCGGTTGAGGGCGTCGATGACCCGATCGTCTATATCGATGAATACAACCTCCCACCCGCCCCTGGAAAAGAGCTGTCCGATGAACGACCTGCCGATGCTGCCTGCTCCGAACTGTACGAGTTTCATGGCGCGCTCCCACGTAAAAGGTAAAATAAATACCGGTGCGAACGATCACTCGTCGCACCGGTTGTATGTAAACATGGAGGTTTCCGTCCTGAATGCGCGAGTCAGACCAGCATCTTCCTGATCGATCCTGCAATCCTGTCAGGACCGGGTATATTCTCGTTTTCCAGTGTCGCCGACATGGGCGGCGGGACCTCGTAGGCGGAAACCAGTCGAACGGGGCCCTTCAAGCTGGAAAAGGCCTTCTCCTGTATGATCCTGATTATATGTTCTCCGAAACTCCCGTTTCCGGGCGCCTGCACCACGACGACGGCCCTTCCCGTTTTTTGCACCGATTTGATTATCAAATCCTCGTCAAGGGGCACGAGCGTTCTCGGATCGATGATTTCGACGCTTATACCGTCTTCCTTTTCAAGACGTTCGGCGGCTTCCTGGCAGGCCTTGAGCTGGAAAGAGTAGGAAATGAGCGTTATATCACTGCCCTCCCGTCGAACCACGCCCTTCCCGAGCGGAATGGTGTATTCCTCTTCAGGTACCACATCCTTCTCGATATAGAGGTGCTGGTGCTCGATGAAGAAAACCGGGTTGTCCTCCCTGACAGCGGTTTTCAGCAGCCCCTTTACATCATAGGCGGTGGAGGGCGCGACCACTTTCAGGCCGGGGAACATGGCGGGGAAGGCTTCCAGGCTCTGGCTGTGCTGGCCCGCGTAGCCCTTCCCTCCCCCGATGGTCGTCCTGATAACGAGCGGTATACGGGCCTTGCCGCCGAACATGTACTTGGTCTTGGCAACCTGGTTTCCGAGCTGGTCACCGGTCTGGAGTATGAAGTCTATGTACATTATCTCGGCAACCGGTCTGAGCCCGGTCATTGCGGCTCCGAGCGCGGTCCCGATAATGGCGGATTCCGAAATGGGCGTGTTGAATACCCGCCTCCTACCGAAAATATCCAGAAGCCCGACCGTTGCCTGGAATGCGCCTCCGTATTCCGCAACATCCTCACCATAGAGAACAACACGGTTGTCCCTCGTCATTTCCTCCATGAGCGCTTCAATAACCGCATGCCTGTACAGTATGCGTCCCCGGGAATCACGCCTGAACTGCTTCGGCTCCTTGTTGAAGTGCTTTGTTCGGTAATCGTCTCCGATCTCTCCACTGGTCGTATCTGAAAAAAGACCCTCCGATATTGTCCTGGGATCGGGGTCGGTCGCAGCAGCGGCCCTGACCGCGATATCCTCCATCTTCTCATCGACGGATGTTCTGAGCCCAGTGACCTCCTCCAGGCTCATGAGCCCGTTATCCGTGATTTCCTTTATAAAAAGATCGATGGGATCGTACTTGAGCCATTCCTGCTCCTCCTCAGCCGTCCTGTAAGTCATCCGCTTATCGCTCAGCGAGTGTCCCTTGTAACGGTAGGTCTTGAATTCGAGCAGCGCGGGACCCTCACCCCTGCGCGCCGTTTCGACCGCCTTGAGAACCGCGCTTCGTACCGCGAGAACGTGCATACCGCTTTCAATCCTTGCATGCATGCAGTGATCGTCGTATCCTGCGCCCCGCTGCGCGAGGTGATCGACTCCCACTACCTCTCCCGCCTGCTGTCCGGACATACCGTACTGGTTGTTCTCGAATACATAGATTACGGGGAAACCTTTTCCAAACTGGGGCATGGAGGCGAAGTTCATGGCCTCCAGGCAGATACCGTTGTTCACGGCGCCGTCTCCCACCATACAGGCGGTGATCTTTCCGTCATCCAGGAGGAGCGAGCTCAAACCCGCGCCGGTAGCTATGGCAAGACTTCCGCCCACTATGGCGTTGGCCCCGAGATGGCCCGCGTGAAAATCGGCGATGTGCATGCTTCCGCCTCTTCCCCTGCAGTACCCCTCCTCCTTGCCGAAGAGCTCGGCCATTGTTTTAAACAGATGCAGGTCGACCGCCTTGTCCACGAGCTCCTGATCGGACAGGGAAGAGAGATCATCTTCCACTTTCCCCGAGCCGTCCTTGAGAAAGTCCGTCAATTTTCCCCGTTCCATTCCCTGTATCGCATACAGCCCCTTGCAGATCGAATGTCCGTGGCCCCTGTGTGTTGACGTGATGTAATCATCAGTGTTGAGGGCCGAGACTGTTCCCGCCGCAACGGCTTCCTGTCCTATTGAAAGGTGGGTCGCGCCGATGAACTTGAAACCGTCGCGAGGGACAAAACTCCCGCTTTTCAGTTTGACGATCATCTCCTCGAAGGAGCGAATGTAGAGCATGGCTTTCAGAAGCCCGATCGCCTCCTCGTTCGTTACGGTCCTGTCGAGATGATGAGCGAGCGAAACCTCCTCCGTAAATACAGGAATATCCGGTATACTGACGCTTCCCTTCTTGAATTCAGGCAATACATTGATATCTTTCATGACCCACCCCGTTCTATGGAATATCCGTGTATGGATTGATGATTGTACTATATTACATTTATTAACATTAGTCAAGTTATTACAGGATGATGATGTAATATTTCTTGACATCATGTTATTTTTTGTTAACATTTAAACAAACGCATAAAACAGGAGCAGAGTTATTCATGGTCGCGGATAAAAGACGACAGGAGATCCTGCAACTCATCGAAAGATACGGCTCGATCAGGATATCCAATCTCGGAAAGATGTTCGACGTAACGGACATGACGATCAGGAGGGACATCGACCACCTGTCCGAACAGGGACTCGTAAGGAGGGTGCACGGCGGGGCCGTACACGAAGGATCCGTGCATGAAAGGGTCCCAAACGGTACCGAACAAAACCTGAACCTCGCGACGACCTTTTTAAAACGAAACAGGGAGTACGTTGCTCAGAAAAAAAACATCGGCGCACTGGCACAGGACTTTGTCGAGGACGGAAAGACTATTATCATAGACGGCGGTTCCACGAATGAGTGCTTCGCCCGCATGATCGATCCTAAAAAGAAGCTCAGGATCATCACCCACGGCATCAATATCGCCTGGATACTTTCCGGGAATGAAAACCACGACCTTTTTGTGGCGGGAGGAATCCTCAACAGGCTCACCATGACCTTCTCGGGCGCGGAGGTCAGGGAGATGTACGGAGAACTAAACGCGGATACGCTCTTTATTGCCGCGTCCGGGCTGTCCCTGGACAAGGGCCTGACCGATCCTTCCTGGTACGACACCTCGATCAAGAAGGCGATGATCAGGGCATCGAAAAAAGTCATACTCCTCATCGATTCACACAAGTTCAACCTGGTTTCATCCAGGACCTTCGCCTCGGTTGATGAGTTGGACTGCATAGTGACCGACGAACAGCTCAACCCCTCGATCCGGGAAAAGTACACGGAAGCAGGCGTGAACCTCCTCTCTGCCTGAGGGGTGTCCTCTCTTTTTTATTTACTTTTAAGGGCTTCCTTATTAACTTGTTATGCGAAATTTCTTATAGACTACCCGGACTACCGCCGGGTGGATGTGACTGCCATGGCGAAAATTCCGAGAATAATCGTTTTTTCGAGCCCCACATGCCACTGGTGCAGGAAAGTGAAGGGGTACCTGAAAGAAAACGGATTTCGTTTCAGAGACGTGGATATATCACGGGACGCCAAGGCCGCGGACGACGTGAGAAGGAAGACGGGACAGACCGGCGTTCCCGTAACGCTCATCAACAACAGGCCGGTCGTGGGATTCAACAGAAAGGAAATTGACAGGCTCCTGAAAGACTTTAAATAGGTAATTCGGAACCGAAAGACACGGAATCATATTAATTTAAACATTTACGAGGAGGAGCGGTATGAAGCTGAAGGTAATTGATGACAGAGTTCTTGTTCAGCCTGAGGAGGTTGAAGACGACAAAAAAACGCCGGGTGGAATTATCATTCCGGATACCGCAAAGGAAAAACCTCAGAGGGGCAAGATCATCGCCATCGGCACCGACGAAGAGCTGAAGGATGTTGTCAAGGTGGGAGACACCATCGTTTTCGGTAAATATACAGGTGACGAAATCGAGGCGGACGGCAAAAAGTACCTGGTCGTTCAGAGAAGCGATATCCTTGCCATTATCGCCTAGCAGGCACATCCGGATTTTATGGGTTGTCAGGTGCCTTCAGAAAGGGCTCCCGCACTTTTCCGTGACGAATCCCGAAGCGGTTGCCGGGATTCGTCACCGGGAAAACCCGAAGGAGAAGGCGTTTTGGTAAACGAACAAAATATTGCCGATTTTTTCAAGGCCATAGGGCATCCTACGAGAATCAATATACTGAAGACCATCTACAAGCAGGATTACTGCGTCAACGATATCAGCGATCACCTTCACCTGAACCAGCCCAATACATCCCAGCATCTCTCCATCCTGAAGGAGAAAAACATCATTTCCAAGAATAAGAACGGGAACGAGGTGTGCTACAGGATAAAGGACCCCTCGGTCATGAGCATCATAGCCGAAGCGGAACGGATTATAGAGCAGCTCAGAAGCACTTAAGACACGAACCTCCCTCTTTCTTCGTCATTTAATTCAAGACCAACAGTATATATAAGAAGAACCGCTTCGAATTCACGACAGATATTTTGGGTCGTAAAAAAAGGACACGGCTCTCGTATCGGCCGTGCCCCTTTGAGCGTCTATTCGCTGTATTAAGGAACCCTCTTCTTTTCCTACTTCGACTTGAGCGTGAATACCCCGTCCCAATCATCAACCGGGGGGTTCTTCTTGAAATGGCTGCAGCGCTTCAGGTACATGCTGCTGATCTCGTCCTCCGTAAGCACGAGGCTCTTCTTGAACGCCGCGATGGCCTTTTCCCATTCCCGGTTCTTGTATGCAGCCAGACCCTCATCGTAGTGAGCGAGAAACTCGTCGGAGTAGACGATCACGTCTCTTTCCCCGACGAGCTCGAAGATGGCCACGGGCTTGGACTTGCCCTTGACTCTGACCGAATCGAGCTCCCTCGTTATGAGGTTGTCGCTCAGCTCGGCTTTCGTAAACTCGCTGACGATTATGTTATTCGCCGTTTTATAAACCTTGTTTATCCCTTCGAGACGCGCGCCGAGGTTGACGTTGTCACCGATAACGGTGTAGTCGAATATCTGTTTAGACCCGAGATTTCCCACGATCATCTCGCCCGTGTTGACGCCGATTCCGATATTGAAGATTTCCTTTCCCTCCTGGGTCCATTTCTCCTTCAGCCGGTCCAGTGACCTAATCATCTCAAGGGCCGTCATACAGGCCTTCTCCGCATGGTCCTCGGTATACGCGGGCGCGCCGTATACGGCCATGATCTCGTCGCCCACGAACTTGTCGAGCATGCCTCCGTATTTCAGAATCACGTCCACCATGTCCGTGAGATACTCTCCAAGATTGGAAACGACCTCCTCGGGGGTGTACTTTTCGGAATAGGTCGTAAAGGACCTTATATCCGAAAACAGCACCGTTAACCTTCTCTTTTGGCCCCCGAATGCGAGCCCGCCCGAGGTATCGAGAACGGAATCAACGACGTTCTCCGCGAGGTAGTGCTTGAACACGGAACGGACGTAGTGCTTCTCCTTCTCCTCCGAGAAGTACTGGTAGGCGTTGCACCCGATGAAGGCGACGACGATGCCTCCCACGGGCGCTATCATGTTCATGAGAATTCCCGCTTTCGTGAAGAGCAGCAAATTACCGATGAAATAGACGGCAGCTATACCGATCGCCGACGCGATACCGATGATGGGTTTCGTCTTCTTGATGATATAGGCGATGGCGATGGTGAAAATAAAGGTGAGAATGAAGGCGTAAATTTCACCCACTTCCATGAAGAAATTCTGATCGAGCACGTTCTGGACAAAGGTGGCGTGAATCTCGACACCGGGCATGAGCGTCTCATCCGATGCAACGTAGAAGGGCGTCGAAAAATTATCGTGCAGCTCCGACACGGAGGCGCCGATAAGCACGATCTTGTCCTTGAAAACGTCGCGCTCGAGGAGGAGCTGAAATCCCTCCTCGTCCACCACCTGCTCGAACGAGATATACTTGAACGAATAGGGGTTTCCGTAGTAATTGATAAAACTCGACGGGAGGTTGTCGTACTTCTTGATGAGCAGCTGCTCTCCGACAACGAAATCCCCGTTTTCGTTTATCCTGAACCACTCCGGAAAGGGTCCTTCCAGGCGCAGGTAATTGACAAGCGCGGCCAGCCCGAGAGAGAAATACCGCTGATCATTATAGTCCCTGAAGAGTATGTAGCGCCGCACGAACCCGTCCGAGTCGAAGTTCGTATCCGCCAGTCCGAAGGTTGCTACCTCGTTGAGTGTTTCGATGGGGGTCAGCAGGCTCTGAAGGAGATAACCCTCCCTGTCCTCCACGATCATCTTTCCGGCGAGAACGACTTCGTCTCCTTCAGCAATCGCCTCGGCAAAATCAGCGTCCTGCGCCGGGTCGACCGTGCTCTCCTCGGAGAAAACCACATCAAAGAGTATGGTCCGCGCTCCGGCGCGCCTCAGGTTCCTGACGAGCGTCGCGTGGTAATTACGCGGCCAGGGATACTTGTAGGGTATAGAGGCGAAGGACTGGTCGTCTATGGCAACGATGACGACATCCGAGCTCTCCAGGCCCTCGTAATTGGGTCCGCGGGTCGCAAACTTGAAATCGACTATCTTCTGTTCGAGGTTCTCGAAAAAGACGAAAACGGACATCACGACCATTATCATTGCGGCCACGAAGCCGATGACGAGAATAAAGATGAGCCTCTTGGTCTCCTTGCTCATTTAAAACTCCTTTGTCGCGAACACGGAGAGAAGCACGTCATCAAGGGCGGGTGAGGTTATGTACTCGAACTCACCCTCAAAGAGAACTTCCCACGGACCTTCCCACTCCGCTCCCACGGTGAAGTCGAACTCTTCCGGACCCGTTTCGTAGATGAGTTTGGTATACCCGTACAGGGTTTCATCGCTGAGAAACCGGTATCCCCCCTTGCCCTGTAAATAGATCGAGTTCGGGGAATCGCCGAAATCCAAACCGACTACGGCTTTCGTGTCGAGGGGCATATCATCGAAGTAACTTATAGCGCCGAGCCTGGTGGAGTAGTTCTTCGAGTCATTGGCGCT
>Ga0272442_10005131_pt1 | contig 17622 bp, 19 predicted proteins | sample SSMForm2O_FD_200262 | JGI IMG/M metagenome (GOLD analysis project Ga0272442, IMG submission 200262) | Marine sediment archaeal communities from Little Sippewissett salt marsh, Falmouth, MA, United States - SSM-Form-2O | ecosystem: Environmental > Aquatic > Marine > Wetlands > Sediment ... | reverse complement strand
ATGATTAATCGCCTCTTTTCTTATAACTTATTGGGAACAGGTTCGATAATAATCCCACATCTCATCGATATGTTGTTCGATCTCTTGAATGGTTTTCTTATTGAAACTTGGTTTGAACACATGTCTGAACCGACCCTGCAGTTTCATCCAGTCCTCAATAGGCTTCCTCTGGATTTTCTTCTCAAGGATAAGCTTACTTTTACCATTAAACGTGGTTTTTCCATCTTCATATTCATACAACGCCCATGCACCTGTTTCAACAGCGAGACGCCCCATCTCCACAGTAAGCTCCATGGGGAAACGCCACCCTGGCGGGCAAGGCGCAAGGATTTCAATATATTTTGGTCCCTTGATACCTTTAGCTTTTTTAACAATGCGATACAATTCTTCAGGATAACTCACACAGGTTTGAGCCGCATAAGGAAGATGATGCGCTTTAATGATCTCACCCATGTCTTTTCGGAACTCTGTTTTCCCACCAACTGTTGTGGTTGTCCAAGCAGCATAAGGTGTAGCGCCACTTCGCTGTATACCTGTGTTTGAGTAAATCTGATTGTTATAACAGATATAAATGAAATTGGTTTGACGTTCAATCGCCCCTGAAAGTGCTTGGATACCAATATCATAGGTTCCACCATCTCCAGCCCAAGCAAGGACGGTGGTGTCTCCTTTCCCAAGTTGTCGCAGAGCTGCCTCGACACCTGATGCACCAGCAGCTGCTGCTTCAAAGGCGATATTCATCACGGGAACACCAATTGAGGTATGCGGATGTAAACTTTCAATGACAGCAGTACAACAAGCTGGGACAATCATAATCGTGTTTTTACCTAATGCTTTAAACACGGTTCTCATCGCAAGTGTCGCAGGGCAACCAGGGCATGCTGCGCTTCCTGCAAGGACGCATTCTTCAATGGGTAAATCCTTAAGTGCCATATATTAGGCCTCCTCTAAACCGTACCATTCATAGTTTTTAACTTTCCCCTGCATAGTCTTTGTACATATCTTATCGATATCCTTATAGGTCACGTCTTTTCCACCGAGTCCAGCAATAAACCCAGTAACAGGAGTGTCAGATTTTCCATAGAGACATCCTTTCACTTCGTTAAATAATGCTCCTTCATTGCCAATTGAAATATTACGATCAATGACAATTAAATGTGCTTTCTTACTTAACTCAAGAATTTCCTCTGAGGGAAATGGTCGAAACACACGAACACGAGCAAGACCAATCTTATGTCCTTGTTGTCGGAGAGTATCAATAGCTACCTTGCTTTCTGCACCAATTGCACCCATACTCAAAAGGATATAGTCGGCATCCTCACAGTGATAATATTCAAGAAAGTCACCATGAAAACGACCAAAGTGTTGTTTCCATTCTTTTGAGATTTTTGGTAGCAAGATTTTCACTTTTTCTTGTGCATCTTGCATTGCTCTTCGAACCTTATAATAGGCATCTGGTACGATGATGTTACCAAAGGTGACAGGATTCTTTGTATCAAGATGCCATTGAGGTTTATACGGTGGAAGGAATGCATCGATTTCTTTTTGATCAGGGATTTCAGCAGGCATTGATGTATGCGAGAGAATAAAGGCATTGTAACTAATCATCGAAGGTAACGAAATACCGAGGGATTCACTTAGTTTAAACGACATAATCACCGTGTCATATATCTCCTGGTTACTACTACAATAAAACTGGATCCACCCTGTGTCACGTTGAGAAATTGAATCATTCTCATCAGCCCAAATATTCCAACCCGGGCCAACAACACGGTTGATATTACACATGACAATAGGGAGGCGAGCAAGAGCAGCCCAATGCAACATCTCATGCATCAATAACAACCCATGAGATGAGGTAGCTGTAAAGGTGCGTACACCAGTTGAACTAGCACCAATACATGCACTCATTGCCGAGTGTTCACTCTCAACGCAGATGTACTCGCCTTTGTACTCACCGCTTTTCACATAATTTGCTATACCCTCCACAACTGTTGTTTGAGGTGTGATTGGATATGCAGCGACAACCTGTGGTTTCGCCATGATCGCAGCTTTAGCTGCTATGTAATTCCCAGTGTCAATCATGATAGTCATTATTTTTTCTCCTCCCTCTCCATAACAAGTGCTTTGACTTTACACTCTTTAGCACAGATACCGCAGCCTTTACAGTATTCATAATCAACAGTTATGGTGTCATCTTTATTTCTTATGATAGCACCCTCTGGGCAAAAGATCCAGCAGCGAAGACATTTCACACATTTGTCTTTATCAAAAATAGGTCGAAATACACGCCAGCTCCCAGTTTTCCCCATGGCTCCCTTTTTTGGATAGGAAATACTAGTGACAACATCATATTTCTTCATTTTTGCACCTCTGTTGCATCATACGCATCTTTGGTTGCCTGAATGTTTTTCTGCCCTAGTTCACCCTTCCATTTATCGTTGATCACTGTCTGCAATGATTGTAACGTGACTTTATCGATAACTCGAGGAACTGCTCCAAGAATTGGCGTGTTAATAATAGGGATTCCTCCTACAAGGATATCATGTTTTATCGCTATTGCTGTTGCATCCACGGTTGCTACCTTAAACTCTTTTGAAAAAGGATACTCATCAGGTGTGTTTCTGGTGTTAATTATTATTGTCCCATCTTTTTTTAATCCCTTTAAAACATCGACAAGTTCCATAATGCTTTCATCAAGAACAATCACAAGATCAGGTGTGTACACCTCGCTGCGCAGATGGATCTCATCTTCAGCAATGCGAGCAAATGCTCGAACAGGAGCTCCACGACGTTCAGCTCCAAAAAAGGGAAACGCTTGAACCCCTTTATTTCCATCTTTCAATGCAGCAGCAACGAGAAGATTTGCAGCTGTTACTGCTCCTTGCCCGCCTCGACCGTGGAATATGATCTCAATCAGTGAAGTAGAAGTCACAATATTACCTTCCCGGACCAGGAAATATGTATCCTGCATATAACTGTTTTGAATCTGATTTTTCTCAAGAAAAAATTATTGATTTTTACTTCAAGTTTGTAGATCTCTTTAGCATTATCCAAGAGGTAAAAAAAAGTGGTATAATTGATAATTAAGAAATATATCAAGAGCTGTTGATGTTACATTATTGTTTCTAATGTTCCTTCAGTTGATTCTTGTTCATCTGATCTGGTGAGGAGACGTTCTGTTTTATCAAGATCACGAATTTCTTCTTTTACAATATCAAGAATGCCAAGAAGAGATATCAAATGTAGATCATTGGTATACCGCCTGCAGGTTTTCATCAACTCCCCATATAAGCGTGTTTCAATAGTCTTATACTCTTTTAAACTCATTTCTTCAATAGCCATTCTACTCTCATCTCCATCCAAGTTACATGATTGTATCAAGTAGGAGTTTATAATTCTATGTTTTCGAGAAATAACAATATATGATGTTAGCTGTGTAGTCGTTTTTTCATAAATGATTCAAGTTTATCAAATGCTTGTTCAAGTGTATGCTCATTAGGGAGAATGACAGCTCTGAAATGATCTTTTCCATATGTTGCACAGAACCCGGATCCATGAACAGTAAGAACATGAGCGGTTTGAAGAAGATCAAGTACAAAGTCTTTATCTGTTTTCCATCCACCTTCTTGTAATTGCTCTATTTTTGGGAAAATATAGAAGGCACCATCTGGTTTTGCAGTGCTAATGCCTGGGATTTCATTCAGACGTTTATAGGCAAGATCACGTCGTTTCCGCAGTTTATCATTTACTACTTTAATATGGTCTTGAGGACCTTTAAGAGCATGAATACATGCATGTTGACAAACCGAATTTGCACAGAGGCGTGAACGAGCAATTCTCATAAATGCTTCCTGAATGTCATCAAGTTCACCTTGGTGACGAAACATGATATACCCCATTCTCCATCCAGGCATGAGATATACTTTTGAAAAACCATTAAAAGTGATAACAGGGACATCTTTAGCAAGAGAGGCAGTCGCATGCTGCACCCCATCAAAGGTGAGATCATCATAGATTTCATCTGAAATAATTGGGATACCATGCTCACCAGCAATATCAATAATTTCCTTGATAACTTTTTCAGAGTAGAGAGCACCTGTTGGATTGTTTGGATTAATTAAAACAATACCTTTTGTTTTCTTTGTTAGTAACGATCGTATGTGATCGATATCTGGTTGCCAATTTTTTTCTTCAATACATCGATAGGAAACAGGGACAGCACCATAGACCTTTGTAATAAGTGAATATTGTGGATACGTAGGACCAGGGATTAAAAGCTCCTCAGTGGGATCAAGTGATGCTGATAGAAGAATTTGTAATGCTTCTGTTACACCAGTTGTAACACAGATATCAGAGAGGTCATAGTGTACTGCATTTCTCTTTTGTTCTCTTTGAATAATAGCTTGCAATAACTCAGGTTCACCCTCAGAAGGAGAATACCCATTATAGCCATCTTGAGCAGCTTGATACAAAGCATCTTTAATATGCTGCGGCGTATCAAAATCATACTTATTTGGATCTCCAATATTCAAATGAAGAACATCGATACCTTGTTTTTTTAACGCCCGAGCAGGAAGAATAACCTCACGAATAGCATATGATACATCTTGAGATCGCTTTGATGCTTTCAACATACTCGATCACGCACGATCAGATAGAAAAGAGGCATAAATACTTGGTGGTGAACAAAGTAAACAAATCAACAGAATTCCTTTTAAAGAGCTTCTAGTTCTTTTGGATTGGTTAACTCTTGACGAAGCTGTATAATATACAAATTCACTCCTAATTCATATTCAAGCTGTCGTAACTGTGTTTTCGTCATTCGTTTTTTAAATTCATCCAGGAAATGCTCATGAAGATCCCCTTTCAATTCTTTGATAAGTTCATCCATGATTTTTTGAATAGCTCTTCCTGTTTCACTTTTTGTGACACCCTGTAGTTCTCCAGTGATCACTACAGAGTCATCAAGAATCGTTTTCTTCTTCGTATCAATAGACACAGCTTTCAGAAACTCAAAACGAGGTACCACTTTTACAATAATGGTCTCAAGTAGAGAAGTAGCATATTTTGGTGTTTTTGACCTACTGAGGACCTTGAGAATTACAACTAACACATGTTTAAGCAATTCAGTATTATTCACTACCAACAATGAAAAATTGACACCCCATTTCTCCAAAAGAGAATAATCTTTTTTTGAAAGGCGGAGTACGAGTTTTTCTTGTAAAGAAGTAATGATTCGTTCTTCATACGTATGTATACTCATAAGAATGTGTTCTAATGCTTTTCCAATTTTTTCCTCATTTATTTCATTCATATCGGGTGCTATCCAAATCGATTCATCCCCTTGTGTGAATCGAACATCTTGAATGGTAATATAGTCAAGCACGGGATATGGAGTACTTCCTTCATCTAGAACATCACTGATTATTTCAATAGCCATGTCAAGGGAATATTCTTCACGTAAAATCTCAACAAGACATGATATAAATCGTCGAATCACACCTGTTTTTGTCGTATCTAATTGTTCAGTTGTCTCCTTTTTCACAACATATCGAAGTTGGAGATAATCTAGATCAAGATCCATTGATGAAAAGGCGTTGACATAGGTGGTTTTCATTGTTTCTTTGAGTTCTTTAATAAAAAAATATCCAGCTGTTTTCCCTGCTGATGACACTATACGAGCCAGTAACTCCCGTAGACCATCACAAAGATCTTGTTTAGCAACTTTATCAATCTTTGAGGTAACGGTGACTGTGTCTTCGATTTCTGAATATTGTGCTGTTTGAATATTGATGTTTTTGAAGAATTTATATTGTTTTTCTAAATCTCCGATGACTTCCTTTATCAGAACTATTGCATATCGTTCTGAACTTCGTCTGCCAATAACATCAATTACAGAGAGAAGAAGATGAGTAATAAGCTCTGATGTTTGTATTTCTGGCATAGCACCTCAAACTTCAATATATAAAAGTCCTTATTTTGTGCTGCAACATAAAGCTTGCGTTTAGTAAAACAGGAATATAGCAAGAAAAAAAAAGAGGGAAAAAAGGGTTAGTAGGGTATGATTTCAAATCGCCACTCTACTATGTCACCATTTGAGACAATGTATGCATCTGCTCCTACCATGGGTATTTGATCATTGATATAGTACTGCCAGTATTTTCCATTAGCACCATTTTCGGTTCCATGAATAGAATCAATGAGTATGGAATCAAAGTCTTCATAATAGGTATATTCGATATCAAAATCAAGTCGTTGAGAGGATCGTTGTAATAAGTCAAAAACAGTGTCATCTTCATAGGCAACAAGATTGTCTTTTAATGTCCAGTCATCTCCTTGTATGATAAGGGTCACACTTGTCTCTTGTGAATGTTCTAACCAGATATCACTTTGGTTTGGTACGACTGCTGATGTACCTGTAAAAGAGAGAAGTACCAACAGGACAGTGAGTGCTGCAACAGGGAGTTTATAGATATGTCGAGTTGATATAGGAATTGTGGTAAGTTGCAGTTGTGAGCTGTAAACAATGAGTGGAAGCCCTATGACTACAAAAGTGGCAGCTCCTGATATTAAATGAATAATCATAAAGGGTATTCCTGCAAGATACACAGCCCCGAGTGTCTCGAGGGTATGAGGATACATGAGATACCACCATCCAAGATTTGTCCAGAGATCATAGAGTAACACAAATCCAATTCCAAGACCAGCAGCCATTCCCACTGATTTGAGTTGAATTGTAGACAGATGTCGTTTCAAGCGTGTTCGTTGGAACATCGTAAACAACGAAAGCAGAGCAAATCCTGAATAGGTAAATAACACGATCCTATTTGCTTGAGCACCTACAAAAATAGGGTTTCCAAGAGCAATGTCACTTCCAATCATCGCTCCCAGTGGCACAAGTATAGCTAGTGAAGGTCGGGTTAAGATTGCTGCGACAAAAGTTAAGATCATGATGATCTCAAAATTTGGTGGTGCTCCATAGCTAACCAGGGCATATCGTCCAATAATTCCAATTATAATAAATCCTATAATGAGTAATATTTGGCGTGGTTCAATTTTTTCTGAAATGTTCATAAGACTCCTCCCGCGTATTGGGAAAAAAACAAGTACTATAAAATGTTTTGTTTTTTATTCTAGTAATATTCCATGTAATTGGATGATTTCTGCTTCCAGTTTTTCTTTGAGGTTTGTATTACAGAAGAGATCAACGTGAATCTTCTCATCATAAGACACTGATTTTATTTGCGTATGGTAGTAAAGTCTAGAGAGAAAACTATGTGAACGACTAGTATTTGGTAGGAAGAATTGCAGATGGATTTTTTGAGGAAGATGCGTATAAATGATATCCAGGAGTGTATCGATATTTTTCTCCTCATGTACTGAAATGGATACATATGGTTTATCTTTAAGATGTTCATCTGTTCGAAGTGTGTGAAGGAGAGTATTGACCTCCTCCAGGGAAAGAAGATCTATTTTATTGAACACTAAAATCACAGGTGCAATTACTCCTAACTCTGTAAGTTCTGCCTGTGAAACCCTAAGTTTATCTTGGATTCTGGGGAGTGGTTCACTTGCGTCAACCACGAGAAGGACCATGTCAGCGACCTCAATTTCTTCAAGAGTAGAATGAAACGCATCAATTATCCAAGGAGGTAGACTCTCTATAAAGCCAACAGTGTCAGTCAATAAGATTGGCATGGTGTTTGCTAAATATTTTTTTGGAATGCGTCGTGTTGTTGTGGAAAGTGTGGAAAAGAGTTTTCCTTCAACGGTGACATTATCTTGTGCCAGAAGATTTAAAAGACTGCTTTTCCCAGCATTTGTATATCCTGCAAGGGAGATGAGATAAAAACCGCTTTGATATCGTGTTTTCCGATGGAGTTTCCGGTCTTTCCGGACTTTCTCGAGTTCTTGTTTGATAGTTTTTGTTTGCTTCTTAATCATCTCGTAATAGTCGTCAACTTGGTATTCACCACCAGCCATTAACCCCGGGTGTTCACCCGCTCTTGCTCGATGGATCAGCTCACGAACATAGGGGCGTTCATATTGCAGTTGAGCAAGCTTCACCTGTAGTCGTGCTTCTTTGCGTTGAGCACGTTGTTCAAAGATGGAAAGAATAAGATGAACACGGTCGTACACTTGTGTATTCAGCGATTGCTCGAGATTGAACCATTGAGAGGGTTTAAGTGTTCCATTGATGATAACCAAATTAATATCCTGTTGGGAATCTTGGATATATGCTTGAATTTCTTTTGTTTTTCCAGTACCAATAAAATATTTCCCAGTAGGAGCATTTAGATTTTGGGTAAAGATTTTCTGGATAGAGTATTCCATTGTTTCTGCAAGTTGAACAATTTCATCTGTGTTTGAGTCCAAGGAGACGATAACTGCATGCTGCGAAGACGACATTATTTCTTAAACCATTTCAAGGTACTATAAAAACGTTGCAGTGCAGTAATATTTCCAATAACTGCAAAATAAATCAACACCCATTCAAGAATCGTTGTTCCCCAGGGTAGTTCAAACGAGGTCCGTAGAATCATATGTTGAACAAGAGGGAAGATCATCAGTAAAACCAGACGGTCTGCTCGACCCAGTAGTCCCGAGTAATCACGTTTCTGACCAACAGCTTGTGCCTGTGTACCCATGTAACTTGTCAGTAACATACCAATCAGTGCTGCAAGACCAATCCATGGTCTTGTCCAGGTGCTTAATGCAAGACCACCTACCATAAAGACATCAGCATAGCGATCAATGGCATGATCAAGGAAATCACCACGTTTTGATGCTTTTTTAGCGAGTTTTGCTACTTTACCATCGAGAGCATCAAATAAACCATTAAGGAACACAAACAAGCTGGCAAAGAACAAATAATACGTCATTAGCTCTGTTGTTGCATCAGAGTAAAAAAAGAAGACACCTGCAATAAATGCAAAGAGAAGAGAAAGCCAGGTAAAGACATCAGGAGGAATCCGTGTTAATCGTTTTGCCATTGGTGTAAGAACTGGTTCAACAGTGCTCCGATGTTTATCTAATACCATAGTGGTCACACATGATCTTGGAAATACTCTTCAGACCAGTCAATCCTTCCTATGGTATATGTGCTTATCGGAGAAAAATTCTGTTTGATGATTTCATGAATTATTGCAGATATTTCATTTGGTTTTTTGCTGGTTGTATCCAGCTCAAAGACATCTTCTTCATGAAATCGTTCCGCTGTTTCACAGAGAATAACATCAAGGGCTTCAGCGTCAACATTTTCCTTTATTTTATGAGCAGCCCACTGTTTCTGCTGCAAACGCTTTAAAAGAAGAGTTGGACGACATCGAAGGAGAATGATTTTATCCATACATGTAAGGAGATGAGCAATATGCCCTTCAAAGAATACAAGCTCATCTGATGTATACTGTTTGTGAATATAGGAATCTAGGGCCTCAATATCTACAAGCTTTGTATCCCGTTGTGAATCTTTTCCACAGACAAACCTTTGATCGACAGCAAGATCATTGAGACTAATAACACGATAATCATATTGTTTCAATTGTTCAGCAACTCTGGTTTTCCCTGTCCCTGGAGTACCAGTAAGACCAACCCTCATAGGTGTCATACCAGCGTGTGGTAATCATATCCACGGAATTTTTTTGTGAAACAATACTGGAGTTCTTGATAGCCCTTTCTGAATTCCTTTACATCATTTTTGATTTTTTCTGGTTTTTCTTTATCAAGAAGAACTCGTTTGTAGAATTCAGCGATCTCCTCCATTTCTGATTCCTTCATCCCAATACGGGTCAACTCAGGCGTTCCCAGTCGAAGACCAGAAGGATTCAAGGGGTCTTCATCACCAGGAATCGTATTCATATTCGTGATAATACCTGCTTTTTCAAGAACCTGTGATGCCTCTTTGCCTTTACCCGGACCTATACCCAGCAAAATTTGATGAGACTTCGTGAACCCAAGAGATTCACCAAACACAGAAAAACCACGTTCATGCAATGCGTGTCCAAGAGCTTGCGCATTCTTAATCGTCTGTTTAGCATACTTCTCCCCATATTCAAGATGCTCTGCAAAGGCAATACCTTTTGCAGCAACATGATGCAGATGATACGAAGAAGTAACCCCAGGGAAGATACCAAACCCAAGTTTTCGTAGGAAGGATTTATCCTCATCAGTGTCACCCTTATGATCACTTAACACCATTCCACCCTGCGGACCAGGGAGTGTTTTATGGGTACTACCATTCATGACATCAGCACCCTCCCGCAAGGGATCTTGAAACTGTCCACCAGCGATCAGACCCAGGACATGAGCAGCATCATAAATCAGATACGCACCAACTTCATGAGCGGCTTCAGCTATCTCCTTCAATGGACTGGGGAATAAAAACACAGATCGCCCATTTAAACACAGGGTTGGTTTCACTTCTTTGATGAGTTTCACTGCACCATCAATATCAATATTCATTTCCTGATCATTAAAGGGATATGACACAAGTTTAATACCACGGACACCAGCACCGCCCCATTTTCCAAAGCTAATATGGGCACCATTTGCTAGATCAAGGACAACAGCGGTTTCCCCTGGTTTAATCAATGCTTTTAATATACCAATATTGGCAGTAGTTCCAGCTGTCGGGCGGACATCAGCATAGGAACATTTGAAGAGTTTTTTGGCAAGTTCCATGCATTTGAGTTCAACATTGTCAAAATATTTACATCCCTCATAATAACGATGACCGGGTGTGCCTTCAGCATATCTCCCATGAAAATCAGTCAGGAGCATCTCTCTACACATTGGTGAAAGCACATTTTCACTAGCGATCATTGGTATTGATTCAGCGAAATAGTTATTATTCATTTGAGCTTGTTTTTTAATGTAAGTGGCTTCATCCTTCCACGTCATGACACTTCACATACGGTGGTATACAAGGGGGTCATAAAAAAGTAATGTTTCTTCATCATAAGGAAATAATAAATATATCTTTTTAGGTTTTTATTTGTATATATTTTTATATACTTTTTTTCTTCTTTTGAGGCTTTGCAGTAATGGTTAACCCTTCAATATTATGAAATTGTTGTTTAATCTTATCATGAATCTGCTGACGGATATGATAGAGTTCCTCCACAGACATCCCACCATCAACAATAATCTCAATTTCACCAAGGATCACAGGTCCTGATCGTCGAAGGCGAACAATATGAGCCTCGATGACCCCTTCAACAGATTCAGCGACACCTCTGACACCTCCTTGTTGTTCGAGGCAACTATGATCACAGGCATCAACCAGCATATATCCTGATTCCTTTATCGCTGCAAATCCAATAGTGACAATAATACCTGCGATAATAAATCCCACAATAGCATCAGCGATAGGATAACCATAAAAACCTAATAATAACGCTATCACAGTGAGAAACGAAGCAGTACCATCCTTTACTGTGTTAAAAGCATCCAAACGAACAGACCCATAATGCTGTCTGTCAACCTTGAAATATTTATACGCCCCTAGACTCCAAGAGACAAAAGCTGCAAATAAGGCAACTGCAGCACCCACAATAGGAAATTCAATAGGATGTGGATCAGAGAGTTGAAGTATAGAACGATAGACGATGTAGACAGCCAAAGCAATCATAACAATTGCAGCTATTAGAGATGCAGCGTTTTCCATTTTATAATACCCAAAATGGAATTTATCATCAGCAGGGCGACGCAGCATCCGCAAACCAAACCAGACCACTGCAGATACAAAACCATCACCAATACAGTCAATACCATTTGCAGTTAACGCTACACTCTTTGAAATTGTCTCCCCTAGAATAATCTGAATAACTCCAAGAATAACTAAAGAGACAGTAGTTACAGCAGCGATATTCTCTGGTTGTTTGAGAAAATCATTAACCCCCATATTCAACTCACCGAGAAAAACAACTCATCTATTTACAAGTTTTGCTCATAGAAAAGGATGGGATGCGGCAGACCAAGACAAAAAAAATGAACAGGATGGGATGCTGGTCTGCCTTGTGATGTTGGATGGAGAAGGGTGATCAAAATCCCCTATAAAAGCATATCTTGTAAAACTGTCATTATGACATAATGTCACAATATGTTTAAATAAAAATACAGCTACATTCAGAATTGTGTGAGGAAGGGAGTGTGGATTATTTGCTTTTCATTATTTGACCCCCCTTCCTTTTTCCTCCCTTATCAATGGTTGATTCCAAATGATTAAATAGCGTTTTTTGTTTCCCACATACAACACACTCGTTGGGAGTAAATATGGTAAAAATCAATATCAGCATTGAGGGAGACAATATTGAGGATATCATCAGTGAATTGTTAAGTATCGGGAAGCATTTGTATCAACATAATAGAAAAGAAATCAAAGAACTGATGAAGATGGTGTCTGATGATGCACTGGATGTTCTCATGGAGCGAAAAACATTAGAGCGAGGAGCGCAACTGTATAAAAAAATCAATAGTGAAATCAATTGGACGTACAAACGGGACAAACCGTAAACTTCACCTAATTTGCAGCAATGATCGATCCGAATTTGTTAAGAGTTGACAACCAGTACGTGTCACCACAATATCATCCTCGATGCGGACGCCATACGCTCCTTTTTTATACACCCCGGGTTCCACGGTGAATACCATGTTTTCCTCAAGGATAAGATCTGATTGTTGACTAAACCCTGGTCCATCATGCACTTCTAATCCAAGGGCATGCCCCGTGGAATGAATAAACCATCCCTTGAAGGGTGATGCATCAATAAAATCAGCTACTGCCTGATGAACAGCTGCTGCTTTCACACCTGGTTGAATCATATCAAAAGCTACTTGTTGGGCTTCTAAAACAATCTGATGCATGGCCTTGAATTCCTCATTGGCTTGGCTATAGACAAAGGTTCGTGTGAGATCAGAGTTATAACGTTGAAAACAGGCACCAAAATCACAGAGGATAACATCAGCTGTTTTTAGAGGTGTATCACTATGAGTAAAATGAGGTTGACTACTATGACTTCCAAAACTAGCTATCGTAGTAAAAGCAGGATGTTGCGCTCCAGCCCGTTGGAGCTCATAATCAATGCACGCTGCAAGTTCATCCTCTGTCATCGATGACTCTACAACAGCTGGAATACGACCAGCAACCTTATCTGCAATACCACATGCTTTTTTGATCTTTCCCAGTTCATCAGGATCTTTTACAAGGCGACATTGCTGAACATCATCATGAACATCCACAAACGTTGATGATGAAAAGAGTTCTTTAAAAAGAATCATATCTTTATATGTCAGGACCGTACCATTGAAACTAATAGTACCCATGTTTTTGAGAAGCTTTTTGAGAAAATGATCACGTTGTTCTCGACCAGAGAAAAGATGGAGCGATGCTTTCGCTGCTTCAGCAAGTTCAGCTTCAAGCTCTGACACAATGAGATCTAGTGTTCCATCACGATGAGCAACTAAGATACATCCTTCAAACAAGCCTTGCTCAAGGCCTGTAAGATAGAAAAATGTAGGATCAATATTAGTGACTCCGCCATTTTTAATGAGAAGACAATCGATACTCTCATCAAGATATGAAAAAAGACGGTAAAGACGCTGGTTCACACTATTTCCCCGAATGATTGAGAAAGAATTAAGAATCAAATGATGAACAGAATCATCTTGAATGTTAACTCTTCGTCATTTTGTTATACTCAGAAATGAGATTCTGCAGTTGTGTCAGATCCTGTTTGATGGTTTGTACTTCTTCCATTTTTTCATGTTCAAAGCTTTTCAGGATCTTTGGTAAGGGTTGTGTTAGTTTATACAGATGTACTGGGCGACCTTTTCCTTTCTTTTTGACGTCGCGTTTCTTTGCCCATCCCCTTCGGCGAAGTTCTTGCATGGCAACGCTTACTTCAGGCTGTCTAAGATCTGCCCCCTGCTCTACATCAGCTGAACGGCATTCTTCAACCTGAGAAATATACATAAGAGTTTTTGCGAGATTTTTTGGCATCCCGAGGTCTGTGAATAATTGGACAGCTTTGTCATCCTTTTCATCCAACACAAACGATCGTTTACGTTTCATGTGTTCTCCTCGGAATGTAATTCATTTTTGCGTATTTATATTTTTCTCATTTTTTCGATTTGTAATGATTTTAATAGAAAGATAATAAAAGACTATTTAAATTTTGTTATTTTTATATTGCTTTCCGAAAGAATGTTCTGTGCAAGTTCATCAGGGTAGTCTCCAGCGTAGATAATTTCAGTAACACCAGCGTTAATAAGCATCTTGGCACAGACCACACAAGGCGTGTTTGTACAATACAATGTAGAGCCTTTGATTGAGGTACCAAACACCGCTGCCTGAATAATCGCATTTTGCTCCGCATGCAACCCACGACATAGCTCATGTCGCTCACCTGAGGGAACATGCATCTTCTCACGAAGACATCCTACTTCAGAGCAATGAGCAAGACCTTTTGGAGCACCATTATATCCTGTGCTAAGAATGTGTTTATGCTTGACGAGAATAGCTCCAACTTGACGACGTAAACAGGTGCTTCTTTTTTTGACTACATGAGCCATTTCCATGAAATATTCATCATAACTTGGTCGATCTGCCATGTCTTTCTCATCTCGACATCATCTAGTACCATAAGAACATTTTCAACTACCGTTTTTATTTCTTATATTTAACTTCAATCTCTTGAAAATCATGAGCAACAAACGATTGGGGGAATACAGCCTGTGCTTCCTCCTCAAGAGGGGTTGCATCAAGATACCGTGGGCTAATATGATTTAAAAACAAACAACCAACATGCGCTTCTTTAGCCAGTTCAGCAGCTTCTTTCGCTGTTGAATGACCATACTCATGAGCAGTTTTTTCCAAATCATTTTTAAAGGTGGCTTCATGAATAAGCACATCAGCATTGGACGCTGCTTTCCTCATTTTTTTCAACGGTTTTGTGTCACCTGAAAACACTAGTTTCCTTCCAGGTCGGGACGGGCCAAGTACCATAGCTGGAGTGATCTTCTTACCGTTTTTGAGAGTGATTGTTTTTCCTTTTTGTAATGCGCTAAACAATGGACCCTCTGGAACACCTAATTGCAGGGCTTTGGCTTTTTTAAATTTCCCAGGTCGCTGATGTTCCTCAAAGATATAAGCAAGAGCAGGAACATTATGTTGCACTGACACCGTAGAGATTTGATATTCGTCATACTCTTCAACATCACCATTTTTCAATTCATGCGTATAAATAGGAAAACGAGCAGCGAAATACCCCAAATGCACGATTTGTTCCATCAGAACATCAATACCTGTTGGACCATAGATATGCAAGGGCTGCTTCCGATCATTAAGCTGCAGGGTTTGAATCAAACCAGGTAATCCAAGAATATGATCACCATGAAAATGAGTAATACAAATCTTCGATATTTGCATATAACTTAATGAAGATTTTTGGAGCTGACGCTGTGTGCCTTCACCACAATCAATTAAAATGATTTCTCGCCCTCGTTTAATTGCTGTTGCAGAGACATTTCGCTGAATAGAAGGCCAACTACCCCCAGTACCAAGGAAGACGATACTCATCTGCGTCATGATGCACACGCATAGCCCAAGGCTCTAAAAGCATTATGGTTCCTTACTAAAAACAGAGAAATACCGTGTCAGACTCCGATGAACAGGTACAATATATGTTGAATCAAGAGTAAAAAATGATTCACCAATCGAGACACTTTCTGTATCAGGCAGACCAGCAACGACGCGTCCCCCGGGTTTCACTACTTCATAGAGAGCTTTAAACGCTCGATGGTACAAAGATTCCCTGGACTCCCCTTTTGTAGTTGTTGATTTCCCATAGGGAAAATCAGTGGCAACACCATCAACCCTTTTTACGTAAGTGGATAACTCTCCAATATCGCAACAATAGAGTTGATCTGATGGGAGAGTAAAATTACGTAACATGTTAGTTGTGCCTTCAATCATTGATGATTCAATATCGCAACCAACAAGGCTAAGGCCTAATAAACCTGCTTCTAAAAGAATGCCACCTGTTCCACAAAAAGGATCGAGAAGAATACCATCAGTCCCAACTTTGGATAGATTCACAAGAGCTCGAGCGATTTTTGGATGAAGTGACACCGGTGAAAAAAAAGGTCGATGTTGCACCTTTCGTTTCTCAAAAGCAGATCGATCGATTTCATGGATTTTTTTCCCAACAAATAAACAATCATTAGTGAGTACAATACGAATCTCATGATCAGGATGATGAAGATCAACGCTTCGGTTGCGTGTATACACATCAGCAAGTGTTTTAACAAAGGGTTGAGAAGAGAGTGAATCAGAGCGATTACGATAACGGATAACAAGGGATCCTTCTTGTTTAATTTCGTGTTGATATGCTTTCTCAGCAAGATCTTCACAGGTAGGATGACAACGAAAGAGCAATTCGTCTACAGTGAAGGTTAAAGCTAAGTGTTGTGATATCTTCGTAATATGATTCATATCAGCAGTAACATCAAGTGCTATCACATCTGTAGTATCAATGAGAATCTCGTAAGGTATCTTTTCAGTGTGAAAACATGCGAGAATTTCATCACGTGGTAAGGCAGGAAATTCCTTGGAGAGCTCAAAGAGAAGATGCATGCTATCCTCTTCGATCAGGATGCTTTTTGAAGACGTTTTTTAAGAGAAGTGGCGTAAGTAAGGTGGTAACAATGGTAAGAATAACAGTTGCCGCAAGAATCTGATGAGCGATTTGTTCATTGGTAATGAGTCCTGCAGCTATTGCTGAACTAGAGATAATTAAAGCAAGTTCCATTCGAGGAATCATAGAAACACCAATTTGTAATGATTCTCTGTTGGTCATACCAGAGAGACGCGCTGCAATACCACATCCAAGAAGCTTACCAACAATAGCCACAATAATTAAGATTGAAGAAAGAATTAGAATAGCGGTTAGTGTATCCATGGTTATAGCTGATCCTTCCCAGAGACGTGCTCCTACCCATACGAAAAACAAGGGGATAAAAAAACCATATCCAATGGCTTCTACATCATCAATAATTTTTCTTGATTTAATGGTATTTCCAATCAGGATACCGGCGACAAACGCCCCGATAATACCAGCGATACCAGCAACACCAGCAAAATACGCATAGATTAAAAACAGCGTCAAGGAAATACTTAACAACGCTTTGGGTAAATGGATCGCGTCACCAAGATTTAGAATCTTATCAATAACCTTTAATCCTAGATAAAGGAAAATAAAGAAAAAGATCACAATTTTAATACCAACAACAACTGGTGATTCAATCCCCATTACCAATGCAAGAAGAAGAATGCCAAGGATATCATCAATTACAGCAGCACCTAGGACGGTAGTACCAACATCTGAGTCAAGCACATGAAGATCAAGAAGAGTCCGAACGGTGACACCTACTGAGGTAGCAATGAGAATTAATCCTATTACTATACTCTCCATGGGTCCAAGGCCATACAACAAACCTGCTGCGCTGCCTAATACAAAAGGTAGAATCACGCCACCAACAGCAACAAATGAGGACGATTTCTCCATCTTTTTCATATGAGAAAGATGTGTTTGTAATCCTGATAAAAACAGCAAAAACAGA
>Ga0272442_10005130_pt1 | contig 17624 bp, 15 predicted proteins | sample SSMForm2O_FD_200262 | JGI IMG/M metagenome (GOLD analysis project Ga0272442, IMG submission 200262) | Marine sediment archaeal communities from Little Sippewissett salt marsh, Falmouth, MA, United States - SSM-Form-2O | ecosystem: Environmental > Aquatic > Marine > Wetlands > Sediment ... | reverse complement strand
CGGGGAGTGGATCGTCGACGCATCAGTTCTCATGAGGCGCGTTCTGCCATTCGACATAGCTGCAGCCGTGACGGCGATTGGAGCGCTCCTCTTTGGAACGCACCGTCAGGCAATCGAACAGGCAAGTTCCCAGTCGTAGGCCGCATACTCGACGTTCGGTGAAGACGCGATCACCCAGTTGGCATCTTCGTCCGGCAGCCACTGTGAGACCGACCGTGCAAGGTCGTGGCGACGAGCGGGGATCCACGTTGGCATTCGGCCCGGGCGGACGAAATCGCCGCCGTACCAGAGGAAGATCCGCGACAGATGGAGTGTGCCTGTGTCCCGGTCAACCCGTGCACCACCGCGAGCCAGGAACGACCGCATCTGTTCGTCGAGCTGGGCGTCGAGATCGTCGCCGAACGGCTCGTTGCGCAGCGATGGGCAGGACACGGACCCACATACAAGGGCGGCGTGGATCCTGGGATCCTTGAATCGGCGGATCTTGCCGTGCTCGATGTCGTTCAGCGAGAGAGACTCCCCGCCGACCATGGCCCAGGGTGTGTCGAACGCGCCGGGGACCCGAAGGACACTGGCCTCGCCTTCTGCAAATGCGTCGGCGGCAAGCGCCAGTGCCCCTGCGTTGTACAAGTTGAGCCAGAACGCAAGGGCGCCGTCCACGGAAAGCGCGTCCGGGTCGATTTCCTCCATTCTGAAGCGGAAACGGGCTAGCGATCCTCGTTCGGACGGAAGAACCGCGATCCCGTCGGAGCGAAGGAGCGAGAGGACCTCAGCAAAACTGGTCGACTGAACGAAACCCGTGCCGGTTGGTCTGGGCCGCCGCGTTCGCCGTGCGCGAGTGACCGACCATGCAACAGCGAGTGGATTCGGCTGTTCCGTCATCGGGCGTCCCCCCTGGATGCGGTCTCTCGGCTCAACGGTGCGGCGATTCGGTCTGTTCCCGAAGGCCGATGATCATCTTCCTGTCGACTTCCCCTTGTAGATGCGCAAGTACGTGAACCCGACGACGCCCGCGAGGATCGAGCCTAGGAAGATCCCGATCTTGGCTTCGTCGGCGAACACGTCTCCGTCGGCACTTGACCGGAAAGCGAGTTCGGCGATGAACAGCGAAACGGTGAACCCGATACCTGCAAGGAATCCAAGACCGATGATGTGGCCGAATCGAGTGTGGCGTGGGAGCTGTCCGACGCCGAGCTTCAACGCGAGCCACGTGGCGAGCGCGACACCCACGGGTTTGCCGGCTGCGAGGCCGACGGAGACACCAAGAGCGATCGGGCTGAGCACGGCCTCGACGACGTCTACACCGACGAAGCGAACGCCGGCGTTCGCCAACGCGAAGAGCGGCACGATAAGAAAGGACGACCACGGGTGGAGCGCGTGCTCCCACCGCTCGAGCGGTGACACTGACTCCCTCGCTATCGCCGCGAGTGCCAGCGCGTCCTGGTCAAGGCGCGCATGGGCTTGCGGTGATGCCTGGTCGCGGTCGAAGCGCACAAGAATCCAGCCCGCTCGTCTCCGGAAGTCCGAGTCGCTGTAGTAGGCACGTGCCGGCACGAGCAAGCCGAGGATCACGCCGGCAATCGTGGCGTGGACACCCGACTCGAGGAACGCGAACCACGCGAGGAGCGCCAGCGGGAGGTAGATGATCCCGGCACGAATCCCTGCCTGCCTGGCGAAGAGGATGATCAGCAGAGTCGCGACGGCAACAGCCATCCAAACGAACGACAGGTCGGAGGTGTAGAAGATCGCGATTACCACGATCGCTCCGATGTCGTCGACGATTGCCAGAGCGAGCAAGAACAGCTTCGCTCCAACCGGGACACGGCTGCCGAGCAGTGCGATCACTCCGACGGAGAAGGCAATATCGGTTGCCATCGGGATTCCCCACCCAGAAAGTGCATCGGCCGGACCGCTCGTCGCGACGAACGCCACGTAGATGAGGGCTGGGACGATCATCCCGCCGAGGGCAGCCATCGCGGGAAGGGATGCCTTCTTGACGGTGTTCAGTTCACCGACGACCAACTCGCGCTTGATCTCGAGTCCGACGACAAAGAAGAAGATTGCCATGAGGCCGTCGTTGACGAAGTGCTTCAGCGACTCGTCGAAGTGGAAGCTACCAATCGAGATCGTGATGTGGGTTTCCCAGAACTCGAAGTACGAGTCACCCCATGCCGAGTTCGCCCAGATGAGGGCGGCAACGGTTGCAGCGAGGAGGACCACCGCGCCCGAGGCCTCGGTTGCCATGAACGACATTGCCGGACGCACGAAACGCCGCTGAAGTGGCCCGTCGGTATGTATCCAGGTTCGGTGAAGCGGTTCGGTGTCTTCATCCATACGTTCGGTTGAGGCTAGTGGTGGGAGATCGGCTGACATCCGCCGAGGGCTGGTGCCGCCCATGGATCAACGGACGTCTGCCGCGGCCTTGTAGCATCTCACCGCCTCTCCGGAAGGGTCCATTGCTCCTCGACGCCATCAGAATCATCGTGGGCCTCGTTGCGCTGATCTACGCAGCGGATCGCCTCGTCAAGTCGGCCGTGCGGATCTCGCGCGCGTTCGGCGTGTCCGTGGTGCTGATCGGCGCCGTCATCGTTGGGTTCGGCACGTCGGTGCCGGAGTTCGTGGTCTCCGCGATTGCGGCTCTCGAAGGTGAACTCGACTTGGCGGTCGCCAACATTGTCAGCTCGAATACCTCAAACCTGACGCTGGTCCTCGGGTCTGCCGCACTGATCACACCGATCATCGCCCGGCGACGGGTCATCAAGCGTGAAGGTGCGCTCATGTTCGCGGCGGTTGCCGTATTGACCGCGTTCCTGGGGAACGGTTGGCTGAGCGCATGGGAGGGGTTTGTCCTCCTCGGCCTGCTGGGTGTGGCGATCTGGCTCATGATCCGCTGGTCGAGTGACGACCCGGATGCCGTCATGGCGCAGATCACCGACGCTGTGGAGCCGGACGAAGATGCTCCAAAGGGCAGGCCTGAGTGGCGGACGGCAGTCGGTAAAGAGATCGTGATCGGTGTTGTGGCGCTGGTCGTGACGGTGATCGCAGCCGACTTCCTGCTCGATGGGGTCGTCGGGGTTGGTGAACGCTTCGGTCTCTCAGCAGTCCTCCTCGGCCTCATCACCGGCGTCGGAACCAGCCTCCCCGAGCTTGCGGCCGGCATCTCGGCTGCTCGGCACCGAGAGCCGGAGCTTGTGCTCGGAAACGTCCTCGGCTCCAACGTCTTCAATTCGCTCGGAGTTGTCGGCCTCGCCGCGGTGCTGGGTCCCGGGGCCATTCCTGAGATCACCGTCGTACCCCTGGCAATCATGGTCGGCGCTGCCTCCATCGCCGGGGTCTTCTCACTCACCGGCCAGCGAATCGACCGAAGAGAAGGCGGCGTTCTGCTGGCGGGGTTCGCCGCGTACGCGGTGTATGCGTTTGTCTGAGCAAAGAGCAAAGAGCAAAGAGCAAAGAGCAAAGAGCAAAGAGCAAAGAGCAAAGAGCAAAGAGCAAAGAGCAAAGAGCAAAGAGCAAAGAGGGTCGTCGGCTATGGCAGGTCGGCCTAGGGGTCGGATTCGGTCGGCAGGCTGTCGCGCAGGCTGTGGATCATGCGCTGGATTTCCCTGACTTCGGCAACGAGCCGACGCGATGCAACCGGCGGAATCAAGTCGAGATCGCGTGCGATCTGAATCTGAGTGTCGAGTTCGTACGCAGAGCCAAGAGCAATGGATAGGAAGCGCTTGAAATCTCTGTCCGAACCCCGTCCGGATCCTTCAGAGATATTCGAGGGGATTGAGATCGCCGACCGAACCAACTGATTGCTGAGTGGGTACCGAGCGACGCCGTTGAAGTTGCCAGCGGCCCGGATGATCTCGAGTGACAGTCGGTACCCTCGTTGCCAGACGGCAAGATGCCTGAAGTTGTGCACCCCACCGATCTATCAGATTCTGGTCCTGCTTGACAGAGACGCGATCGCCAGCGTCGATGACCGACGACCTCCGACTCTCATGTGTCGGTCGCTCGTTCTCCGTCGTCGCTCTTCCTGTTTGGTCTTTTTGTCTTTGCTCTTTGTTCTTTGCTCTCTCTTCTCGTGTCTACTCACCCGGGTTCAGGATCTGGGTCGCTTCTGCTGCGGCTTCTATCTGGGCTCTTGTCCAATTCATGGGGGAGTATTCGCCGGCGAGCCAGAGGGGGATCATGTCGTCGTAGTGGGGGTGATCGACGTGGCCCGACTGCCCGGTGGTGTGGGTTGTCAACGACCGGGAGAGGTCGCCGAGGTCGACCAGCATGCGCATCGACGGCAGCCAGGTCGTCTCGAACCCTTCGTACGCCGTCCAACCGGTCGCATTCACAAGGTCGGCGCCGCCGGATGTCTCGTACGGGCCGCGATTGAAGCGGTCCTCAATGATGCCGATCCCCGAATCCCCGAGGGTCTGGTTTCGGAACACGGAGAGGTGCATGTCGCCCCAACTCCATTCGTCGGGATCGTTGCTGAACCACTCCTGCAAGTCCGAGTAGCCGTCGGTGAGCGACCGCTCGAGGATGGCGTCGCGATCCTCAACGGCATCGGTGGTCCGATCATCCCAGAACGGATCGGTCGGGTTTTCGAGCATCCGACCGACAACGGTGTACCAGCGTCCCGCTCCGTTCGGCCAGTAGTCCTCCGGGAGATCGTCGTGGAATGTGTATTCCATGAGACGGGCCCAGACGGCGTTGAACGCCGCGGCTGCGCTCGAGTCGACCTGGTTGCCGAGGTCCCACGATGCAAGAACATCGCGAAGGGGCGTGTCGAATTCCAGGAGGTACGGGACGACGGTCTGAGCGTTGAGGCTGAACGAGTCGAACTGAATCGACCCGTGCTGCGCGAGACTGATGCCTGAGTTGGATCCGACGAGATCGACGATCCGCCGCGCCCGATACCCATGATTCCAGTCGTACGTGATCGAGTACGGGTAGGTGTCGTCGACGACCGCGTTGTTCGCAGTGACGATGTAGCCGCTCTCCGGGTTGTACGACGACGGCAATTCGTCGAACGGTATGAATCCGGCCCATTCGTAGTCATCGGTCCAACCGGGAACGGGCAGTGTGCCGTCTCCGTTCGCGCGAACCGGGATCATCCCGGGAGCTTGGTATCCGATGTTCCCTGACGTGTCGGCGAAGATGAAGTTCTGCGCCGGCACCGTGAACGAAGCGAGTGCTGTGCGGAAGTCTTCCCAGTTCTCCGCAGCATCGAGGCCGATGAAGGCCTGCACGATCCCGGGGTTGGTGTCGAGCGCCGTCCAGCGAAGAGCTATGGCGTATGGCTGGGGTGCGTCGATTCCCGACTGATCGAAGTCGTCGAGTGCCTCGTAGGCACCGGAAATGACCGGCCCGTGGCGGGTTGTCTTGACTTCGATGGTGACGGGGTCGCCCCCGGCCACCTTGATCGTCTCCTCATGCACATCCATATCGACCCACGCCCCGTTCACCTCGTACTGGTTTGGGTTCTCCGGGTTGACCTTCTCGACGTAGAGATCCTGAACATCTGGTCCGAGATTGGTGACACCCCACGCGATGTTTGCGTTGTGGCCGATGATGACACCCGGGACGCCGGCAAACGAGAAACCCGCCACGTCGAACGGGCAAGCGAACGACACCTCGGTGCAATGGAGCCCGTTTTGGAACCAGATAGACGGCATCTGGATTGCGAGATGCGGGTCGTTGGCCAGGATTGGGGAGCCGGTTTCGGTGTGCGCTCCGGACACAACCCACGAGTTTGAGCCAATACCAGCCTCCGGGTCTCCGCCACCGAGGGCTGCGATGAGGTCTAGGTTGTCCTGGGCGGATGCAAGCGCCCTCCGAACACCTGGGACGCCTTGAAGAGAAGCTGCAACCGCCGTCGCCTCATTCTCCAGGGTCGGGACGATGTACGGATTGATCTCGCCCGGGTAGGGCGGGAACAACTGCGCCACTTGGGCGTCGGTCAGCGTTCCGAGCAGCATCGCCCGCTCGATCTCGGAATCCATGTTGCCGCGCAGCTCCCACGCCATCGCGATACCCCAGCTCAGGGTGTCGGCCGGACTCCACATCTCGGGTGTGTAGCTGTGATTGGTGAACTCGAGCACCGTGTATTCGAAGCTCAAGTCAGCCGGTGACTGAGTCGCCAGGTAGGCGTTGACGCCGTCGGAATAGGCCTCCATGATCGCCTGCATCTCCGGCGGCGCGTTCGTGAATTGACTCTCAGCGATCTCCCGCCAGCCGAGTGTCCGAAGGAACGTGTCGGTCTCCACTTGGGAATCGCCGAACATCTCCGAAAGACGGCCGGAGCCGATGTGCCGCCAGAAGTCCATCTGCCAGAACCGTTCCTGCGCATGGACGTACCCCTGCGCCATGAAGAGGTCGTGTGACGTCGAGGCATAGACGTGGGGGACTCCCATGTCGTCGCGAACAACCTCTACGGAGGCGTCGAGGCCGGCAATGCTCACCTCGCCGTCGACATCGGGGAACGCTCGCCTGACCGAAACCCGCATGAACAGGGCGGTTCCCACAACGACGACGAGGAGGATGGTCGCTGTGACCCCGAGCAGGATCTTCCACCACTTCCGCGACCGCTGCTGCCCGTCGCTCGGCGCTTCTGCGTCACTCATGCGGCCGAGGGTACCGCCTCGACTCTCGCCGTGTCGTCGTACCATGGAGTCATGGAGAACTCGATAGAACCGTCAGACCCACACGATGACCAAGAACCGCTCACCCCACAGGTGCTCGAACCCGCAGCGGAAGAGGTACCCGATGATGAGGGCACGTTCGTCAGCGAACCGTCCAAGCTGATCCGAATCGCATCGATGACGCGTGCGATGCTCGAAGAGGTCCGTGCCTCCGGCATGGACGATGTCGGCCGTCAGCGGCTTCTCGACGTCTATCACCGCTCGATCGATGAACTTCGTGATGTGCTCTCCGACGACCTCAAAGAGGAACTCGATTCAATCTTCGTGCCCCTCGAGCGGGAGACGCCAACCGAGCCGGAGATCCGCGTTGCCCAGGCGCAGTTGATCGGATGGCTCGAGGGATTGTTCCAGGGCATCCAGGCCTCATTGTGGACGCAGCAAATGTCGGCTCAAGCGCAGCTCGAGCAGATGCGCCGTCGTCATGCGCTCGAGCCCCCGAGCGACGAGGAGCAAACTGGGTTGTACTTGTAGGAAGACGCGGTCCGTGCTCACCGGCACATCGGGAGCTGTCGCTACGATGCACGGACCGAACGAAAGGACGAGCCATCGTGCAGGAGAGTGACTTGCTGCCGGTCACGTCGGTGGTGATCAACCGCTACCACGTGGATCTCACCAACGAAACGGTCCGCTTCGAAACGGTGCAGGCAGAAGACCTCGAAGACGCCCTGGGTGGTGTTGCGCGAGCAACCAAGCTACTTGGCGACGTTGTTGTCGACGACCCATACGCCCCAACCGCGCCGCTCGTCATGAACCTCGGTCTCTTGAGCGGCACGCGGGTCATGACGGGGCTACGCACCTTCTTCCACGGGTACTCGCCGTTGAAGGTGGCCGACAGCGGTGCAGCCGGCCTCATGTGGTCGGCCGGGAGTGGCCACTTCGGCACGAAGCTTCGCGGCCTGGGAATCGACGAGGTGATCTTCACGGGTCGCGCTCCGCGACCGACGCTGCTCAGGCTTTCCGAGGGAGACGAAGGCGGACGGGTGAAGTTTGAGTTCCTCGCGGCATCCGACCTCGCGGGGCAGACGATCAACGAACGTATCCAGACGCTGCATCAGCGGTATCCCCAGGCCCACTTCGCATCGATCGGTCCCGCTGCCGAGCACTACGAAACGGTGCGGTATGCCGCGATCGGACTCTCTACCGATAATCAACTCGAGACCGGTGATCCGAAACAACGATTCTGCGGTCGCGGCGGGTACGGCGGCGTCATGGCATCGAAGAACCTCTGGGCGATCGCCGCCGACGGTCCCGACCCGGGTCGAACCCGCGGCCTACGAGATGTCAATCGCGAGATCAACCTCGGCCCGGGGAGTGCGCGGTACCGGGATCTCGAAGGCGACCTCGGCGGGACGTGGCGGACGCTGAAGTGGATGCACGAGGAGCAGGCCCTCCCTGAGTTCAACTACTCACCGACGGGAACCGACGCGGGCGTCGCCTTATACCGCCCCACTGTCGAAGCCGGACCGTTCGTCGTGAAGGCGGAGGGCTGTTACCTCTGCGGCATCCGGTGCCACAAGAACGTGTATGACGAGGACCTGGACGGGGAAGCAGGGCGTTTCCGCGCGAAGGTCGACTACGAGCCGATGGCTCTCCTGTCTTCGAACCTCGGGATCTACGACGCCGATGCGGCGCTCTCGCTGATTCATCTGTCTGACGAACTCGGTATGGACTCCATCTCCCTCGGCGTGACTCTCGCGTACGCAATGGAGTACAACCGCCGCAACAACGGGGATCTGCTCGGCGGCCTGAGCTTTGGAGACATCGACGGGGTGACGGCTGCGATCCACGCGGCGGCTGAAGGGCGTCTTCCGGAGCTCGGTCAGGGCGTCAAGCGGTTGTCGGAACGTATGGGTGAATCCGGCTACGCAATGCACTCGAAGGGCGTCGAGTACCCCGCATTCCATCCGCACGTGAACCCCGGTTTCCCGTGGGCCTTGGCCGGTGGGCACATGTCGATGCGCACCTTCATGCTGTATGCCCAGGAGAAGCAGACCGATCTCGACTACTGGTTTGATGCCATCACCTCCACCGGTCCGCTGTATCTGCTCGACGATCTGACGGGACTCTGCAAGTTCGCCAATGCCAGCCCCGAACTGGAGGCCGAGGCGGTACGAATAGCAACGGGCCTCGATGTGACCGGCGACGAGCTGAGTCGAGCGGCGATACGAACCCAGCTGCGCGGCTACGTCAACGAGCGGCGCTGCGGCTTCGAGATCGACGACTACCGGGTTCCGGGGGAAGCACACGGACCGATGGGCGACTCGGATCTCGAGGTGTTCAACACTCGAGAGTTCTTCCGGGAACTACAGGCACGGGTGATCGAAGCATTGGACACTGAGGCTGCAGCTGCCGGTATCTCGTAGACGTCAGTTCCCTGAGCTGAGTATTGTCGGCGGGGATGAGTTTGCTTTCGCACGCGTCGGATCTCGAACTCGCCCACCCGATCATGCTGCTGGCCATGTCGGGCTGGGTCGACGCGGCTTCGGTTGGAACCGACACCGCCGAGCGGATCGCTGACGGAGGTGATGTGGTTGCGGCCTTCGAACCGGACGCCCTCTTCGACTATCGATCGTCACGGCCCACCCTGCATTTCTCTGACGGCGACCTCACCGACATCGTGTGGCCCCGCCTCGAGATCATCCACCGGACGATCGACGGGGTGGAGCTGCTCATTGCAGCAGGGAACGAGCCCGATTTCCGCTGGCAGGAATTGACCCGCGAGTTCGTCGAACTCACTCAACGGTACAACGTGGCCAAGTTCGTCACACTCGGAGCCGTTCCGGCCCCCGTGCCGCACACCCGCCCCGTTCGTGTGGTGTGCACGACGTCCGACCCGGACCTTCTCCGAGACGGTGATGAGGTCATGCCGGAGGAGCTTGTGGTCCCAGGAGCTGCCGTGAGCGTGTTGCGTCAAGGTGTTGCAGACGCTGGTGTGCCGGCGATTGGGTATTGGGCTCAGGTTCCGCACTACCTCCAGAGTCCGTTTCACTCGGGTGTGCTGGGACTCATCGAGCGGGTCGGTGGACAGGTTGGTGTGCGGTTCCCGATCGGAGACCTGGCAGTGGAGGCCTCTGCCCAGCTCGAACAGATCGATGCGGATCTCGCTGAGCGCGACGATGCCCGGCAGTACGTTGAGCGTCTCGAGTTGATGCAAGACGAACGTCCTGAGTTCGTAACCCCATTCCAGGAAGTCCCGTCAGCCGATGAGATCGGAGCCGAAGTGGAGAAGTTCCTCCGGTCAGCAGAAGACGATCAGTAGTAAGTAGCAAGCAACAAGTACGGACTACGTGTCCGTCAGTTTCCGATGATTCCTACGAAGAGGGTCAGGATCGCGAGGACGGCGGTGACGGCGATCATCGCCCACACCGACCAGGTGAGGCCCCGCATCGACTTCACCGTGTCGTTGAGCGCCGTGATCAGGTCATCGAGGCGTGGATCCGCACTACCCGGGCTTGGAGGTGTTGCGGGGGTGACCCGGGTCCGCTGCACCGGGGCCGGCGCGGCAGCCTGAGTTGCTGCGGAAGCTTGTTGAGGGGCCGGGGCCGGTTTCGAAGCGGCCGGGGTTGGTGGTGAGGAGGCAGGCTTCGACGTGGTGCTTGCCGTCGGCGTGAGGTGCACCTCGGCGCCTTCGGTGGGATGGCCCAGTCGCACCGTTGTCGGCCCCTTGATATCAAGGAACTGGATTCGGGCTCCATTGTGGAAAGTCCCATTCCTGCTCGAGGCATCCTGCAATACCCAGTGGGAGCCGTCGTACTTCACCACGGCGTGGCGACGCGAGATACCCGGACGGGCGACCCTGATGGTGGCGGACGCGTCCGCGCCGATTACGGCCGTCGTTCCGGTGGGAACGGTAACTTCATTGCCGGTGGCGGCGACCCTCAGGTCCATGAATCCCCATTTGTAAGAGCTTGCTGAAGGCCGAAATGTAGTAGTTCCGGGGCTGTTGTATCAAAAGAGTCACCTCGCGACCACTCAGAGCGGCAATGAGGCTCGCACGGTGGTTCCCGCTTCCGGCTCCGAGTTGATCGAGATCTGCCCGCCGGCCCGAGTTGCCCGTTCTCTGAGATTCGTGAGTCCCAAGCCCCATGCGACGGCCGCGGGATCAAAGCCGATGCCGTTGTCCGAGATCAGGAGGGCGAGCCGGTCATCTCCGCCGTGAATCTCGATCGTGACCCGATCCGCCTCGGAGTGACGGAGCGAGTTGCTCAGCGATTCACGAACAAGCTGCATGGCATCCTCAACAACCCCGCGGGGGAGAGTTTCGAGAGTCCCGGTGTACGTGACGTGCACCTCGGTGTCGTGGGGCCCGGCGAGACGGGTTACGAGCTCTCGAAGCTCTGACCGCAAGGTGCGCTGTTGATCTGCAGGGGAGCCCAGGTCGAAGATGAAGCCGCGCAGTGAGGTGATCGTTTGGTCGAGGCTTTCGACATCCTGCTCGAGCGCCCGCCGAATCTCCGGATCCACAACCTTCAGCGCCTGCCCTTGAAGGGAGAGGCCGACAGCGAAGAGATTCTGGATGATGGCGTCATGCAGATCACGAGCGATACGTTCACGATCCTCAGCAACAGCGAGGCTCTGGAGGCGGCGTTGGAGCCGTACCGTTCGGATGGCGGTCCCGGCGATCATCGCGAGCGCTTCGACGAGCGCTTCGTCCTCTTCGGTGAAACCGCCGTCCTTGTCTGTGAGATAGAGGTTCCCAAAGAGATTTGGTCCTGCTCGGACAGGGACTCCGAGGAATGGACCCATAGCCGGATGGTGCTGTGGCATCCCTACCGCATCTGGATGGTCGGCGACAGAGTTGAGCCGGACGGTCTTGCCCTCCCTGGAGATGACGCCGAGAACGCCGCGTCCTTGTGGGGGGCTGCCGATCGACTCCGCTATGTCGGGATCGAGGCCGGCATGCACGAAGTCCACGAGTGTTCCGTGTTGGCCAACCACCCCGAGAGCGCCGTGCGGCGCACCGGTGAGGTCCATGGCGATCTCGACCGTCGTAGCAAGAATCGCTTGCAGATCCGTCTGGCCGGCTACTGCGGCGGCTCCTTCGACGAGGTCGCGAAGTCGCGCGGGAGTGAACTGTCTCAACACCACGAGAGAAGGCTACTCGGTCACGACCAGAGCCAATCAGCCCCGCGTCAAGCCCGCGGATGCAGTAGTTTTCAAGGGTGCCACGAAAGAAGAAGCCTGCCGGCTCGCTCCGTGTTGTGCTCGTCGACGACCACGAGGTGGTCCGTCGAGGGCTGCGATCCCTCATCGACTCATACGACGACCTCAGTGTGGTCGGGGAAGCCGGAACCGCGAAGGAGGGTGTACGGCGGGTCGGCTACGACGTGCCGGACGTTGTGGTCATGGATGTCCGCTTGCCGGACGGCTCCGGCGTCGAGGCGTGCCGGGAGATCGTCGATCGTTGGCCGGACGTGGGGGTGTTGATCCTGACGTCATTCGCCGACGAGGAGGCGCTGATGTCGGCGATCATGGCTGGGGCCGCCGGGTATGTTCTCAAGCGGATCGATGCGGAGGCACTGATCGACAGCATCAGGAGGGTCGGCGCGGGCGAGACGCTGCTCGACCCGGCCATGGCCGAGCCGCTCTTCGATCGGCTGCGAGGTCATACGGTGGACGACCCGCTCATCCGCAGACTCTCGCCTCAGGAACGCCGGATCCTGGATTTGATCGCCGACGGAAAGACCAACCGCCAGATCGCTGAGGAGATGTTCCTAGCGGAGAAGACGGTCAAGAACTACGTCTCGAACCTCCTGGCCAAGATGGAGATGTCGCGCCGGAGCGAAGCCGCCGCGTACGCCGCCCGCGTGGCGACAAAACACGAACATCAGTATCCGCCGGAGGAATGGAGCCAATGATGCTCCGCTGGAGAACGTGGCATGAGGGTGGTTGACGTCATGACGACCGATGTCGTTGCAGCGCTTCCGGATTGGTCGTTGAAACAGACGGCTCGGGTGATGATCGACGCCGGAGTTTCCGGGCTTCCCGTGGTGGGAGACGACGGCACGGTCGCAGGCATCATCACGGAGGCCGACTTCATCGAGACCGAAGCGGGTCGGACCGTCGGCCGCCGGCGTCTCTTCGATACCGTGTTCGGAGAGAAACGAACTCGGACGCCCTCGACCGTCGAGGCTGCGATGTCACGTTCACTGATCGTCGTCGACCGGAACACCACGATCGCTGAAGCCGCTCGCCTGATGACCGACCACAAGGTGAAACGACTTCCCGTTGTTGACCCAAATGGGCGGCTGGAGGGCATCGTGAGTCGAGGCGACATCCTCGTCGCGTTCGCACGCGACGATGACGCGATCGCCGATGCTGTTGAGCGTGGCGTGATCCGGAGAATCCTGATGCTCGAATCCCGCGACGTGTCAGTCCACGTCGCAGACGGCGTGGTGATCCTGTCAGGTCAGGTCCCGAACCGGTCCGACGCGAAGCTCCTGGAGGAACTCGTATGGCGCATCGAGGGTGTCATCCGATGTGATAGCGATCTGGCGTGGTCCTTCGACGACATTTCGGCCGGACCTGCGCTGTAGTCGGCCGAACGGACCTCGATTTCGGGAACAATCGCGCCACCCCCGGCGTTTTTTTCGCACAAGCGCAACGGTGGAGCGACATATGGTGTCCGTAATTGGTGAACCGTACCTCGACGCAGTCGAGCCGTGGCATGAAGAGGCTGCGTGTGCGACGTACTCAGCGGAGGTCTTCTTTCCTCCTAATGATGTGCCTGGGTCTACACGAGCGGCGAAAGCGATCTGTGCATCATGTCCTGTGCAAGACGAGTGCCTGACATTTGCGCTGGAGACTGGCCAATCCGACGGTGTGTGGGGTGGTATGGATGCCGGCGAACGGCGTCGTCTTCGTCGCCGGATTCGCGACCGCGCTCGCCGCAAGGCTTCCTGAGCCTCTCAGGGACGCCAGCTGTTCTGCCGCTACGATTTGCGGCATGAAGACCAAGGAATACAACGATCAGCTCGCCGGACTCGAAGTTGAGCTCGCGAAGCTGCAGGCCTGGATCAAGGAGAAGGGTCTCCGTATCGTCGTGATCTTCGAAGGTCGCGACGCAGCCGGCAAGGGTGGGACGATCAAGACGATCACCCGAAGGCTGAGCCCTCGCGTCGTGCGCACCGTTGCACTTCCGGTACCCACCGAACGCCAGAAGACGGAGTGGTTCCTCCAGCGCTACGTCCAGCACCTTCCCGCAGCAGGGGAGATGGTCCTCTTCGATCGCTCCTGGTACAACCGTCTCAATGTCGAGAAGGTCATGGGGTTCTGCACGGACGAGCAGTACGACCGGTTCCTCACCCTGTGCCCGTCGTTCGAACAGACGCTGGTGGACGATGGCATCATGCTGATCAAGTACTGGCTGCACACCAGCGACGACGAGCAGGAACGTCGTTTCCAGGCGAGGAATACCGACCCGAAGAAGCGGTGGAAGCTCAGTCCCATGGATCTGACGGCGCGTTCGCGCTGGGTCGACTACTCGAGGGCACGCGATGTCACCTTCGAACACACCAGCACGGAGTGGGCACCGTGGAACCTGGCAAACCTCGAAGACAAGAAGGCAGGCCGGCTGAACGTGATCACGCATCTGCTCAGTCAGATCCCGTACGAGGACCTCACGCCGCCGCCGCTTGAGTTGCCCGACCGGCAACCCGCCGGCGACTACGTGGAACCCGACTGGAGCGGTCTCGAGATTCCCCGGGTGTACACGTAGGTCCGAGCACCGCCGACGTTGGCACGAAGGTCGTTGCACAAAGGGTGTTCCGCCATACACTCTTGGTCACCAGGACTCACGGGGACCCTTTTTGCGCCGAATACTGATCTCAATCGTCATCGCCGTGCCGGTGGTGATCGTGCTGGCCATCGCCGGCACGTATGTCTACGACGAGGTCATGCATCCCGATCGCGTCGGTCGAAACGTCGCAGCAGCCGGCGTCGACATCTCCGGTCTGTCGACCGAGGACGCGCTTGCAGCGATCGCTGTGTATGAGCAGCAGCTGATCGAGACTCCGGCGCCGTTCGTCGTGGACAGCGTTGATGTTGTTCTCGATCCTGCGGACGTCGGACTTGCAGTGGACGAGCAGGCAATCGTTGACGAGGCCCTGGCCCAGCGCAGAGACGGAGGGTTCCTCTCCGACTTCGTAGGTTGGGCCGGCGCTCGCTGGGATCCGGTCGTGATCGACATTCCCACTACGGTCGACAACGAAATGATCGAGAACGTCCTGCACACGTGGGATCGGACCGTTGTTGATCACCCGGCCTATGAGGGTGCCGTATTGGTGGAGAACAATGTCGCGGTGCCCGAGTACCCCCGGCCCGGTGCCCTGATCGACCGGCCACCGGCATTCGATGCGATTGCGTCGTCACTCCGCACCCTCGAGCGGCTTCCCGTCGTGCTGCCACTCACCGACCTGGCGCCTACGGTCACGAACCGCCAGGTCGACGATGCCGTCGCGAGAGCGAATGGCCTCATAGGGGAGCCGGTGATCTTGTGGCGCACGGGATTCTCCGGCCGCCTGATGTTCACATCGGCGGGGCTTGCATCGGCGCTTCGGACCGAAGTGATCGTCAATTCTCCTGCCGAGATCGTGGTTGAGCTCGACGAATCGGCGCTGCGCGACCTCGCCGCAGACGACGTCGAACGATTCGCGACGGCGCCCGTTGATGCGTCTTTCACCTTCGACAAGGAGACCGGAGAGATCGGGATCATCCCGTCGACACCCGGCACCGTTGTCGATCTCGCTGCGCTTCCCGCGGTCGTCATCGAGGCGGCAAAGGACTCAGGAGTCGCGAGAGTCCCGACGATGATCGGCGACTCCGCCGCACTCACGACCGAGATGGCCGAGGCCATGGGGCCGTTCGGGGAAGTGTCGACGTTCACGACCTACCACCCGTGCTGTGCGAGTCGGGTTACGAACATTCAGAAGCTCGCCGACGAGATCGACGGTTCCATCGTCATGCCGGGGGAGACGTTCTCGGTCAACGACACTGCCGGGAAGCGGACGACGGCGGAAGGGTACGTCCGGGCCGGGGCGATCATCGGCGGTGAGGTGTATTGCTGCGACAATCCCGCAAACGTGGGCGGGGGCACCAGCCAATTCGCGACGACGTTCTACAACGCGGTCTTCTTCGGATGTTACGAGGACGTGGAGCACCAGCCCCACAGCCTCTATTTCTCCCGCTACCCGTATGTGCGGGAAGCGACACTCGGGTTCCCTGCCCCTGACGTGAAGTTCCGAAATGACTCAGAAGCCCCTGTTTTCATCGACACGTCGCATACGGGTGGATCGATCACGGTCACGTTCTACGGCAACAACGGCGGCCGGACATGTACGTCGGAGCGCTCCGGTAACACGATCACTCGCGTGATGGCTCATCCGGACGGCACCACGACAACGCAGTCGTGGACGTGGAACTACAAGCAGCCCAAGCCGAAGACACCACCGACGACCGTCCCGGCGGACACCACCACGACCGTGCCGGCGGACACCACCACGACCGTGCCGGTGGACACCACGACGACAACCGTGGCGCCTACGACAACCGTGGCGCCCACAACGACGGCTCCCCCGGCTGAGCCTCCTCCGGCTGAGCCTCCTCCCGCTGAGCCTCCCCCCGAGTAGGCGCTCCCTCGCTACCGGCCTCATCTGCGCGATTTGGTCTCCCAGGCCGCCCCCTCCCGCCCTCGCTGCGCTCGGGCACCCTCCCCCACTGCATGAGGGAGGGGAGAGAAAGGGAATCTTTGCCTCTCCCACGAAGGTGGGGGAGGCGCGAGAGTCCGGCCGAATAGGCCGGAGCGCAGCGGAGAGGGTCCAGGCCGCCCCCTCCGGCCCTCGCTTCGGTTGGGCACCCTCCCACACTGCGTGATTGAGGTGAGGGGATGTGCGGGTCCGAGAGGATCGCCGGTTGCTGTTAGCTGTCGGTGATGGTGACCGAGTTGATGCTGACCGGTTCGATAGGACGGTCCTGAGGGCCGGTGGGGTTCTTCGCAATCGTGTCGACGACGTCGAGACCATCGGTGACCTCGCCGAAGATCGTGTAGGCATTCGGCAGCCCCACGTTGTCGTGGCAGATGAAGAACTGGGAGCCGTTGGTGTTCGGTCCTGCGTTCGCCATGGCCACCGTTCCACGGCTGTAGGTCGTCTTGTCGTGGAACTCGTCGCGGAAGCGGTAGCCGGGTCCACCCGTTCCCGTCCCTGTCGGATCTCCACCTTGGATCATGAATCCGGGGATGGTGCGGTGAAAGATGACGCCGTCGTAGAAACCCTCGCGAGCGAGGAACACGAAGTTGTTCACGGTCTGGGGAGCGTCGGCGGCGTAGAATTCGACCGTGATCTCACCGGCACTGGTGTCGATCTTCGCCGTGTAGGTCTTCGAGAGGTCGATCGTCAACTCGGGCGGGGCATCATATTCGGCGGCCATTACGGCTCCTCAGGTCGGTTGCTGTGGGGTGAACCCTAGGGAGGTCTCGTTCTTGAGCGGCGACGAGGATGCCCTTCCGAAGTCGGGGTAGCGGCTAGAAACCGCGACGACGGCGCCGCTTGCGTTGTGAGCCGGGCTTGAACGGAGCCTGATCCTCGGGAGGTTGCCACGAGAAGAGATCTGCGACCCGGTCGTCGTTCGAGAACATCTTGATGATCGGCACGTTCAATCCGGCGCGACGCTGAATACCGAGCACCTCGTTCACCTGATCCCACTCCACAAGCGTGACGACAAGACCCTCCTCCCCGGCTCGCGCAGTGCGACCTGAACGGTGCAGGTAGGTCTTGGGGTCATCGGGCGGGTCGTAGTGAATCACGATATCGACGCCTTCGATATGGAGGCCCCGCGCTGCGACGTTGGTCGCAACCAATGCCGTGGCTTTGCCCTCGCGGAATCGAGAGAGCGACTGTTCACGCTTCTGCTGAGGAAGGTCGCCGTGGATCGCCGCTGCGGAGA
>Ga0272442_10005129_pt1 | contig 17629 bp, 16 predicted proteins | sample SSMForm2O_FD_200262 | JGI IMG/M metagenome (GOLD analysis project Ga0272442, IMG submission 200262) | Marine sediment archaeal communities from Little Sippewissett salt marsh, Falmouth, MA, United States - SSM-Form-2O | ecosystem: Environmental > Aquatic > Marine > Wetlands > Sediment ... | reverse complement strand
AAAAGTTCCATAGCCACAGCTTTTAGGCACTGATTTTACTGCAAAAACAGCCCGGAATTTAGCAACTTAGTTCGATTTCTGCGGGATTTTCAAAATCCGGGACTTCCTTTTCAAGGCTCAGGGCATTGAGCCCGTAGAAGGTTTCGTTCAGGGAGAGCATAAAGTCGGCCCTGATCCTGGAAATCAGTTTATCGGGACGGAGGCAAACGAAATGGGTCGGTTCCCCTTCAATAATCTGGACATACCCTTTTTCCGCCATTCCCCTGAGGACCTTGTACACTTTGGGCCTGGGAACTCCGCTTGCTTCATAGATTTCCCTTGCTGTCCCCTCTTTCAAACAGACAAGGGAGGCGTAGATCTTTGCCTCGTTTTCCGTAAAGCCTAGTTTCTGAAGGTTATTGATTAGTTTCAGGGTCATGTTTTCCCTCCGTGAAGGATACTAAAAATTAAGCTCAATATCAATTTTTTTGAATTTTCAAATTATCTCTTATTATTTTTGCTTTGTTCGCCAGGGTTTCGAGTTTTCAGATCACTGGTTTTTCTTTTCGCTTTCCATTGCCGAATTTATTCTTCTCAGGACCCGTACCATTGTTTCAAGGCTCTCTCCAAAATCCCTGAAATCCTGCTCTTCAGCCAGGCTAAGGAGTTCGACAGCCATCTCCTCGGATATCCTGTTCAGGAGCTTATAACACCGTTCTCCTTTTTCCGTGAGGGATACGAGGACTTTCCTGCGGTCTTCAGGATCGTTTTTTCTCAGGACAAAACCTTTTTCCTCCAGGGAATCCACCATTCGTGAAAGGCTGCTCCGGTCCATGCCGACGTATTTTCCGATGGTAGAGGGCATGATTTCTTTAGTCTGCCCTATTATAGTGAGAACAGCAGGCTGGTTTTTGCTAAGCTCCTTGATTTCGGCGTTTTCGGATGCGGCTATTTTTTGAAAAAAACGCTCTTCAAACAATTTACTATGAAGTGCATGGTATTCAAGGTCCAGCAACCTAAATTTCTTAATGCATTCAGGGTCCATGTTTCCTCCGGGGGCCTGCGGGTATGTGATAGCTGATATTTCAGCCGATAATAGTTATTAGATGATAATTCATCAGATGAAATTGCAATAGTTATTATACAGATAGTCAATAAATTGATAGTTTATAATCATATTGATGAAAAATCAACTGATGATTAATCATCGTGATGATACAATACTATTTAAAATTATCCATTAACTCTGATTTGTCTGTGAATTAGATAATCTACCTGGAAAACACGCCCTTTTCCAAAAAAAGATTAAGACCCAATAGATGCCCGATGCTCAGGAAATTTTTCGAGCAAGCTATCAGGGTTAGTTTTCTTAATGCCAGATCCGAGTCAGTTTTCGATTCAAGTTATTTTCAGGTCTTTGTCAGGGCCTGGCCATTTTCTGGCTATTTCCTGAATCTTCAGTCTATGGATTTATCTGCCAGGATTTGTTTTGCCATTGCGACCCTCTGCTCCAGGTCAGGCCCCTCAAGGTCTTCCACAACGGATTCGAGGAGAGTGGGAATATCAAGATGCTGGGGGCATTTCTCCATACAGTCTCCGCACTGCACGCAGAGGGAAGCAAATGCGGGCTCTCCTCCAAGGGCACCACCCAGCCTTCCTGCATACATGAACTTTGCCATGTCTTCATCCCCGAACATGTGCAGGTTGTTGTATACTTCAAAACAGGCGGGAATGTCAACTCCCTGCGGACAGGGCATACAGTACCTGCAGCCGGTACAGCCCGCTTTCATGAGTTCGCGGTACTTCTGCTCCACCCTGCTTACGAGCTGAAGTTCGGTTTCTGTCAGGGAATTCGGGTAAGCCTCGCCTGCCACTTTCAGGTTCTCCTCGATGTGGGCTTCCTCGTTCATGCCGGAAAGTACGACCGTTACTTCAGGGTGGTTCCAGACCCAGCGAAGGCCCCATTCCGCAGCTGTCCGCTTTACCGGAGCCTCGTCCCAGATCTCTTCCACAGCAGAAGGCACGGGGCTTGCGAGTTTTCCTCCGCGCAATGGCTCCATGATGATTACGCCAAGGCCCTTCGAGGCTGCATATTCCAGGCCTTCGGTCCCTGCCTGGTTCTTTTCGTCCAGGAAGTTGTACTGGATCTGGCAAAAGTCCCAGTCATAGGTGTCCACTATCCGCTTGAAATCGGAGTTTGAACCGTGGAAAGAAAAACCTGCGTTGATAATCCTACCGTCGGCTTTTGCTTTGTCAAGGAAATCAGCCACACCCAGTTTTTCAAGGTTGTCCCAGAGTTCGCCAACGAGGGAGTGTATGAGGTAATAGTCAATGTGGTCGGTGTTGAGCTTTTCAAGCTGGGCATTCAGGAATTTATCCATTTCCTCCCGGCTTTCAACCATCCATGACGGGAGCTTTGTTGCGAGTTTGACCTTTTCCCGGTAGCCGTCAGCAAGGGCACGGCCAAGGAAGGGTTCGCTTGCACCCATGTGGTAGGGCCAGGCCGTATCCACGTAATTTACGCCGTTGTCGATTGCGTAGCGGACCTGGTTTTTTGCTCTTTCTTCATCGATCGTCCCATCCTCTTTTACCGGAAGGCGCATGCAGCCGAAGCCCAGCACTGAGAGTTCATCCCCGTTCTTTGGCATTTTTCTGTACAACATTTTTCATTCTCCTTATTTTCGATTTAATCTGGGTTAATTCGGATTAGTTTGAAGATATTGTGATTGACTGATCACTCAAAAGTTATGTGGAAAAAATTATTCGGGAGCCAGACCTTTCCAGAGGATCTGAAAGCCTTCCTCGATGATTTCATCCATATCCTGCAAGCGGCCGGAGTCCAGAATAAGATTTACAACCGCCCTGCTGGACTGGTAAAAAATCATCATGGCCAGTTCCATCGAATAATTTCCGATTTCTCTTTTCCCGAAGCCTTCCTTTGCCAGAGCACGGATGGATTCGTACTCCTTCATCGCTTCTTCCCTGGTGATTTTCGTGATATAGGGAGACGAACTGAACTGTCCTATAAAATGGAACTCTTCAGGGTTATTCACACCGCACCTGACGAAATTCGACCACAGTTTCCTCATCCTGGTCTCAAAAGTGGCTTCGGAATCAAGCCCTTCTTTTATGCAGATGCTTAACCTGCCCTTGACCTCAAAATAGAGGCTGTTTATCAGGGCTTCCTTGGTGGGGAAGTAGTTGAAAAGGGTCCCTGTGGCTACCCCCGCGTCCTTTGAAATCTGCGCGGTGGATGTGCCGTGAAAACCCCTTTCCGTAAAGAGGTTCAGGGCTGCGTCCATAATTGCGGTTCTTTTGTCCTTAACCTGCTTATCCATTTTTTACTCTCGGCTTCAAAGATTGACTAATCAGTCATCAGTGTTTTTATTATAAAAACTTTACTTCCGTTTCCTCGGCTGGACACAGGTAACCCCGGGCATTCCACTTATTTCCTCTGTCACATCCAGGGCTTCCCCGGCTGCCGGGAGTTCTAAGCTTTACATTCAATGCATCGGCTTTCTTCAGCTAGAGCTCCAGTTTATGGCCCTTCTCCAGCTGCTGAATCTGTTCTTCGCTTCTGGCAGCCAGTTCCTTGAACTGCTCTATAGTATCCCGCATTTTGGGCAGAGCTTCCTGCTTATAGGTGCTGATGGAATCCAGCGCTTCCATGACATCGGCAAAGGCAGTCTTCAGCGTCTCGACAGAGATACTGGTTTCCATTGACTGTTCCTGGATTTCCGCTCCCTGTTCCTTCAGCATTTGCGAGGTGCTGCTGATGATATTATTCGTGGTCTCATTGAGCATCTGGATCTTCTTCAGGACAATCTTCTGGTTATAGAGTGCGCCGGCAACCATCACCGAGGTCTTCAAAGCGGAAATCGTCACATTTTTGGCCCTTTCTACCCCGCGCATCAGTTCCTTATTATTTCTGATCACAAGCTCTGTCGCCATTACGCCCTGCTGGTTGACGACGATCATCTGCTGCATATCCATAATCCGCTGCCGCAGCGGAAACAGGACTTCTTCGGTGACAAATTTAATATTTTCCGGGTCTTCATTGCTGGCTCTGGCTACTTCGATCTGCGTTTCAATAGATTCGTCCATCAGGGTACCAAGCCGGACCTCTTTCATCAGCTTTTTAGTCAAATTGCGCAATGCCTGCTGTTCGAGCTCCAGAGTAGTATTATCGTTTTTCAGAATTGTTTTCCCTTTGTCCAGAGAGACAATGATATCCGCAATCGCAGAATCTGCTTTCTGGTATCTGGCAAAATAGTCCCTGACCGGGTTGAACAGTTTGCCGAAAATGCCGGTCCTGGTGAAATCAATAAGGCTGGGGTCCAGATCTTTTAATTCCCGGTTCAAATCCATTAAGCTTTTTGCCACAACGCCGCCTTCATCACCGTCTCTGGACAGCTTCCCGACTGTCACCTGCAGCAAAGAATTCTTATCTGCCGAACTTTTCATCGAGGCAGCCCCAAAAGACTCGATCGACTGGAGTATATGCTTCTTTTTGGCAAATTCATCGATATCCAGGGTCAGAATTTCCGCAACATTTCTCTCCGCTGCAGCCTGAAGCTGGGCGACCTCCTCAGATACCGGTTTGACCTGCTCCTCCACCTCACTCTTGATCGCCGCTTCATCGGGCACTTCCATAGTAAAAGCCATCTTAGCCCCCTCCTGCATTTACATTTCAGCATTGAACAGGTTGCCCAGCCTATAAACAACGTCATCGGTATCGGCGTTAATGCTGGCAGCCTCATTGATGCTGGAGATAGCCTGCAGGGCCGGAAGATTCGCATTATAGCCAATCGTGTATATGGGTATTCCAAGATCCTCCACGATGTCTTCAATGTCGCTCAGCGAATGGCCTTCATTAGTCTCACCGTCGCTGAGAACGAAGATAACCGGTCTCAGATCGGGATCTACGGCCCGCTGGTCCTGGATCATCTTCATGGCGATAGCAATCCCATCGAAGGTTGCCGTGCCGCCGACGGCCTGCAAATCATTAACCGCTCCGACAAACGAGGCTCTCTGGTTGAGATCGAATCTGGCAATCGGCAGATCGATATTGACATCGCTGGAATATGATACCAGGCCTACCATATTGTCCTCGCCGATGTAGTACTGGCCTTTGAGCAATGAATCTTTCAAATTGTTCAGCGGCTCGCCCATCATGCTGCCGGAGACATCAGCCACAAATACTGCGCAAATAGGTTTTTTCTTTTCTTTCCAGAGTTTTTGGGCCTGGATGATCACATCACCGCTGACAGGTCCGGTTTCGGACTGGTATTCATCAAAGCCGTTAAAACCATACTCAGTAGCCAGGTTCTGGTACTCTTCCTGCCGGGAGAATTCGACGAATTCGTCCAAAATTTTCCTTTTCTCTGCCGATAGTTCGCCGATCGCATACATCGGGCTGTCATGTCTGAACCCGAAGGGAGTAAATTCGTAGTACCCGATATCCGGCGTATTCACATAGGTCTGGTATTCCAGGACAAAACCGTCCAGAGCACCTGATCTGGCAGATTCTCTCATTTGCAGAGTAGTATAGGCAACCACGGGTATATTGGCCTGGAAGCTCTCAAACCCTGCTTTTGCTTTATCGCTCAATAAGTTGCTACTGTCAAAGGTATATAATGTTGAGATCAGGAAGTTCAGCCCGGTTGAACTGGCAAAAGGATTGGTGTAGCCCATCGCCAGTTCCTTGTTCGCGACAGCATCGGTAATCGTCCTGGTATTGATTGCCCCGTGTTTGTTTACCAGCTCTTCTTTCTTGGATTTGGTGAGCAGGATCCCGGCCACATTTCCGGCAAGTCTTTCTTCCACTAACTCGGCTTTAACCCCTCTGGAGATGATCAGCTCTCCCCAGAGCTCATTGGACGGCGTATAGGCATCCGGCAAATACTTCCCGGAAGTAATATAATCGGCGGCTTCTCCGGAGGGGATTCCTCTGAGCCTTACCGATACCTGTTTGCCGTCAATCATTATTCCCGCGTCATTGAAGTCCCTGGCCACTTCTGTCAGCCAGCCATCAGCACCGCTGCCAGCTTTTTCCGTTGAGGAGAATATTTCGATGTAGCTGGGTGTGCTGCTATCAACCTGCGGAGGGTATTTGGAGATATCAGGCAGGTCTTCGGACAGGGAGTTTTCCAGGTCAGGAGAAACGGAAACATGGCCCATAGGATGCGAGACCGTATTCACATCTATGCCTTTAACGATATCATCCAGCGATCTCTCATCGGGCCCGATCATACTAATCGCCAGATAAACTAAGATAAATACTCCAAATGCTGCTCCGATTATCTTCAAAATTACTTTTTGCTTGCTTTCGTTCGGCATGCCGATCCTTCCCTCTTCAATTTTTATAGTATTTTGCCTGTTTGATCAGATTATCGATCTCGATCATGCCGGGCATTTGCTCCAGTTGACCACTCTCTATGCTGTTTAAGCCCGAGATCTCCAGCAGCAGCTTATCAAGCTTTAGAAGGATCTGCTCATTATCTTCAGTGGCAACTTTCACAAAATTGATATACTCATTAAAAACTTTCACCTTTTCTTCCATAAATTGCTGCGAAAAGGCCCCTTCTTCGTATTTCGTTCTAACGAAATTGTAGTCATCTTCATCGAATGCATCCAGTTTATTGAGGATGCTGCGGATATTCATAAAAAATATCTTCTCCACCTCGGCGATGACCGCATCAAATTTCCTGTAACTCATCTCTGAGGCACTGAAGATCTGCAGAAGGACGTCCCGGATAGTCTTATTCTTTTTCTGCAGCCGCTCAATCTGATCGAGCAGCATGTCAACGGTTTTTTCGAATGTTTTGAGCCCCCTGTGGAAATTCAGTGCTTTAATATAATCATCAACAGTCCAGATTTTATTGGTTTGAACTTCTTTCTCAGGTCCGGTAAGGAGCTCATAATTGCCATAGACTAACCCGGCACCGCTTAAGAAGATGAATGTGATGCCAAGGGCTGTTTCAAATGCACCGGCCCCGAACAACCCAAGTCCGATCAATCTTGGAGAAAAGGTAACTATGTTGGCGGCGGCAATGCCCAGATTCAGGCCTGACAGTTTAATCAGCTTTTTTCTGTCCATGTACTCTTATCCCCGGATTTTTCTGTGTAAAGATCGAGCACACCCTCTCCCGAGGCTAAAAGACCTCATAAGGCCTGTTTTCGACACGCTGGTAGGGGAATGCCTTGAAAGAGTTGAGCGCAAAAATGGTGTGAGCCTCCAATCCTATCCGGCAGGGTTGCGCCGGAAAATGAACAATAACGTCTTTCGAATGCCGGTTCGTGAAAGCCTCCAGGTTCCCGTGCGTTCCAGGCACCATCCGCCGTCTGAAACAACATCATGTTGTACTGATCAGTTCCTATGCTCTTCTCTCCGTTTATTTCGATTTCATTCTCAGTATAATGTTAACATATATGGACAGTTTACACATAATAAACCTTGTGAAGTTGAACTGTTATCTTTTTAAACTTTATCACACAGTCTATAGGGAAAAATTAAGTTCTAACCCTCTTCTCAAGCTTGACCAAATTCGCCTCTGTCTGCCATATTAGACACTTCGAATTTTTCTTTATAGTGATTGATCACTCAGGAAGGGGTGACAAAAAATATTCGGTGGTTAAACCATTCCATATAATCCGGAATCCGTCCTCGATAAGTTCATCGGTATCCAGAGAAACATTTGGGTCAAGGATCAAAACAACCATTACTTTCGTACCATGGAAAAAAATCTTCATGGTCAATTCCGGAGTGTGGTGTTGAAAGATTCCACTTGTGATGCCTTCCTGCGTGAGCTCATCGAAGAAATGTACTCTTTCATCACCTCCTCCTGGCTTATAGAAACATATATTTACTATTTTCACAATATTCAGTAATTACTGGAAATTGTATAAATAGGGCGTCGAAATGAAAACAGTAAAAAAAGAATTCGAAGATCTTGTGTATCAGGGGATGAAATCCTACGGACTTGATGAACTTTCCTCTAAATTGCTTGCAATACTTCATTCTGAACCGGATCCACTAACTTTAGAAGAGCTTTCTACAAGGACAGGGTATAGTTTTTCAGCAGTTAGTGCGGCAATGAAACTGCTTACTGGGATTACTCTTGTAGAAAAAACAAAGAAAGCCGGTTCAAAAAAATTGTACTTCTCAGTTCAAAAAGATATGTTGACAATGACCGTTAATGCAATAAAAACCAAGAATGAGGTCTTTGTCGGTCCTGCGCTTAAAGATCTTCCTGAAATAATTGAAAGATGCAAAAAGAATAGTGAAGAAGACTCTGAAGAAATGCTCAAACTAATCGAAGATTACTATCAGCAAATGATTGCATTAGACTTAATTTTTAAAAATCTTACTGAATACATTGAAATGATTCGGATGGAGTTGGGTAAAAAATGAATCAAAATACAAAGCTAAGTTATTTTCTCTTATTAGTTATTGCAATTATCTTAACAGGAATCTCTACGGCCAATGCAGAAATTTCCAGTTATGCATGCGTAAACGCCGAGTTACAGGAAATAAGTCCCGCTTCAATAGGTATCGATGAAGAATTCACCCTGGGAATTAATCTTGAGAGCTGCGGTACTAAAACTCCTGAAGATATTACCTTTGAAATAATCAGCATCCCCCCTGATATAATAGTTACAGAAAGTTTAGTTACCAAAATTCCTGAATTAACTTATAGTACAAGTGAAAGGTACCTGGCATATCACATGAGAACAACTCCTGATGCTAAACCTGGCCCTCATCTTATAAAAATGAAATTAACATATGCAAATACCCCCGTTGAAACAACAAAATATTATGAAGTTGAGGTAAGGGTGATAGGCGAAGATGCTGACCCAAGAATCTCTTCTGTCGAAACCAATCCCGAATATATCTATGAGGGAGATACAGTTGACTTAAGATTAGGTATAGAAAACTTTGGGGAAGCAATAGCAAAATCCGTATCAGTTAACCTGGATCATGAATTTAAAGGAATTAAAACTTCTACAATCGGAACTCTTGGCTTAAATGGCAGTCAAACCGCATTATTCAAGTTTAAGGCAAACAGGTCAGGAGAGTTTGAAATCCCTGTTATTATAGAATATGAAGATGATTTTGGTAAGCAAAGCGATGAATATGACATTAAAATAACCGTGCTTGACAAAAAAGGAAGTTTGAATCTTGCATCCGTAAAGGTTGATCCTGTTCTTCCTTACATGGGTGATACCGTAGAATTGACTATGAGAGTCGAAAACTCCGGGGACAGAACAATTAATTCAATAAGAGTCTACACCGACCATCCATTCAAAGGATTAAAAGAATCCTTTATAGGAACTCTTGATCCGGATGAAGACGGACCTGCAGTAATTACTTTTATAGCTGATCAAGCAGGAGAATACGAAATTCCTGTAACCATAACGTATAGTGATGATTTTGGAGAAGAAAAAATTGAAACGAAAGTCAATCTTATAGTCCTGGAAACTAATAGTGGAGCAGGAAGAGCTGCAATTGCATTGCTTATCTTAGCAGTTATTGGAGGATTAATTTACATTAATTATAGAACAAAAAAATCAAAAGATGAGGTAATCAGGCAGTTAATGGAAGGCAGCGGGAACTCTGCTAACAACAAAAAATAATGAGAGGTCTCCAATATGATTGACGATATCAGGGTGGGAGCCCTCATTGCATACTGCAGTGTAAAGAGAGGGAACAAAAAAACACTAATGTTCATAGTTTTTGTCCTCTCACTCATCTTTATGAATTTAGTATTCCTTCCATCAATGATAGGAGGAATGACAGGTCTATTTACCGGATTTATGCAGGACTACCCTTACGGGGATATTGTCATTGAACCTTCAGGCGACAATACCTACATTAACAATGCCGATAACGTCTTGCAGAAAGTCAGAGCAGTTGAAGGTGTGAGAGCTGCAACAAAAAGGCTGGATGTGGGGGCATCTATTGACCATAAACAGAAAGTTGTAGGAGTAACCGTAACAGGGTTGCTTCCTGCAGAAGAGCATGAAGTTTCACGATACCCATATATTATCAGTGAAGGGGATTTCTTAGGGGAGCTTTCCCGGGACGAGATTATAATTGGGGCTATGATCGCAGGTACGGGTTTCGGATCGGAAATATATGATAACCTGGGTGAAGTAAGACCAGGATCGCTTGTTGATGTAACATACAGCAATGGCGTAAAGAGGACATATAAAGTCAAAGGCATCATGGAAGGCACATTTGAACTTGTTGATCTTAATGCCCTGGTCCACTACAAAGAAATCGAGGAAGTTTACGGTTTAGAAGGGAGTAAAGCTACCAGTGTGGTCGTAAGGGTTGACAAGCAAGGGAGTGAAGATCAAGTACAGGATAAAATCAGAGAAGCCGGGGTAAATGAACAAATCTTTACATGGGCTGATAAGTCAGAGACTCTCATAAAGCAAGCAATGCAAAGCATGGGTGCTATAAATGTCATGTCAAAGTTTGTGAGTTTGATCGTAGGTGCAGCACTGGTTCTCATCATTATCTATATCAATGTACTTAATAGGAAAAAAGAGATCGGTATTTTAAAAGCAGTAGGCATTACTCCAGGATCAATAGTATTGTCCTATGCGTTCCTTAGCATGTTCTATGTTTCCTTAGGAATATTCGCAGGATTGGTTTTGTACTTTTCACTTATGTTTTACTTCCAGGCAAATCCGGTAGTATTTTACGAAACCATGGAAATAAGACCCCAGATCGATCCGGTGCTGCTTATTCAAAGTATTGTTACCATGCTTACGCTATCAGTGATAGCCGGGACACTACCTGCCTGGAGTGTATCAAAAGAGAGCATACTCAAAGCTATATGGGGACGATAAAAAATGATCATAGTGAAAAACCTGAAAAGATACTATGGGACAGGGGAAACCGCTGTAAAGGCTCTCAGGGGGGTTTCGTTCGAAATAAAAAAAGGGGAATTTGTAGCGATAATGGGTGCGTCCGGAAGTGGAAAAACGACTCTGTTAAGGATACTGGCATTGTTAGACGACGCAACTGAAGGGGAGTATACCATTAGGGGACTGCAGGTTTCCAGCCTGCCCGAAGCAGAAAGGAGCTATTACAGGCTAACTCAGGTCGGTTATGTCTTTCAGGATTATGCACTCATAAATGAAATGAGTGCTGCAGAAAATGTTTATGTGCTTTCCATGATGGAAGGAAAATCAAGAAAGGAATCTTATGAGACTGCTCTTGAAGCGTTGGATAAGGTTGGCCTGAAAGGAAAACATAACAGGGTTCCTGATGAATTATCCGGTGGAGAAAAGCAAAGAGTGGCGATCGCAAGAGCCATAGCAAAAAAACCTGACATATTGTTTGCTGATGAGCCATGTGCAAACCTGGACACTAACAACTCAAAACAGGTACTGGATGTGTTCAAAGAGCTGAATGAAAAATACGGCCAAACAATTGTAATGGTAACACATGAACCGTGGCATACTGAGTATGTTGACAGAGTAATTACTCTCGAAGATGGTAGTTTAGTTAGCGATGAGAAAAAACGAAGGTAGTCCATTTTTAGACGAATTTACAGGTTTCCGGTGGGTTTTTGGACTTTATCTTTTGATCGTTACCGGGGTTCCAGGTTTGTAGTCCATCCCCATGCCCACTCACGGTTGCGCCAGCAACCGGCCTGTTCCTTAATTAAATGAAAAAGATGAAGAAATAAAAACTGAAGCCGCATTTTTTTCTTTATGAACACACAATTTCAAAATTTTAATGTTACGTAGTTCGAATAAAAATTTCCTTTAAGTCCCCTGTCGGGTATAAGTTCTTTTTTTCGTTTTGGCAGTTATTTTGGGCGGGCCTCGCTTACGCTCGGGAAATAACGACAGGGGAAGACATTCCGGTTGCTTCGGAAAAGTTAGGTCAAAGAAACAAGGAACACACCTCCGTTAAATTTCAGACTATTCTCACTCCACCTGACCGCCATAAAACCATAATCTTAACTCGGGTTCGACTGCCCATATAATCTTTTTTTGATACCGTCAACCAGACTGCCCGGAAGTACTGTTTTTCAGAATCCCGGACTCTCGCCAGCCGCGAAGTCGGCTAGCTTTTCCCTGAAAAATGCAGGCAAAAGAAAAAAATCTGGCATCCATACTCACGGGCATCCATACTCACGGGCATCCATACTCACGGGCATCCATACTCACGGGCATCCATACTCACGGGCATCCATACTCACGGGCATCCGTACTCACTGCCGTTCAGGACAAAACAGAATTGGAAGGTTTAAAATAGAATCAGGCTAAAGACTTTAGAAAGAAACCGCCCATAAAACCCCGGGCTAATTACTTACCTGTGGGCTATTTATTCACAAATCATCATTTAACTTCTCCAAGCGGGAGGCCTGCCCCTGAAAGATACTCTTCTCGAAATCAAATCCGCATTCATGGAATACTTCAAAGAGCGCGAAGCCGAAATCAATGGCTCCCTTCTTGCCGTCCTTTCAGGGGAAAACCTGCTCTTCCTGGGCCCTCCCGGAACCGCCAAGACCCTGCTTGCAAAAAATATCTGCCAGGCAATCGAAGGCGGGCAGTTCTTCAACTATCTCCTGACCAGCTTTTCCACCCCCGAAGAAATCTTCGGCCCCCTCTCCCTAAAAGCCCTTGAAGAAGACGAGTTCAGGCGGAAAATAGACGGCTGCCTCCCCACTGCCCACCTCGCCCTCCTGGACGAGATCTTCAAGGCGAGCAGCGCAATCCTGAACAGCCTTCTTACCATCCTGAACGAGCATAAATACCACAACGGAAGGGAGATCGTTGATGTGCCCCTGCTCTCGGTATTCGGGGCGTCCAATGAGCTTCCCGAAGAAGACGAAAGCCTGGAAGCCCTTTACGACCGCTTCCTCTTCAGGTACAGGCTCGCCTACATCCAGGACGACGAAAACTTCAAAAGCCTCCTCTTCCGGACCCCCGGGGACTTCGAACCTGCCCTGCAAATTTCGGTTCTCGAAATCGAAAAGCTCCGTGCAAGTGCTGAAGCCGTGCCCGTTGACCCTGACGTTGAGCTTATAATCACCGAACTCAGGCGGGCTCTCCAGCTCCGGGAAATCGAAATCTCGGACAGGCGCTGGAAAAAGGTCGTCCAGGTGCTGAAAGTTGCAGCCTGCAGCAGCGGCTGCCCGACCGTTGATAGGACCATGGCGCTTTTACTCCAGCACATGCTCTGGAACCTTCCCGAAGAACGGGAAGCAATCAGGAAAGCGGTCTTCGAACTCGTGGTCTCCGGGGGGATCAGCACCGAGAAACTGCGCCTGGATGCAGGGGACCTGAAAGCTGCCATAAGCGTCGCCCTGATAAACGAGCTGCCGGTTGGAGCAGTCTGCGACAGCTGCGGGGAGGAGTTCAGCCTCAGGCAGGAAGTAGAGGCGCACCACAACACACACCCGAACCACAGCTATAAACTCAAAAGGGAAGGAGATTCCAGAATTTATCCTTACGATAACCTCATCCGGGAAATCGATTCCCTCCAGGAAAGTTCGGGGAAAACTGCCTCTCTCTCCCCAACCCAGAAAACGGTTTTTGAAAACGAATACGAGGACCTGGCAGGCAGGGTGAAGGGTGTAAAAAAGCGTTTTGGGGAAGAACGCGAACTTCTCAGGAAGCTGATGGAGGCAAACATCTGGCTCTCAACCCTTGACCGGAACGAAGCCCTGCTCCTGCACGACACGAGAAGTGAAGAGCTGTCCGAAATCGAAGATCTTATGAAAGATATCCGTTCTGTCCTCGGTTTGCAAACCCGGACCGCAGGGCTCACGGAAGCGAAAACTGAAGTAAAAGCGGAATTTAAAGCAAAAGTCCCGGTTCAGGATTCGAACAACGGCTCTGCCGGGTTTATGAAAGGGCTGGGGTCCAGGTTCAAATTGAGATAAACAAACTGGATAAAACAGGATTCTGATACTGATTTGAATACTAGTTCAAATAATCATAAAGGACAGAAAGCAGGGAGTAGGGCGCTGATATGGAAAAATCTGATAGTTCCCTGAACAATCTGAACGACCCCTCCCTGGAAACTTACTCTTTTTTCTCAAGAAACAGGCCCTGGCACAGCTCCCTTACCGTCCGGAAGCAGACCGCATCCCTGCTGGAAGGCGAACTCAGAAGCACGGTTGCATTTCCAAGGACTATTCCCCGCTCCCTGAGGGAAAAAATTGCTGAAGTGATCACACAGGAAATCCTCTTCGGGCAGCCTTACGAAATAAAGGACCCTGCAAAGTTCATAGGGCATTTCGGAGCCTTTTACCCTGTTTTCCTGACCCTGAAAAACTCAAAACCCTGGCCGAAACTCCGGAAGATAGCGAAGAAAAGTCATGGGGCAGGTGTTGCCTGCCTGAAGCTGCTCCTCCCGCTTGTATACGATGTGATGGAACATTTTTCGGCAGCATCCGATTCATCCATTGAGGAACTAGGGCCTGAAATGGAAACTGTCCTCCGGGAATTTGAAAAGATCCTGAAAGAAACTTTCCTCAACTGGGGAAACCGCTCTCCAGAAGGACTCGAAGGCAGGGCTGGTCAGTCATTTCAGTCAGCGAATTCTGAACAAACGGCTCTTTGCGAAGCTGTCCTGAACTTCATGCAGATGGACGGCTACCAGGCTTTCCTGGACGGGATGCTGGAAGGACTCTACCGCAGGATGGAAGAGTTCATCTCGGAAATGGAAGAATGTCTGGACCTCTTTGACCTTCTCGCTCTCCTCTTTCCGGGAAGGAACTGGAGCTATTCCGTAAAGGAGCTTAAGAAAGAGCCCTTCTACGTCCACCTGAAGATGGTAAGGCGCTTCTCAAGCTTTTTCGAAGAAAACCCGGACCTCAGGAGAATCGTGGACTTTATAGGAAGGCGGGAGTTCGACCCCCCTGCAGACCGCATACGCTACTCGCCCTTCGGGAAAAACCGGATCCAGACCGTCCGCTTCTCAAACTCCATAAACAACCTCCTCCCCATGGAAGCCGCAAAACTCCTTAACCCGACCCTGAAGCGGAAGTTCTACGCGGACATGCTGGAAGGAAGGCTCCTAAGCTACCAGCTGCTGGGAAAGCACTTCACAGGCCCGCCCCGCCTGAAACCGAAAGGCCCCCTTATCGCCCTGGTGGATACCTCGGGTTCCATGCACGGGGCTCCCCAGACCCTTGCCAAGTCCGCGGTCCTTGCGATAGCAAAAAGGATGCTTGCCCAGAAACGGGACATGAAAGTCATCCTCTTCGCCTCCACAACCCAGCACCTGGAAATCGAGCTCAGCAGCAGGAAGCGGATGTCCGAAAAGTTCCTGAACTTCCTCCTCTACACCTTCGGGGGCGGGACGGACTTTAACACGGCGCTTGCTTCCGGGTTGAAGAGCCTGAAAGAAAAGGATTTTCGGGGCGCAGACCTGCTCTTTATCACGGACGGGAAGTCCGAGGTCTCCGACGAACTTGTGCTTGCCCGCTGGGAAGAGGCAAAGAAAAAGTACAACGCAAAGATCTATTCGCTGATAGTGGGAGCTTACGGATCGGGAGGTCTTGAAGGGATTTCGGATTACACCTACCTGGTGGAGATGGACGTGGGAAGAGAAGGAGCCGGCGGGGTAGTGAGGTTATTAGAATATGCATCGAATGTAACGGAATGAAAATTCGAAAGTTTTATGTCCTATATTCCTTCATTATGATAGATCCGTTCTTCATTAAACTTGAGTGATTCATCGATTAGGTGGAAGGAAAATCCCTCGTTCATTTTGAACTTTTCAAATAGGCTCATATCTATCAATTAATTTTCCGAGATTAGGTATACAGTAAAATATCTTTGCCAGGCTTGGTGGTAATAAGTTTAGTCTATTATAGCAGGGATGATACGTTCTTTAATCAGTGTCCACCTATCGCGAGGATTAATGATGAACTCTGACGCAATTGCTACGACCAGGTCTTTTTCTGGAATACAACAAATGACATTACCTCCATCGCCTAGTGCTAAGTATGCAAAAACTCCTTCTTCTCTAAGCCACCATAGATAGCCATATTTGGTTATAGACTTATCAATCCACATCTCGGAATGCGGACCTGTAGATTCATCAACCCATGTTCCTGAAATTATTTGATTATGGTCCCAAATGCCATGGTTCAGATAAAGAAAACCAAAACGTGCCATATCACGGGGAATTAGTGTAAGTCCCCACCCTCCTGTGGAGTTGCCGTTTGGATCTTTAACCCATCCGTTCACATTTTTCCCGAATAAATCCTCAAACCCAAATGATTTCATTTCATAGTCCGGAATTTTCTTCATGCCAATGGGTTTAAATAAGTATTCGTTGGCAAACTCACGGGCACTTTTTCCCGTGCTACGAGTGATGATGGTTGAAAGCAGGTGCGCTCCTGCGCTGGAATACTTAAAGGTTCCAATGCTTCCGCCTTGCCCCAGCATATCCAAAGTATATTTCACCCAGTCAGGTGATGTACATAGCTTATCAAAGGGTTCATGCCAGTCTTCAAAAGAATAGGGGGCGGTCATAGTAAGAAGATGGCGTATAGTTATTTTCTGTCTATTTTCGCTTTCATCATCAGAAACGTATTCGGGGAAAAAATCCAGCACCTTCTGGTCTATACTTTTAATATATCCAGCATCTATAGCGATACCAATAAGGGCAGATATTATGCTTTTCGTTACAGATGTCATATGGTGCGTATCATTCATGCAATAGCCATTATAATATTTTTCATAAGCAATATATCCATTTCTCACAACAACAATACCGTTTATATTGCTGTACTCGGATTTTATCATAGGTTCAAGCTCTGAAAGCTTTTCAGAGTCCATTCTCAAGGTTGCCGGGTCTACAGCTTGCCATTCTGCAGTTGGCCAGTAGTTTCTTTGCATTATAAATACCTCCTAAAAGACATTTTTCTAAACTCCCACTTGACCGATAGGTATCTACACTTGCCGTAATTTGCTTCTACCATCAGTCACTCCTCTTCGTTTATAATTCTTATGTATTCTTCTACCAGTGATTTTCCCATTCCAAGGATCTGAGCTATCTCGCCGCTTTTCATCGTGTTGTTTAACTTTTGTACTCTTTTGTATGCAATAATGTACCTATCACATGCTTTTTCCGTGTGATTTGTCATTCTTGAAATATCTGGTGTCTGATACCCTTTTTTGTATAGACGCAGTATAATCCTCTTGTGAGTAACAGCTCTTCCAATGTCATGGATGATTCCTCTCGTTGGAAGTATCTTCCCTGTTTTTTCCATGTACTCTTTTGCCTGTTTGCTCACAATACCAGTAGAAACATTGATTAGATATGCCATATCGGAGTGTGTAAGCAGTGCTTCCTGTTCATACGCCTCATTAAATAGCCTCACTATCTTTGTTTCCCTTATTTCTCTATCGGAATAACCTTCTTTCCTCATTTCGAGGTCTCTTTCAGAAATCAGGGTTAAAATAATAGGAGTTAATGGTGTTTTCTTACTGTTTTTACCGTAATTCGGTTTTTCCGAAGCCTTTACACCATACCACAGCATCTGTCCAACTTCCAGTTTCCAGGGTTCAAGATAAGCTTTGCTGACCACTTCCAATAGATCATCAGCAAACATCTCCTGTATTTTGTCTCCTGCGATGAACTGGTAATCTTTCTGTATGAGAT
>Ga0272442_10005126_pt1 | contig 17636 bp, 17 predicted proteins | sample SSMForm2O_FD_200262 | JGI IMG/M metagenome (GOLD analysis project Ga0272442, IMG submission 200262) | Marine sediment archaeal communities from Little Sippewissett salt marsh, Falmouth, MA, United States - SSM-Form-2O | ecosystem: Environmental > Aquatic > Marine > Wetlands > Sediment ... | reverse complement strand
TAAGGGCAAGGGCCTCGAACACCATAGATGTAAGGTACTCCATACTCTACCAGAACGAGGATAACGACATAAGCTTAGAGGATACCTCCGCAGTGGACATATACCTCTATGAGACCACCATAGGGCATGATGACTTGCCCCCGAGGACGAGGAAGGTCTATGTGGACACGGAGGACCCGCTCTTTAATACAGAGTACATATCACAAAGATATCCAGGCAGAGGGATATAGTGGGATTGGCCTCCGCTGGGACACCCATCAAAGATGGATGTCCCAGCGGAGGCTGTCCCAAAAAGTAAAATTTTAAAAAGTGGGAGATGGGGGGTAATTTTTGTCTATTTGGTCCAGCGTGTGTTGTAACGCATTGCCGCGAAAGCGTTTAGAGCAAAGAGAAACGTCCCCTTTATTTTATTGATTTTTGGGATTGGAGTGATATAATAATATTAGGAAGAGGCGAGGGCATGAGCAACATAATGCTTAAAAAAAGGGGCGGATATTTAGCAAGCGCAGCTTTATTGTTTGTTATCATCCTCTCTTTCATATCTACGGCCGATGCTTCTATAAAAAAAGGAAGGATCCGGGGTGCGGTTTCAGACAAAGATACCGGAGCCTTCTTAACTAATGTCAGCGTTGAAATATGGCAGAGGATGCCGTGGGAAAACAGATTCCGCAGATACCTCACCCAGAATACCAATATCTTCGGTGAATACGATTTCTATCCCGTGATTACCGCAGCTTATTACCGGTACCAATTGCAGACTGTCTATTATCAGGTGAGGATCCCCCCGCATCCCGGCTATAAGGAGTACAGCGGACCTACGCTGCATTTTTATGAGAACGGCAGTTACATAACGGTCATCATAGACCACGACGTAAAGCTTGCGCCCGATGTCCCCGAGCCTCCCCAATCCGGTTTCAGCGCTAACCCAACATCGGGGGAGGCGCCGCTTGAAGTATCTTTTACCAATTCATCATCCGGCGATATAACAAGCTACTCCTGGCAGTTTGGCGACGGCGGAATGAGCTCCGCGGAGAACCCCGTCTATCCCTACGAGGAACCCGGTACCTACACTGTTACTCTCACCGTCACGGGCCCCGGAGGAAGCGATACGGAGACGAAGACAAATTACATATCAGTGGCTCATCCGCCCCCTCTTGCCGGTTTCAACGCGTCCCCTACTTCGGGAGGCGCGCCGCTTGAGGTATTTTTCACCGATTTCTCGACGGGAACCATCACTGCCTACTCCTGGGATTTCGGCGACGGCGGGACAAGCGGGGAGAAAAACCCCTCATACGAATATACCGAAGGAGGTAAATACACCGTCACTCTAATCGTCACGGGCCCCGGAGGAAGCGATACGGAGACGAAGACAGATTTCATCGTTGTCATCGCAAGTGCTCCCATGGCAGATTTTACCGCCTCGCCCACAGGAGGCCTCGAGCCCCTTACGGTCGATTTTACGGATTCATCAATCGGCGAGATCACATCTTTCTCCTGGGATTTCGGGGACGGCGGCAAAAGCTCGGATAGAAATCCTAATCATGTCTACCGGTATGCCGGGGATTATACCGTAAGCCTCAGCGTGACCGGCCCCGACGGCTCTGATGTGGAGACGAAAAATGACTATATAAAAGTATCTGCAAGAAAACCGGTGGCGGAGTTTAGTGCAAATACTATTAAGGGTCAGGCCCCTCTTAATGTGGATTTCAGAAGCTTGTGCAATTACACAATAACAAGCTACTCCTGGCAGTTCGGCGACGGCGGAATGAGCTCCGCGGAGAACCCCGTCTATCTATACGAAGAACCCGGCACATACACCGTCACCCTCACCGTCACGGGCCCCGGAGGAAGCGATACGGAGACGAAGGCCGGTTATATTAACGCGTTGCCCGAACCGACCGTAGAAGCCGATTTCGAAACCGAGATAATGGGCGAAAATTTTCCCATACAGGTTACTTTCCAAAGTACCTCAAGCGGTGATATAGAGTCGTACAACTGGTATTTCGGCGACGGTAAGACCGCGGGAGGAAAGTCGCCCAGGCATATTTATAGGACACCGGGCTCTTATACAGTGACTCTTGTCGTTACCGGAAAGGATGGCACAGAGGATACCGCATCAATGCCTTGTTGCGTAAGGGCTGACTGGGGGATGTCGGATCCATGCTTCCGCGCGCTCAATAAAGAAGGGTGGTCACCGTTAACGGTAGAATTCGTTAATGAATCGAAAGGTCCGGTCACCTCTTATACCTGGGTTTTCGGCGACGGCGGCGTAAGCTATAACAAGCACCCGATCCACACTTACGAGACTACAGGTACATATGAGGTAATAATGGTGACAGAGGGCCTTGACGGCATCCGCTATATCCGTAAAACCGATTGCATCGTTGTTTTGATAAACGGCGAAATACAGGCTGCATACGCGCAGGATGAAGCAGTGGATGAGGGGGGAGTACTCGAACTTATCGCACACATTTCAGGCGGGCCCTTCGATAACTACGGATGGTTATGCGACGGGACGGAATTCTTCTCGTCTAACCTGAATTGCAAAGCAGGGGACGGCGCCTTAATCATCAGGGATTCCTTTAATCTGAGTGACTACAGTTATCATTTCAGTCCGGGGCATCATGAGATAAAATTCAGGGCCGGTCACAGTCCGTCCTCCGCCAGTCTCTTTTCGGGCGCGTTTACGATAACTGTGCTGGAGAACCAAACCCTTACTCTCACCGCAGCGGATGAGGGGAGAGGATATTCCGTGGAGCGCGGCATTTATGAAGTGGAAGAACCTATTGTAATAAATAAGGATTTCATCCTGAAGGGGCGTGACCGTAACCCCGAGAACACAGTTCTTGTGCTCGGCGAAAATCCTATCGTGATAGGGCCGCCGGAGAAGACCGGCTATGGCGTTAAGAGTTCAATTACGGTTTTAATAGAAGGTGTTACCATAACCGGTTTTAAAGGTGAAGATCCGCTGGGCCCCATACAGAATTTTGGCGGGAGACTGATTATATCAAACTGCAGAATCGTGGATAACGCGGGGGTCCGCGCCTCTGCCGTGTACAATGACCGCGGTTCGCTTTTATATGCGGCGAATACGCTTGTGGCGGGCAACGCAAACCGTCCGGATAAAAGCAGGTTTACCCGGGATGATTATGCCGGCCTGCAGTATAAATGCGGAGCCCTATTTTTGGAAGAGGATTCCACGCTGTACGCAAACCATCTGACGATTGCCGATAATCGATGTACAAGAGAAGTCTTCCCCGCGATGACCGGTTACGGGAGAAGATATATAAACGCCGACTGGTCTGCGGTATATGCGGATCAGCCTAAAGACGTCTTCATACAGAACTCAATATGCTGGGGCAATTACGTAAGCGGTGAAGATTCCGATCTGCGGATAATACCTAAAAAATCCACAAGTGTATATCTATACAAATCCTGCTTCGGCCAGAAGCGTTTCAACTTAAGGCTGAGGGGATATTACCTTATGTATGAAGACCCGCTTTTTAGAGATCCCTCATCCTGCGATTATTCGCTTGATCCGCGGTCTCCGTGCGCCGGTTATTTGGACGGCGGAAAGGATATCGGGGCTTGTTTCTGACGGACGACGGAGGCCCCCCAACAAGGCCCACCGGAGGCTGTCCCTAACAATGTCCCAGTGCAAAATAGCCTTTACAACACCCTTTCCTGGTTGTATAATTCTAAGAAATGGATATAAGGCTTCTGGCTTCATGGAATCGACCATGGTGAAGCGGATCTTGAAAATCGTATGCCTGGGTTTTCTCTCAGGCATTTTTTTATCTTATGATACAGGATACGACAGTCCTTAAAAAGACCCCTCTCTACGAAGAGCACCTCGCCCTCAAGGCGAAGATGGCGCCTTTCGCGGGATGGAATATGCCCATACATTATGAGGGCATCCTGCGGGAACATCAACATACCAGGAATTCCGTATCTTTATTCGATATATGCCACATGGGCGAGTTTTACATCAAGGCGGATCCGTCTTCGTCGGGACTTGAGCGCATATTCTCTTTTTCCGTTTCTCTGATACCTGTGAAGAGATGTCGTTACGGAGCCATGCTTAACGATGAAGGCGGGGTCAAGGACGACCTTATTGTCTACAGGATATCGGCGGATGAATGGATGGTGGTGGTAAATTCAGCCACCACCGAAAAGGACGCCGCTCACATAAAAGAGCAGCTTGGGAAGGGAGCCTATTTTGAGGATCTCTCACCGAAACTCGCAAAACTCGATCTGCAGGGCCCGTTGTCCCGCGAGGTTATCACCTCTTCGGTGAACCCGGATGCCGGCCGGCTCGGATATTATTCATTCGATTATTTCGACGTACTGGGGGAAAGGAATATAATATCGAGAACCGGATATACGGGTGAACTGGGATACGAGATCTATGTGAGCAGAGAAAAGGCCGGGGAGCTGTGGAGAAAACTTGCGGGGCACGAAAAGGTCAGACCCGCGGGCCTGGGAGCGAGGGACACACTGAGACTTGAGATGGGTTACACCCTTTACGGCCGGGACGTGGACGAGAAGACGACACCGCTTGAGGCGAACCTCAAAAGGTACGTGAATCTCGAAAAAGACTTCATAGGCAAGGATGCGTTAATAAAGCAGCAGAGGGAGGGGATAAAGAAAGTTCTTGCGGCCTTCAAAACCCGTTCAAGACGCGCCCCGCGCCACGGATACGAGATAAGAAGAGGCGGGATTACCGTCGGTACAGTTACAAGCGGGAGTTTTTCCCCGAGTCTCTCTGTCGGTATAGGGCTTGGTTACATGGATGCGGAAGTAGCTCGGCCGGGAGAACGCATCTCCGTCAGAAATGCCGCTGTCGAAATAGAGGCTGAGGTTTCGAGCAAACCTTTCCTTCAGAATACATCTTTGCACAGTTAGGTTTCTTAATGAAGTTGTTTTAATAACGCAGGGTGCTATAATCTAATAATGAAGGGAGTCCGCTTAGGGCGGAGGGGACCATAAGATAAAAAGGAGACCCGATATGGAGATACCCGCGAACCTCCTTTACACAAAAGAGCACGAGTGGGCTCTTTTAGAAGGAGGCAGAGTCAGAATGGGAATAACCGACTATGCCCAGGAGCATCTGGGTGACGTTACATATGTGGAACCGCCCGAGAAGAAGGAGATAAAGCAGTTCGAGCTTCTTACCACGGTAGAATCCGTAAAGGCCGCAAGTGATATATACGCGCCCCTTTCGGGTGAAATCGTTGAGTTTAACGGCGCCCTGGACGCCAATCCCGAACTGCTTAATCGGTCTCCTTACGGCGAGGGCTGGATAGCTGTGCTTGAGATAAAGGATGAATCCGAAACAGCGAAATTGATGGATAGTGAAGGGTACTCCGACTATCTCAAATCCCTGGAAGAGAAGAAATGATAAAGACCCTTTGATAGGGTTTGGGGAAGAATAATGGAAGATACCAAAGGATATTACACCCCCCATACGGAAGATGAAGTCAAATCTATGCTTGAGGTCATCGGGGTAAAGTCCCTGGAGGATCTTTTTGGCGATATAAAGAGCGAGAATAGGCCTGCCTCTTTCAACATACCGGAAGGCAGGTCCGAACAGGAGGTGGGGGCATATTTCAGGAGATTGGCATCGCTTAATTGCCCGGGCATTGTGAGTTTCCTCGGAGCAGGTTTCTACGACCATTACATTCCCTCCATAGTAAACGCCTTGTCGTCCAGATCGGAATTCTATACGGCCTACACGCCGTATCAGCCGGAGTCGTCTCAAGGAACACTCCAGGCTATATACGAATACCAGAGCGTAATATGCGCGCTCACCGGACTTGAGGTTGCCAATGCCTCGCTCTACGACGGCGGGACAGGTCTATATGAAGCCGTCATGATGGCTTACAGGGCGACAGGCAAAAAGAAGATAGTGATATCCGAGGGCGCCAATCCCGTTTACAGATCCATGCTTAGAACCTACACCAGGAACCTCGAGTTCCGTCTGGTGGAAGTGCCGCTTGAAAAGGGGCGAGATTCGCGCGAAGCCCTCTTCAAGGCCCTCGACGCGGAGACGGCGGCTTGCGTCTTGCAGAATCCCAATTTCCTGGGCGCCATAGATGACCATACCGATATCATATCAAGGGCGCACGATGTAGGAGCGCTTGCCATAGAGAGCGTATATCCGATTTCTCTCGGCATCCTAAAGACTCCGGGAGAGATGGGCGCTGATATAGCCGTCGGGGAAGGGCAGAGCTTGGGCATGCCGCTTTCTTTCGGAGGGCCCTATCTGGGTTTTATGGCTTCTAAAAAGAAGCTGGCCAGAAAGATGCCCGGTCGCATAGCCGGAGCTACGGTGGATAGGGACGGCAGGCGCGGATTTGTTCTTACTCTGCAGGCAAGAGAACAGCATATCAGGCGCCAGAAAGCGACCTCCAACATCTGCTCCAATCAGGCTCTTTGCGCCTTAAGGGCCGTGGTATATCTTTCGGCGCTGGGCAGGTCCGGTTTTAGAAGACTGGCAGTATTGAACCGTGACCTTGCGGAATATGCAAAAAGCGGACTGTCCGCCATAAAGGGCGTGAGGCTTGAGGATGGGGTGTCCAATTTCAACGAGTTCACCGTTACACTTCCCAAAGCAGCCGGTGAGGTCTTCGAAAAGATGATTGTGTCGAATTACCTGGCGGGTCTTCCTCTTTCCAAATATTACAAGGGTATGGATGACAAACTTTTGGTGGCCGTCACCGAGTCAAGGACAAAGGAAGAGATAGACGGCTATGTTCGTCATATGGAGAAGGCGCTATGGAGCTGATATTCGAAAAGAGCGTCAAAGGCAGAAGGGGAGTCACCATACCCGCATCCGGAGTACTCCCGGCTCCGAAACTGGATTCCTCCTATCTTAGGAGTGAGGACGCGCAACTGCCCGAGGTATCCGAACTTGACCTCACAAGGCATTATACAAGATTATCCCAGCTTAACTTCTCTGTAGACACCCATTTCTATCCTTTGGGGTCATGTACCATGAAATACAATCCTAAATTCACCGAGGAGATAGCATGTATGCCGGGATTTGCGGCTCTGCACCCCTTGATGGCCCATACAGGTTCTGCCTCCGCGCTTGTCCAGGGGGCGCTTGAGGTTATCTATGAAACCGAAAGGCTTTTGGCGGAGATAACAGGGATGGAGAGGGTCACGGCGGAACCGCTTGCGGGGGCCCACGGAGAGCTGACAGGCATCATGCTCATAGCGGCCTATCACAGAAGGAAGGGTAATAAGAAAAGATATGTCATAGTGCCGGATTCCTCCCACGGGACCAACCCGGCCAGCGCAGCCGTAGCGGGCTATGAAATAATTTCCATCCCGACGGCCGAAGACGGCTGCATGGACATGGAGGCGTATAAGGCGGCGCTGTCGGAAGAAACGGCTGCGGTAATGCTCACCTGCCCGAACACGCTCGGCATATTCAATACAGCCATCAAGGAGGTTTCGCGCCTGGCGCACGAAGCGGATTGCCTCATGTATTACGACGGCGCCAATCTGAACGCCATGCTCGGTAAATGCAGGCCCGGAGATGTCGGTTTTGACGTGGTCCATCTTAACCTGCACAAGACATTTGCCACCCCGCACGGCGGCGGAGGTCCGGGAGGAGGTCCGGTGGGCGTGTGTAAGCGACTTGTGGATTTTCTTCCCGTTCCCTATGTCGCCAAGAGGGATGACGGCGTTTTTTATCTTGAGGATAAAAGGTCGCACTCGGTGGGACGGATTGCGCCTTTCTTCGGTAATTACGGGGTAATGCTGAAGGCATATGCCTACATAATGCTGCTTGGGGCCGAGGGGCTGACCAGGGCGAGCGAGATGGCGGTACTAAACGCAAATTATTGCCTTAAATTACTGAAGAAATATTATACTCTTCCTTACGACAGGCGATGCATGCACGAGTTTGTCCTCTCCGCCTCCAAGCAGGAGGCGAAAGGAGTAAGGGCCCTTGACATAGCGAAGTTCCTTATAGACAAAGGCATTCATCCGCCCACTATATATTTTCCGCTCATAGTGAAAGAGGCCCTGATGATAGAGCCCACCGAGACGGAATCGAAGGAAAGCCTCGATAGATTCATAGAGGTGATGGCGGAGGCAGACCGCCTGTCAAAGGAAGACCCGGAAATGCTTAAGAAGGCGCCCCGCAGGACTCCCGTTTCGAGACTCGACGAGGCCAGGGCAGCCAGGATGCTCGATTGCAGCCATATATGATTCTAAAAGACGTCTCTTTTCCATATCCCGAAGAGAACCTGATATATGACCAGACTCTCCTTGAGCTCGCGGAAGCGGGTTCTCTCGGCGAGACCTTGAGGTTCTGGGAATCCGATACGTATTTCATCGTCCTAGGCAGGACGTCGAAGATTTCAGATGATGTCAATTTAAGTAATGCCGAATCCGACAAGATATGCGTATTAAGACGTTCCTCGGGCGGTGGTACGGTACTTCAGGGGCCCGGTTGTCTCAATTATTCTCTGGTTCTTTCTTATGAAAGGGACACATTATTGAGAGGGATAAGGTCTTCATATGCTTATATTCTGAATAGGATATGCGGCGCGTTGAAGAAACTGGGCGTTAAAGCCGAAATAATGCCTCTGTCTGATATTGCCGTTGGGAAAAGGAAGTTTTCCGGGAACGCCCAATGCAGAAGGCGGAAATACCTTCTGCATCACGGCACGATACTTTACGATTTCTCCATAGATAAGATGGAGTTATATCTCAAGCAGCCCGGAGAAGAGCCGCCGTATAGGAAAAAGAGAACGCACAGGGATTTTCTGACCAATATCCGCCGTGAAACATCCGAGATAAAACAGGCCATAGCCTCTTTCTGGATAGAGGAATTTTCATGTATAGAATCAGGGGGCATACTCTTCTCTCTTCCCGGGTAAGGGCAATCAGGGTGGCATAGCCATGGGTCATATAGGTAAGATAATCGATAAGGCCAAAAGAGATCCCAAAACCATCGTATTGCCCGAATCGGGAGATGAAAGGGTCCTTAGAGCTGCCGGCAGGATTTCTCGGGAACGCATAGCGGAGATCATACTTTTAAAAGAAGATACGGCGCCCCTGCCCGCAGATCTTACAACCGCAAAGGCGGTGAACCCGGGGAATTACGAAAAGCTCCATCTTCTCGTCGAGGAATATAAAAGCAGGGAGAGAGCCGGAATTTCCGAGGAAGATGCCGTTAAAACGCTGAAGGAAGACCCGATTCTATTTTCTGCCTATATGGTGCGTTCGGGGATTGCAGCAAGTTTTGTGGCCGGGGCCACATATTCCACCCGCGATGTCATAAGGACCTCAATAAGGACCTTTGGCGTCAACAGAAGGGAAAAGACGGTCTTCGGCCTTTTTCTCGTTATAACGCAGGACAAGAGATTGGGGGAGGAGGGCCTCTTTATATTTGCCGACTGCGCGGCTATACCTTTGCCCAACGCAAGGCAGCTTGCCTCGATAGCCGCTTCCTCCGCCGATATCATGAAGAGGCTTTTTGATGCGGAGCCGAGGGTCGCCTTTCTTTCTTACTCATCGCACGGCAGCGCCGAAGGCGAGTCGATAGACAGAATGAGAGAAGCGCAGTCCATTCTAAAGGAAAAGCGGCCCGATATATTATCGGACGGGGAACTTCAGCTGGATGCGGCCGTCATACCCCAAGTGCAGTCTCTTAAAGCGCCCGAAAGCCCATTGAAAGGGAGGGCCAACATTCTGATATTCCCGGATCTTAATTCGGCTAATATTACTTACAAAGCAATTGAGCGCTTCGGCGGCGGTAGAGCCGTAGGGCCCGTACTTATGGGGTTGAACAATATATGCAGTGATCTATCCAGAGGCGTGAACACAGAAGACATCGTGGCCACTGTGGCGCTGACTTCGGTTTTGGTCCAGCGCACTTTGTAACATATTGCAGTGCAATAGGTTGGATAAAAGTGAAGCCCTCCTTCGCCAAGGCTACGGAGGGCAAGCGTCCCCTTAATTAAATAGAGGTGTATATGATTGTACTTACCGGCGGAGCCGGATTTATAGGAAGCTGCCTTCTCCGCAGGCTGAACGATGAAGGCATACAGGATATATTTGTGGTCGATTCCAGCCTTACGCCCGAGAAAGAGAGGAATCTCGCCGGCAAGCATTTCCAGGGCTTTGAGGAAAAGGGCAAATTCCTTGAGATAATCGAAAAGGATGCACTCGACAAAAAGATTGATGCCGTCTTCCACCTGGGCGCGTGCACCTCTACCATATTGATGGATGTTGAGTATTTCAAGGAGAATAACCTGAGGTACTCACAGAAGATAGCCGGTTACGCGTTCAAGAAGGGCGCCAGATTCATCTACGCCAGTTCCGCAGCCACATACGGAGACGGTTCCCTCGGCTTCAAGGACAACATAGAAACCGCGTTTAAACTCAGGCCGCTCAATCCCTATGCCGAATCAAAGCAGGCCTTTGACCTATGGCTTATAGAGACGGACCTCATCAAGAAATCGGTAGGCCTGAAATATTTCAATGTCTTCGGTCCAAACGAGTACCACAAGAAGGAGATGAGGAGCCTTATTGCAAAGTCGTTCGATGCCGTTCTCAGAGAAAAGAAGATGAAGCTCTTCAAATCGCATATACCCGAATACGGCGACGGACAGCAGAAACGGGATTTCATGTATGTCAGGGATGCCGTCGACATAACATATTTCTTTTTTAATAATAGGGATGCTTTCGGGCTTTTCAATGTCGGCACCGGCAAGGCGCGTACCTGGAATGATCTGGCCCGGGCGCTCTTTATGGCGCTTGGCATATCCCCGTCCATCGAATACATAGATATGCCGGCAGGCTTGAGGGATAAGTACCAGAATTTTACCGAGGCCGATTTAACCAAACTGAAAGAGGCGGGGTATAGAAAGGGTTTTTATGAGTTGGAAGAGGCCGTTAAAGAATACGCGGGATTTCTCAAGGAAGGAGCTTATTTATGAAAAAGACAGTAGAGAGACTTTCTCCTGCCGTAAAGCCGGTAATAACAGATGAAAGATATACGCGTCTTTTCAGCCGGAAGGAGTCTACCGCGGCCTCCCTTAAATCGGGTGCGGTCAGCCTTAGGCCCGGGGAGAATATAGGGGAGCACTCCACCGAAGACAAGGAGGAGATAATCATCGTCCTTGAGGGCAGAGGTCTGTTAAAAACGGGGAATAAGGATAGTTACCCGTTCCAAAGCGGCAGCGCCCTATATGTGCCTCCTGCCACGAAACACGACGTAAAGAATACAGGTTCGAAGAATCTCAGATACGTCTATGTGACAGCGCCTGTCTGCACTTAGGAGGTATCCTGTGGCGGATAAGATGAAATTCAGTTATCTCTACGGCCCCGTGGCCTCTTGGCGGCTGGGAAGTTCGTTGGGTATAGACCCCATTTCGAAGAAGGAGAAGATCTGTTCATATGGCTGCGTCTATTGTCAACTGGGCGTTTCGGGAATGAGGACTCTCGAAAGAAAGATCTATATTCCCACTGCCGAGATAATAGAGGAAGTCAAACAGATACCTCCGGATGTTAAGATAGACTATATAACCCTGTCAGGAAGGGGGGAGCCCACTCTGGCGGAAAACCTCGGCGAAATCATCAAGGCGATAAGGCGGGTGAGGAATGAAAAGATAGCCGTGATAACAAATGCTTCCCTAATTGACAGAGAAGACCTGAGAGAGGAGCTTGGGTTGGCGGATCTGGTTATGGCCAAGCTGGACGCCGCGGACCAGGCGTCTTTCGAAAAGGTAAACAAGCCGGTTAAGGGACTTGAATTCGAGGTAATGTTCGAAGGAATCAGAGAATTCTCCCGGAAATGGCGCGATAAATTGGCGATTCAGATGATGTTCCTTCCGGCAAACAGGTTTCTGTACAAAGAATTGGCCGAGAAGGCCTATGATATATCGCCCCGGGAGATACAGATAAATACGCCGTTAAGGGAATGCGGCGTAAAACCCTTGAGCAGCAAAGAGCTGGATGAGATAACGGCATATTTTAAAAAGATAAGGGAAATCCGCGGCCTTGAGGTGAGGATAATATCCGTATATGAAAAGACACCCGAAAAGGTGAAATCCATAAGTGCCGCCGATACCCTGAGACGGAGAGGCAAGAAGGTCTAAAGAGTTGTTTTTTAGGTTGGATTGCTCTTTACGGGCACCTGTGATATACTTTTTAAGAGGCGGAGAACATAATTACAGGGGAGCAGACCATGATCCGTATAACAAGAGAGATAAAATTCTGGAGAATGATTAAGCGTTTCTTCAGGCACATAAAGTATGACATCAATTCCGACATAGACGGTCCGGACCTCTTGAGGGAAAGACTCTATGTAAGAGGGAAGGATATAAACGATCTTATAGGAGACTTCTCGTTTACCGAGGCCATATTCCATATATTGATGAACCGCCGTCCCGACGAGGTTGAGCGTAAGATATTCGATGCCGTGCTCGTAAGTTTTCACGGCGGATTCGGCTACAGTCCGCCCACCGTACTTTTGGCGCGTCTCTCGGCTACAACGGGAACCACCATACCGCACGCCCTCTCCGCCGGCTATGCAGGCGGAGGTAAGTATCATGTCGGGGCGATAGAGAATGCCATGGCTATGTATGAGGACATAAAAGAGAGCCGCACAGGCGGCATGCCCTTGAAGGAGGACGTTGAAAAATATATAGACGCAGTCTTTGAAAATAAAAAGACGTTGTACGGTTTCGGCCACCCCCTCTTCAAAAAGGACCCACGTCCCGAAAAGCTGAGAGGGTATGTGGCGGAACTTGGCTACAGAAGCGAGTATCTGGATATTTACGATGCGGCCGCAGAGATCGCTGCGGATAAAAAGAGGCTTTTACCCAACATAGACGGGGTCAATTCCGCAATATTGCTTTCGCTCGGTTTTTCGAAAGATTACGGCACCGGGCTCTTTCTGCTCTCCAGGACAGCCGCAATGCTTGCCCACATAGTAGAGGAGATGCAAAAGACACCTTTTTATACGGAGGATAAACTCTATCCGTTAATAAGAACCCTGGAGAGGGAGAGGAGCGACGGAGAAGGGAATTCGGAAGATAAGTTTCTTGCGGGGAAGGAGATGAGATAACTTCCTAAAAAGGGTCTTAAAAAAGACGTTAAATAGTCCCGGAGGCTTTTATGAAAAACGGGAAATATCTTGAGATCAAAAGCGTAGATGTAATGAGTGCCTTTAAATACTTCGGGGGTATCTTTTTTATTTCAGGCGTTATTTTGGGGCTATTCAGTAATATATTGAGGATAGACCTCCCCTCCATTGAAATGGTACGCATCTTTCCGTTCCTCGCGGGCATGAAACCCGGTGTTATTGCCGGGATCATACTGGGGCTGATTTACGGCATAAGTGCGGGGATCGGTTTTTCCATCTTCGCATTGTTGTATAATTTCTTTGCGGCGCTTTTCGGCGGAATTAAGATATTCCTGGCGAAGGAAAAATCAGAAAGCTAGTTTTGATATAAACATTTTAGATTATTAAAATCATACAAAGTTGGATATCGGATATTTAAGTTTACTCTTACTTGTGTTTTTATCTCAACTTTGGTATAATTTTTAAGGAAGCGCGAGACATCGCAGGTTGAATCCTGCGCGATAGATAAAAAAGGAGATAATGAGCACGAATTTGGTGTTAATAATCCCCGGTTTCGCTGTAGTCGTACTTTTGATTTGCTTCAGAGTTCACAGGCGTCTGGTGTGTCTGGTTGTATCCCCTGAAAAGACTCAAGGCTCAAAAAAGGGCTTTCAACAAGAAAGAAGGCAGTCTGTCCGCCGGGAGACTACCTTGAGAGTGAATTATTGGATGGAGGAGGGAAGCGGCGTTGGGTGGATTAAAAATATCGGCTCCGGAGGCGCTTGTCTGCATACCATAATGCCCATCGAAGAAGATGCGGAACCCGAACTTGAGATAGACCTGCCTTTTGACAGTCGGTCTATAGTGACGAGGGCCAAAACCGTATGGAGAAGAGCCGATATGTCGGGATTGGTCTTTTTGGACCCGAAGACAGAAGATCTGGAGAGGATATTCGAGTTTATTGACAACAGAAACAAATTTGCCGAAAGCGTCGTTTAATCCGAGTAACGGGTTTTGATTGCAGGACAGTTTAGGGTACTGTCTTTTTTTGTTGCTTTATGCTTACTTGAATCGGTATAAGGATTCTTCGTTTATGAGGAGGGTATGATGCGTAACATTCCCGCTGCTTGGTTTTTCAAATTTGCCCTGATACCGGCTTTGATTTTTCTGGGAGGGTGCATACAGCAGAAAGAGAGCATAACGATAAGGAAAGACGGTTCCGGGACGGTTCGGATGAATAGCCTTGTGCCCAAGGCCACCGTAGATTACATGGACACCATAATGGGAAATATGATGCAGGGCATGACACAGATGGCAGGTGGCGCGGCTTCGGAAAAGGGCATGATGCCGAAAGGGTCTTTGAGCGAGAAGATGTTCGGCAGCAGGGATGAGCTGCTCAAGAAAGCGCAGAAAGCCGGTTTGAGGATCAGCATGAGGGAATTCAGTTCCCAGAGAAGGGATGACGGCCTGCACGTAGATTATGAATACGAATTCGACGATATAAACAGATTGATGCACTCAGAACTGGTGTCGTCGGATTTTCGGTTGAAGCAGGAAGGCGGAGACCTCATATGCTTTTTTGAGGGAGACGATACCAAGGCCGCGCACTCCAGGGAACAGCTGAAGGAATTTAAGGAAAGACAGGCCAAAGATGAACCTGACGAGGATATGTCACCCGAGGCAAAGGCCATTATGGAGGGCATGATGGAGGCCATGAGAAGCTTTAAAATGGAGTTTTACGTCACTATGCCCAATGAAATAAAGGAGGTGACGGGCATCTTTAAAAAGAAGGACCGAAATACCGCATACGTGGAGTTCAGCGGAGATCTCCTTAATTCTCCCGAGCTCATAGATCAATTTTACGGCACGACACTCGACACCAAACCGTCGGTGGTATGCTCGGCCGACGGCCTTTCCTTTACGATTACCTCCGGTGACGGGGGTTCTTACAAAAGTTCTTTACCCCTTGCGGCCGGGGATGTAAAAAAAACAGGGGAAAAACCCCGGCCAGAGCTTAAAAGACCCTTGACAGGCTTGTCCACGCTTGTCTTGAAAGACGGAAGTGTGGTAAAAGGGCGGCTCGTTGAAAAGAACGAAAATTTCGTCAAGATAGAAATATCGTCGGGCATAATGCTCAAATACCCGCAAGGGGATATAGAGAGCATAGAGTATTGATACTTACGCACGATATTTAGAAAGCCTCTTGAAATGGCCCGATTTTTCGCGCAATATCTTGAATTATCCTCTGGAGCGCTCGAGGTGCGTGGCAAGTAAGTTCTGCTGCTCGGTGGCTACGGAGGGAACGTTTTATCCGTGCTCCGTATTGTTAGATGAGGGCGACGGCGTAAGTGCGCTGGATAAAGGTTTCCGTAATGCTTTTTACTCTCTGAAGAAACCGAAATGCACCATATGTCTTTCCTCCTGCATGGCTGAATACGCCCGATAGTTTTTTGATATATCCTCTGTTACTGGTAATATCAGGGACGCGGTATGCTATTTCAGAAAAGGTTGATCTCCTTATTTATACTAGTGGTATTTACCGCCTCAAGGTTTCTGGTATTAGTAGGCTCCGCAGATCTCTATGACTTCGAGGAGACGCGGATGGGCTTGTTCGCCAAAGAGCTCCTGAGCGGTCCGGTTATTCCATATACAGCTTTAGCCACAAGCCACGAGGCGCATCAGCTAGGGGAATTGCTGAACGGTGTTTTCATTGCCGTTTTTTACGCCATTTTTGACGAAAAAGGCGCGGTTTTAAAACTACTCTGGTTCTTTCTTTCCCTGGCTACGTTTCTCGTATTTTTTCTTATCTCGCGTAGATTCTTCGGTTTTAAAACAGCTTTATTTGCTTCATCGCTTTTTATCCTCTCTCCGCCTTTCTTTACCTGGAGCAATCTGACAGATGCCGGCGCGGAAAGCGGCGCGCTTTTATTGATAATGCTCATGACTTTCTTTAGTCTTAAAGCGCTTCCGTTTAAGGAGGGGGATCCGCTACCCCCTCTTTTTTATGGATTTTTATTGGGGCTTTCTGCCCTATACAGCCATTATTGTTTTATTATACTTCCTGTATTCGTGATATATCAATTATGGTTAAACCCGTCTTTTTTTAAGAAAAAAGAAGCCCTGTTTTTATTCTTTTCATTTTTTGCCGGATTGGCGCCGTTTTTTTTGATAAATGCGCTCTATGATATGGATAGCTTTAAGTATATATGGGGAGGTCTGAATACCGCAGCGTTCCACCCTAACGGCCTTATCGGCGCTATGATAGCAGTTCCGCACTCCCTTTGTTTCGGCGATATATGGATGTTAAGAGGAGAACTGTTGAATTATGTTTATTGCGGGATCTCGGTTTCGGTCTTTTTACTTTTCATTTTCAGTGGGCGGAGAGAAAAAAATAAAGTCCTCTTTAATACATTGCAGCCTCAGGCGGCCTTTATAATGTTTTTCTTCGCGCTTTACATACTGGCGTTCGTCTTTTTTGACTCGGGAAAAATAAATCCTGATTCAGAAGCACCCAGACTTTACAGGCATCTGGTCGCGGCATACCCCTTTCTTTTCATTATGCTGGCCTTCTTTATAAACGGTATAATCGAAAAGGGCTCAGCCGGTCTCAGGAGAGCCGGATACCTCTCCCTTTCGGCCCTTTGCCTATTGGGCCTTTTCGGAAATACTTCCATGGTGGATTTGGAGCGGAATAACTTCAAACTCGCCGCGGCATATCCTCCCTATTCGCTTACATGGCTTCCGTATAGGATCTACGCTTTTGCGGAAAGACACGGCGGGATAACGGAATGTTTAATAGATGAAATAGAAAAAATACGGGCCGCTGCCGGTACCGGGTTTTTACGAGGGGGCGGAGATAGGAAAGGTGTACAAGCCGGCACTTTTTTTACATGAGAGCATGCAATTCGGGGAAGACGAAAAAAGATTCTCAAGAGGCATAGGTTCAGGCGTAGGCAGCTCATTCAGATATTATCCTTTTTTTGAAAATGATATCATAAAACATATGCCTTGCGAATATGAGCTTTCGCAGTCGGGGCTTTTAAAGCCGGAGGCTACGATGGCCATCGTGAAAACCCCGGGCATATTAACGGATTGCATAGACGGTTTAAACGACGGGGCGGGCAGGTAGGTATGAAGGTATTTCCCAGGGTTATAATAAACGCATGTCTAAACAGAGTGAGAAATGACGGGTTTTTCTTCGACACGGAATTTCTTTTATTGGCGGAGCGTTCGGGTTATTCCATAGAACAGATACCCTCTGACTGCTATGACATGAAGAAGAATATATTGAAGGTTTTTTCTTATATTTTGGAGGAATCAATAGGCCTGTTGACCTTAAGGCTCAGGCTGCTTTTTAGGGGATAACTATGCTTTGCCTTTCGCCGTCTTTACTTCTGAGTTAAAAGTTGGTATAATTAATAATCCCGTTATGATGCGATACTTTGCCGTATTCGGCGGACAGGGCTTTTCTTGGAAGAATTTCGTGGATGTTCGCCCGCCCGCCTTCGCTGAATTGCTTTCGCGTTCAGCTTCGGCGGACGAGACG
>Ga0272442_10005125_pt1 | contig 17641 bp, 19 predicted proteins | sample SSMForm2O_FD_200262 | JGI IMG/M metagenome (GOLD analysis project Ga0272442, IMG submission 200262) | Marine sediment archaeal communities from Little Sippewissett salt marsh, Falmouth, MA, United States - SSM-Form-2O | ecosystem: Environmental > Aquatic > Marine > Wetlands > Sediment ... | reverse complement strand
AGAAAAGATGTTATGGAACTTATAGGTTTTCCCATGGAAAAGGCAATGGAAAAGCACTGGGGGCGTTTCGATCCCGAGTGGCTCGTCTGGTACAGGAAGTCGCTGGTCGACATCGAGATGGAGCAGTTGCACGTTTTACCCGGCGTGGTTGAAACGCTGGAGATGATGCATGGTTCGGGTTTTCCCATGGGGGTCGTCACCAACAGGCCGAACCCGGTGCAGGTACTCGCAAAAACCGGACTTGAACCTTTTTTCGACGTTGTTCTGGGGGCTAACGACGTAGAGCGCCCCAAGCCTGACCCCGACCCGTTGCTCAGGGGGTTCTCCAGAATGAAGATCGAACCAGCCAGGGGGCTTTTCGTGGGTGATTCGATGATCGATCTGGAGACGGCCCGCCGCGCCGGGTCGCCGTTCGTCGGAGTCGCCACAGGCAACGCCACGGTGGAAGATCTTGCCGTATCCGGAGCCCTCGCCGCGCTCGAGGGCATGGCAGGTCTTCCGGAGTTGCTGGAACGATGTAACGGGTATAACGAATGAAAAGCCTGAAACATGTGCTGTACGCGTTTTTTGTGCTTTGCATCATCGCCGTTGCGGTCCTGTTCTACAAAGCCTGGTTGAGCAGGTATCTCAGCCTCAGACCCGATTTCATAGCCGCCGAAGCCGGAGTCGCGGCCAACGAGTTCCCTGTCAGGGGGCTTTTCCTCTGGAGAGAAACCGTTCTGACCGCGCCGGTCGATGGCGCTGTGACGTTTCCCTCGGGAAGGGGTCCCTTTTACGCCGCCAAAGGCGACAAACTCGCCGTCGTCTCGTGGTCATCGGGGAGCAGGGTCCTTAGAGCGCCGGATACGGGCTACTTTATTGCCGCGCTCGACGGAATGGAAGGCCGTATCGAGTATTCAGATCTCTGGTCCGGCGTCGACAGGCTTCCCGTTGCCCCCGAGCTTGTGTATATCGCCGACGGATCCAGCGTAAAGAAGGGAGAAGCGATAGGCAGATTCGTTCTTCAGCCCTCCGATCTTCGCCTGATCGCATGGGCGGATGTTTCGGCTACGCTGAAACGACATGTGGACGATGGTTTCGTAAGGCTGAGAACCCTGCCTGATTCGCTCCCGTTCGAAGCGGGAGTTCGGGCGGTGCGGTACTTTGGCGCGAAGGCCAAACTTTACCTTTCGCTGCCGTTTTTTCCGCCGGAAATACTGGAGTCGAGGAACGCGGTATTCTCGCTTTTTCTGGGCGATCACAGAGGTGTCAAGGTTCCGGAAACGGCGGTCGTGCTCAGGGACAGGCGGCAGATGGTGTTCGTGATCGAAGGCGACAGGATAACAGGAAGGGCTGTGGAGGGATTCACGTTTTCAAAAAACCGTTTCCTCGTGCTGGATGGCCTCAAGCCGGGCGAGCTGGTGATTGTTAACGGGGCCGGGGTCAAGGAGGGAGAGATACGGATTTGGTGAGCGAAATAGCGAACAACATAATGATCGCAAGGGAACGTATAGCGGGTGCGGCCGCAAGGGCGGGGCGAAAACCCGAAGACATCGCCCTCGTAGCGGTTTCGAAAACACGTACGGTGGAGGAAATGATCGAGGCGGCGCGCTGCGGTGTGGACGCCCTGGGCGAGAACAGGGTGCAGGAAGCGCTTGATAAATACGAGGCCTGGCCGGGTGAACATGCGGTTCCCTGGCATATGGTGGGCCACCTGCAGCGAAACAAGGCGCGGAAGGCGTGGGATGTTTTCCGGTGCATTCACAGCATCGACAGCGTCAGGCTTGCATCTGCGCTGCAGTCCCTGTCAGAAGAAAAAGGCTCCGCCATCCGGATACTGGTGGAGGTGAACGCGGGGGAAGATCCCGCCAAGCACGGTGTAAAGCTTCGGGAGGCCGAATCGGTAATGGAAAGTATCGTTAGCGAATGCCCCGGGCTCGATATTGCCGGCCTTATGACGGTAGCGCCCCTCGACGCAGCGGAAGGTTCAGCCCGAAAGACCTTCGCCGTGCTCAGGGAGACCAGGGATGCCCTGGAAAAAAAGCTGGGGCTATCGCTGCCGCATCTGTCCATGGGAATGAGCGGTGATTTTGTGGATGCGATCCTTGAGGGCAGTACTATGGTTAGAATAGGTACGGCGATTTTCGGAAAAAGGCATATGAAAGGGGCCTGAAAATATATGATCGATGAAAACGGGATAACAGGCGAAGAGCGGAATGAAATGGCGGGAGAGGAGTCTCATGGCGGGGCCGCGAACGGCAACGAACTGCTCACGGTCCTGGATATAGAGAACATAGCCTTCAGAAAGTCCATGCGAGGCTACGATTCGGACCAGGTCGAGGATTTTCTTGAAAAACTGGCCGAAAGCCTTCAGGGTTATTGCGAAAACGCCCAGCGTTACGAGCGAAGGATAACCCACATGGAAGACCAGTTGAAAGAATACATGGAGTTGAAAAAATCGCTTCAGGATGCATTGGTCCTGGCGCAGAAAAGCGCCGAGGAAAGGGTCACAACGGCCGAGAGCAGGGCGGAGGTCATCACCGCGGAAGCCGAGGCCGAGGCCCACCGCATAATTTCGAACGCCAAGGAAAGGGCCGAGACCCATAAAAGGGAGATCGACCGCCTCCGGCAGGTCCGTTACCAGTTTATAGCCGAGTTCAAGGGCCTCATATCCAAGTTCGGATCCATGCTCAACGCGCTTGAGGCTCCGGCCAGCGAGGGCGAGGACGGAAATTGAACGAAACGCCCGGAGTTGATTCCCCTGTCCGTTTCCTCCGGGGAGTCGGTCCGGCCAGAGCCGAAAGGCTGGCAAAACTGGGTGTGGCGACTGCAGGGGATCTGCTTTACCTCTTTCCCCGCAGGTACGAGGACAGAAGGAGCCTTACGCCCATTTCGGAACTTCGCCCGGGTTCGGCGACATCGGTCTTGGCAAGAGTGGTTTCCATCGAAAGGCGCTCCACCAGGCGAAAGAACCTGTCCCTGGTCAACGCCCTGCTTACGGATGGATCGACCCTTGCCGAAGCGCTCTGGTTCAACAGGAGGGGTATCGAGAAGATACTTGTTCCCGGGTCAGAGGCTTCGTTCTACGGCAGGATCGAATCGAAAGGCGCAAGGATACAGATAACCAATCCCGAGTTCGAACTGCTTGAGGACGAAGACCGTCAGTATGAAACGGGGCGGATAGTGCCCGTCTACCCTCTTGTGGAGGGACTCTACCAGAGATGGCTCAGGCGTACTGTAAGATCCGCGCTGGAGTTATTCACGGATGAACTGCTGGAGTGGCTCCCGGATTTTGTTCTTGAAAGGTTTTCCTTTCCCCCGCTTGCAGACGCTATGGGGTCGATGCATTATCCTGAGGGAAACGACGACTGGAAAGAGGCCCGAAAACGCTTTGCCTTCGAGGAGCTTTTCGTCCTTCAGACCGGTTTGGCCATGCGGCGCAGGATGCGGAAAAGGGAAAAGGGAGGCAGGCCCCTTGTGTTTGACGGAGCGGAAGCGAAGCGCTTCATCTCGGCCGCCGTTCCATTCAGCCTCACTGAATCCCAGCAGAGGGTTTTGAGAGAAATAGAGTCCGACGCCGGGGGAAGCGAGCCAATGAACAGACTTCTTCAGGGAGACGTGGGCTCGGGCAAGACCGTCGTGGCCGCTCTTTTCCTGCTTGCTTCGGTGGACGCCGGGTATCAGGGCGCCCTGATGGCGCCGACGGAAGTCCTTGCGAAACAGCATTTCGATGTTTTTTCGCGGTGGTTCCAGGGAACGGGTGTCAAAACGGCCCTGCTTACCGGTTCAATGCCCCCATCCGAAAGGGAGACCGTCCTGGCCGGAGTCCGTGACGGCTCCGTTTCGCTGCTCGTGGGCACACACGCCCTTATTCAGGAAAAAGTGGAGTTTTGCGATCTCGCCGCCGTGGTAGCCGACGAGCAGCACCGTTTCGGAGTAATGCAGCGGAACATGCTGGTCTCCAAGGGAACCCTGCCCCACGTCCTGGTCATGACCGCGACCCCCATACCGCGTACTCTTACACTTTCGGTGTACGGCGATCTTTCAGTATCGGTCATCGACGAACTCCCCCCCGGACGCATACCGGTGGTGACTCGCTCCATGAAAAAACCCACAAAACGTTTTCTCGATTTTCTGCGCGCCGAAATGGATGCCGGGAGGCAGGCATACTGGGTATGTCCCCTCATCGAGGATTCGGAAAAATCGGATCTGGCTTCGGCAGTCGCGCGTTTTGAATCGCTGCGCTCCATGTTCGGTCCCGAAAGGGTGGGTCTTCTGCACGGACGACTGTCGAGTTCGGAAAAGGAATCGGTGATGATGTCATTCGCCAGGGGAGATATCCGTCTTCTTGTGGCCACGACCGTTATCGAAGTGGGTATAGACGTTCCGGACGCCACGGTCATGGTAGTAGAGAACGCCCACAGGTTCGGGCTGTCGCAGCTTCACCAGCTGCGCGGCAGAGTTGGAAGGAGCAAAATGAAATGCTACTGCGTGCTTCTGGGCGACCCGGGTAGCCCGGATGGAAGATCCAGGTTAAGGGTCATGACATCAACGAACGACGGGTTCAAGATCGCGGAAGCGGACCTTGCGATGAGAGGACCCGGAGAAGTCTGCGGGGTCAGACAGCATGGGGTAACGGATTTCCTCGTCGCCGACCTCAGGCGAGATCGCCGACTTCTTGAAGAGGCCCGTAAAACGGCCTTTGATCTCGTTGAAAGGGACCCGCTCCTGAAAAGCTGTCCCGGCCTGCTGGGGGAAGTGCTCCGCAGGTTCGGTGACAGACTGAGCCTGGCGGAAACGGCATGAGCGGACCAGATATCCTCCAGCACGAGGAGTACGTGATGCGCCTCATTTCCGGAAGGGAATATACCAGACAACAGATCTGCGTGAAACTTCGCCGCAGGGGGGTTTCCGAAAACGACGCCCTTGCGATAGTCGATCGTCTGGAAAACGCGGGCCTGATCGACGACTCGCGATATGCCGTTCTGTTCGCATCATCCCGGGACGAATGGGGTGTGGCCCGAATACGGGCGGAGCTGGTCCGAAGGGGCGTCCCTTTCGAGATCGCAAAAAGCGAGGTTCCGCTGGATGAAGAGTCGGATCTTCACAAGGCGCTGGATCTTCTGGAGGGATGGCGCGATTCCGCCACGCCCGAAAAGATAAGGGGCAGACTTGTTCGGCGCGGATTCTCCTCCGGGGTGGTCCGGCGGGCGATGGAACAGTCAGGCTTGTGAGCCGGGCGGTTAATCGCTAGAATACTTCCAGGACCCATTGCGTAAAGAGACTGCCGTATATAATCGACAGAAAACGAAACTTGACAACGGAATAGGGAGTGATGTTCATATGTTGCCTGTCATGCTAACAGCAGGTGTTGCTGTCGGCATTGTCATCGGCCTCCTCCTGTACAAATTCATGAGTGAAAGGAAACTCAGAGGAGCGCGGGAACGAGCGGACAAGCTTATCAAGGACGCGTTTCAGGAGGCTGACCGACAGAAACGTGAAACGCTGACCGAGGCCAGGGAAGAAATACACAGGCTTCGGCAGGATGCGGAACGGGATATCAAGGAGAGGCGCGGAGAACAGCAGCGCGCCGAAAGACGGCTCGAACAGAAAGAAGAAAACCTCGAACGGAAAATGGACAATCTTTCCAGAAAAGAAGAAGAACTCCAAAAGCGCCAGGAGGAGCTGCAGAAGCGCCTGGAGCAGGTGGAGGAAGTTCGCCAGAAACAGGTTGGCCGTCTGGAAGAGATAGCCCGTATGTCCCGTGAAGAGGCAAAGGAAGTACTGCTGCGTGAGGTGGAGGACGAAGCCGCTCACAGCATAGGCCTCAGGATCAAGGAGGTCGAGGAAAAGGCCAAAAGGGAATCAGAACGAAGATCAAGGGAAATCGTGGTCAGCGCCATACAGCGTTGCGCGGTGGATCACACCTCGGAAATGTCGGTAAGCGTCGTGAATCTGCCGTCCGATGAAATGAAAGGCCGGATAATCGGCAGAGAAGGCCGCAACATAAGGGCTTTTGAAACCTTTACGGGTGTCGACCTTATCGTGGACGATACGCCCGAAGCCGTAACGCTTAGCAGTTTCGATCCGGTTCGCAGGGAAGTCGCAAGGGTTTCACTGGAAAGACTTGTTGTAGACGGACGGATACATCCGGCCCGCATCGAGGAAGTCATCGAAAAGGTTCGAAAGGAAGTAGACGAAAAGATCATGGAGGCGGGGGAAGAGGCCCTGCTTGAAACGGGTATCAAGTCGATGCACTCCGAACTGGTGAAACTGGTGGGCCAGCTGAGATACAGGAGCAGTTACGGGCAGAACGCGCTGTCCCACAGTCTCGAAGTCGCCCATCTCGCAGGTATCATGGCGGCGGAACTGGATATTGATGAAAGTCTGGCCCGCAGAGCAGGCCTGTTGCACGATATCGGCAAAGCAGTGGATCACAAGGTGGAGGGACCGCACGCCATCATCGGCAGGGACCTCGCCAAAAGATACGGTGAATGCCCCGAGGTCGTAAGCGCCATAGCTTCTCATCACGAAGATGAGGAGATGTCCAGCGTATACGATGTCCTCATCGCCTCGGCCGACGCCGTCAGCGCATCAAGGCCGGGCGCCAGGCGGGAAAGCCTGGAGTCGTATATCCGTCGCCTGGAGAAACTCGAAACGCTGGCCAAATCGTTCAAGGGAGTCACCAAGGCCTACGCCATTCAGGCCGGTCGTGAAGTTCGCGTCATGGTGGCGCCCAACAACACCGACGACGGTTCCATACACAAACTGGCGTTCGATATCGCGAGAAAGATCGAAGATGAAATGAAATATCCTGGCCAGATAAAGGTTATCGTCATCAGGGAAACAAGGTCAGTGGAATACGCGAAGTAGGTGTCGGCGTTGAGGGTGCTGTTCTTCGGCGACCTGATGGGCAAGCCCGGCAGGAAACTGATGGCCGGTGAGCTGCCGTCGATACGAAACGAGTGGGGCCCGTTCGATTTTGTTATAGCTAATTGCGAGAACTCGGCGGGAGGATTCGGAATCACCGAAAAAGTAATGGATGAACTGTTCGCGAACGGGGCGGATTGCCTCACCAGCGGGAACCATATCTGGGACAAGAAGGAATCCGTTCCACTTCTCGACGAGGAAAAACGGCTTCTCCGGCCAGCGAACTATCCGCCGGGATGCCGTGGACAGGGTGTCTGCGTTCTTGAGCGCAAGGGCAAAAAAATGGCCGTGGTCAATCTTCAGGGAAGGGTCTACATGCAGCCCATCGACTGTCCCTTCAGGGTGGCCGACAGCCTGCTGGAAACCATCGATGCAAAGGCCGTGTTCGTCGACATGCACGCCGAGGCCACGTCCGAAAAAAAAGCCATGGGCCTGTATCTCGACGGAAGGGTTTCGGCTTTGGTGGGAACCCATACACACGTCCAGACCGCCGATGAGCAGATCCTTACCGGCGGGACGGCCTTCATCACCGACGCCGGTATGACCGGAGGGCACGGTGGGGTCATAGGTATGGCCAGCGAGGGTGTTCTTCCACGTTTTCTGCAGGGAACGCCCACAAAGTTCGAAATATGCAGTTCAGGTCTCAGGGTCAACGCCGTCGTCGTAGATATCGACGACGAAACGGGCAGAGCCGTTGACATCAAACGGATCAATTACGACCCGAAAAAATCGTGATACATCTTAAAGCAAAAGGAGCCGCCCCTCAGGGGCGGCTCCTTTTGCTTTTATTCGGCAGAGATGGTCAGCAGATACGGGGAAGCATCTCGCCCACCGGCATGTCAACAAGACGCTTGCCGCCAGCCAGTGTCCTCATACCCACCATGCCGGGGTGTTCCGCCGTTACGTATCCTATCAGGGCGGCTTCTTTCCCCAATGGGTTCGAACGAAGAACGACAAGGGTCTTTTCGGTGTCTTCCGGCGCCACCGCCACGGCCGCGCACCCCTCGCAAGCCAGGTACAGAGGGTCGAAGCCCAGCAGGTCGCAGACGGAATGCACGTCATCGTTACGGGGTATCAGTTTTTCTTCTATGTCTATTCCCAGGGAGGCCTGTTCCGACCATTCGCACATCACGGTTCCCACTCCACCCCTTGTGCAGTCCCTCATGCAGCGGAGAGATCCGAAAGAGAGCAGAGGTTCAACAAGGTTCCAGAGCGGAGCGCAGTCCGAAAAGAGCGAAGCTGTTTTCAGGTTGTAGCGGGCCGCCGCTATGCTTGCGCCGTGCCGGCCCGGCGATGTCGTCAGCAGTATGGCGTCGCCCGGCCTCAGGTTCGACGCCCCCAGGGTGCGGTCCGTTTCGGGCCTGCCAAGAGCGCATGTAGTGATCAGAAGCCCGTCCACCTGCCCTTTGGGCATGACCTTGGTGTCGCCCGTTACCAGTGATATGCCCAGTTCCCTGCAGACGGACGCGGCGCTTCGCATAATGTTCTCAAGTTCTTCTCCGGAGAACCCCTCTTCGGCAACCACGCCCATGGCCATGTACATAGGTCTTACGCCTCTCATGGAAAGGTCGTTCACGCTTCCGCACATCGCAAGCGAACCTATATCGCCGCCGGGGAAAGATCTGGGTGTTACCGTAAAGCTGTCTATGGTCACAGCCAGCCCCTCCGGCAGCAGGGCGCAATCCTCCCTGTCGCCTCCCGGCCCGGATGAAAACCCCGTCCCGATAATTGATTCGATCAGTTCCGCCGTCAGACGGCCCCCGGCGCCGTGCCCGAGTGTCAGATTCTGCATTGTGCGTTTCCTCCCTTGTTGTAGCGATACCATGCCGCACAGCTTCCCTCTCCGGAGACCATGCAGGGCCCCACCGGCGAAGCGGGGGTGCATGTTTTTCCGAACAGGGGACATTCCGGAGGGTCCAGTCTTCCCCTGAGGATGTCGCCGCATGCGCATCCCGGCGGGGGCGGAGCGTGCGTTACACTTACCCCGAAACGCTCCAGGGCGTCGAACTGTGACCATTCTCCCTGCAGATCGAAACCCGAAAGGGGGATGACGCCGAGCCCTCTCCATTCCCTGTCCGTACGGCCGAAAACCCTGTCCATCGACTCTCTGGCCAGCGGATTGCCTTCGGGTCTGACGGCTCGGGGGTACATGGACCGCACATCGGGTCTGTCGGTCCTGACCTGACGCACCAGGTCCAGAAGGCCCAGAAGGATGTCATCCGCTTCGAATCCGGCTATGGAGCATGCTATGTGCATCTCGTCTGCAAGAAACCTGTAGGGTTCAACGCCCAGGATAACACTGACATGGCCGGGTAGAAGGAACCCGTCTATCGCCAGTTCCGGGTCGCATGCAAGGGTCCGCAGCGCCGGAGGCACCGCCTTGTGGAGGCAGAGCACAGAAAAATTGCGAATATCGGCGCGCATGGCCTGTTCCAGTACAACGGCCGTCGCGGGAGCGGTAGTCTCGAAACCCACTCCCAGAAAAACGGTTTCCCTTTCCGGGTTGCGTACAGCGATATCCAGCGCCTCGGCCGCCGATGTTACTACCCTTACATTTGCTCCAAGGGCTCTCTGTTCCTGAAGCGAACCGCTCGATCCCGGAACGCGCAGCATGTCCCCGTATGTCGCCATGACGATGTCGTCTTTCGCCGCAAGGCGCAGGGCGGCGTCGATCTCTCCCTGGCTTGTCACGCAGACAGGGCAGCCAGGTCCCGAGATAAGCCTGAGTTGCTCGGGGAACATGGAACGCAGCCCCTGCCTGAAAATGGAAACCGTATGGGTTCCGCAGACCTCCATGAAGGTGAGCGGTCGATCGATGGTAGCCTTCAGTGCTTCGGAAAGGGTCTCTGGATCGTAACCGCTCCTACGCATCGGGTGTCTCCGAAAGCCTTCGAACCTCCGCCCACAGTTCCTCGATCTCCTGTCCTTCGTCGTCCTGAAGCTGTTCTATGGCGAAACCGGCGTGTACAAGAACAAGGTCCCCCTCGGACACTCCGGGTACAAGATCGGTCCTGATCTCTGTTTCCACTGACCCTGCCGCGGCCACGGCCATTCCGTCCTCTAGCAATCTTGTTATCCGGTGCGGAACTGCAAGACACATCGTCAGATCTCCTTTTCGCGTAAAACATCGAAGTAATGAACGAGGACCATTGTATCCCCTTCGGGCCGTATGGCAACGAATACCGTCCCCCTGGAAATAATGAGGCGATTGCGTTAACCTACTGAAGGAAAGGGGTGATGCAGCGCTATGGAGAGACTTGCCGTCGGATTGATCCAGTTGAGCGTGATCCGGTCCGACCCCGGCCGTAACGCCAGGGCCGCTCTCGAAATCGCGACAACGGCCGCCCGGAGCGGTTGCGACGTGCTTCTCATGCCCGAGCTCTGGAACGCCGCCATGCCCCTTACCGATCACCGTTCGCTGATAGAAGAAAACAGCCCCATCCTGGACACCCTGGGTTCGCTGGCCGGGCGTTACGGTATCTGGATAATTGCAGGCAGCCTGGCGGTCAAATGTGCGGAAGGCCCCCGCAACAGGTCCTATGTGTTTTCACCGGAAGGAAAAAGGTGTTTCCGGTACGACAAACTGCACCTTTATCCCGGATTGAACGAACCGAACATGCTTGGCCCCGGTGGATCACTGGGCCTGTTCGAAGTAGCGGGTACGACCGCCGGGATCATGATATGTTTCGATGTGGAGTTTCCCGAGACCGCGAGAGCCCTGGCGAACAGGGGCGCCCGGATATTCTTTGTCCCGGGTGCGTGGAAAACGGAGTATATAAGGCTATGGCGTCACCTCCTGGTTTCCAGGGCCGTCGAAAACCAGGTTTTTATCGTAGGGGTTAATCGCTGCGACAGGGGAGGAGCCGTCAGGTTCGGAGGCTCCAGCATGGTGGTGGATCCTTTCGGGGATGTGGCCCTGCAGCTTGACGACAGGCCCCGGTTCGAGAAGATCTCACTGGATATGACACGTGTGGAAAAGGCCCGGAAGGAACACAGGGTAGTAGCGTCTCTGAGACCAGACATCTACCGCAAATGGATATGAAAGCCCGGAGGTGGTGAGCGCCTGAACCAGATATGTGGCAAAAACATTGACTCTTTCGCTATTTGCACTATACTCGCGGAAATATTTTTTTCATTGCCAATGTCTACAGCGCCCTTTATAATGTAATCGGCAAAAAATTCTTTGTGTATATGAAATGGAAAGGAGTGGTGCCGGACCGAGGAAAGGCGCAACGCAAGAAACATGGATGGCGATTTTGCCAGCGTGGCAGTTCATCAAGAGGAGGGATAGTATGAGCAACGGAACAGAACGCGAACAGTGGGGTTCCAAGATAGGGTTTATTCTGGCGGCTGCCGGCTCCGCCGTGGGGCTGGGCAATATCTGGCGTTTCCCGTATATGGTGGGCCAGAACGGCGGCGCCGCATTTGTGCTTGTTTATGTCGCGCTTATTTTCATTATTGGTTTCTCCGTCATGCTGGCCGAGATCGCAATCGGCAGGGCGGCCCAGCTTAACGCCGTAGGTTCCTTCAAGAAACTGAAAGGCGGAGTCTGGCCCCTGGTCGGATGGATGGGCGTGGCCGCAGGATTCATTATCCTGTCCTACTACGGCGTCATCGCCGGCTGGACAATGGCCTATATCGTCAAATCCTTTACAGGCCTCATGGGCGCCGCAGCAGACGGCGCAGCGGCCGATGTGTTCGTCGGATTCATTACGAACCCCGGCGCTGTCATCGCCTGGCAGGCCCTGTTCATGGTCATCACCATCTACATCGTCTACAAGGGCATCGGCGGCGGTATCGAAAAATACTGCAAAGTTCTTATGCCGGCCCTTTTCCTCCTGCTGCTGATCCTGATCGTCCGTTCCGTCACCCTCGAGGGCGCCGGCTCGGGTATCAATTTCTATCTTAAACCCGACTTTTCCAAGATCACCGGCGGCACCCTGGGCGCAGCGCTCGGACAGGCCTTCTTCTCTCTTTCCCTTGGCATGGGCTGCATGATCACATACGGCAGCTACCTTGGCAAGAAGGAAGTCCTCCCCGGAGCGGCCGCTCAGGTCTGCTTCCTCGACACCATGGTGGCCTTCCTTGCCGGTCTTGTTATTTTCCCGGCCGTTTTCGCATTCGGCATCGAGCCCGGCGCTGGCCCCGGCCTTACCTTCATCACGCTCCCCAACGTTTTCGGGCAGATGCCCGGAGGCTCCGTATGGTCGGCCCTGTTCTTCCTGCTTCTTTTCGTGGCCGCCCTTACATCGGCCATCTCTCTGCTTGAGGTCGTTACCGCCTACTTTATGGACGAAATGAAGTGGAGCCGCGCCAAATCGGCCTGGACCATGGGCGTTGTCATTTTCCTTCTCGGCATCCCCTCGGCCCTCGGCCTCGCCGGCATGCTTCCCAAGTTCGGCGGTCGCGATTTCCTCGATTCGGCCGACTTCATCGCTTCCAACGTTCTGCTTCCGCTCGGCGGTCTCTTCATCGCCCTTTTCGTGGGCTGGGTCTGGACCGACGGCGCCAAGCAGGAAGTGGAAAACAGCGGCACAGCTCCCTTTGGCCTCTACGTTCCCTGGCTGTGGGTCTGCCGTATCGTAGCCCCTCTGGCCATTGCCTACATCTTCATCACCGGCCTGAAGTGGTAGCTTTTTCGTAACGGTGTTTCTGCGGGGGCCTTCGGGTCCCCGCTTTTTTGTTGACCGCGAGTTGTGTTCATGCGAGAATATTCCCGGATCACATTTTCGGATGAAGGTTGCAAGAGAGACCCTCCCATCGTGCCAGAGAATGAAGGGGGGCGCCGAAGGTGCAAGTCCGGTCAGGGTAGGTCCGGGTCGGACGAATCTCTCAGGCGAAAGGATTGCAACTGGACGAGTCTCTGGACAGGCGCAGATGCGCCGGGACGCCGGCGGGAAAATTCCCGCGGGATGTCTGGACAGAGAACCCACCTATTCAACAAAAGGAATAGGGGGTTTTTCGTGTCTATGAAGTACGAATTCCTCACCAACAACATCTTGTACCGCACTCCTGTGCCCATGGCTTCCCTCGTAGAGGGAGGAGCATGGGATGTTCTTGTTAGGGTCAGGGACAGGGTCCACTCAGGGTGGAGCCTTCTGACACATCCCCTTTACGGTAATTTCCAGCCAAACCAGCAACCATTCAGATCCGTTCTTCTGTCGCGCCCCCCGGAGGGCGTTGCCTGTCCCGTCATGCTTGATAACGATTCCGTAAACCTGCTGGAGGACGCCCTCGCGGTTTACAGAAAATACGAGGGAACAAGAGTTTCCCCCGGCGACATACCGGAGTCCGTAGAGCGTGATTTCGCCATTGTGGACATATCTCTGTTACACGAAAGCCTCGACCGCTATGGTCTGTGGGAAACAGGAACATTGCAGGAGTGTATCGCCGGTTTATCCGGCGCCGGGAGGAGGTGAACGGAATGATAGAGGTAACGAAGGAAAACTACGAGAGCGAAGTGGTCCAGAGCGATATTCCCGTCGTGGTCGACCTGTGGGGTCCCAAGTGCGGACCTTGTCTGGCTCTTATGCCGCAGTTCGAGGAGATCGCGGCGTCGTTCGAAGGAAAGATCAAGTTCTGCAAGCTCAACGTGGCCGAAAACAGGAGACAGGTCATAGCGCTCAGGGTTATGGGCGTGCCCACCTTCCTGTTTTACAAGGGAGGTGAGATAGTCGATCGTGTTACCGGCGCGGACGCAAACGCCGAGACGATCCGAACCAAAACCGAAAGCCTCTTGTAGAGGACGGCGACGGAGCGGTCGCCGCATTTCGATACGGAAAGGGGGGAACAGGGATTGAAGCTGGAACTACACAAAGTAGTCGTTAATTCCCTTGAGCAGGGCGACGTAACGAGCGTTTCGAACGGTGTTCTGACTGTCAACACCAATGAGATAGTGGACCTTCTTTCCACCGACGAGCGGCTCAAAAGCGTCAGCGTGGAGCTCGCCCGACCTGGTGAAAGCATACGCATCATTCCCGTAAAGGACGCCGTGGAACCCAGGTGCAAACTGGATGGCGGCGGAGAGGTTTTTCCCGGATTCGTCGGGGACGTGGAGCCTGTAGGCTCCGGTAAGACCCTGGTTCTTTCGGGAGCGGCGGTGGTGACCTGTGGAGCCATAGTTGGTTTCCAGGAGGGCATAGTTGACATGACGGGTCCCGGCGCGGAGTATACGCCCTTTTCGGGAACCTTCAACGTGGTCCTGGTGTTTGAACCCGTTGAAGGTCTCGAGAAACACGATTACGAGGACGCATGCCGCAGGGCCGGCCTTAAAACGGCCCACTTCCTGGCTGAAAAGGCCAAAGGCCAGAAAGCGGACGTAGTCGAGACTTTCGAATTGCCTCAATTCGCAAAGGCGATGACTGCGTTCCCCGACCTGCCGCGAGTAGGATATCTCTACATGCTTCAGTCGCAGGGACTTCTGCACGATACCTACGTATACGGTGTGGACGCAAAGCGCATACTTCCTACACTTATCCACCCGAACGAGGTAATGGACGGCGCTGTCGTTTCAGGAAACTGCGTATCGGCGTGCGACAAGAACAGCACCTACTCGCACGTCAATAATCCGATAATCAAACATATGTACGAGCGGCACGGCAAGGACTTCAACTTCATCGGCTGCATCATAACCAACGAGAACACGACCCTGGCCGACAAGAAGAGAAGTTCCTCCTACGCTATAAAACTGGCCTCGATGCTTGGACTCGACGGCCTGATAATCAGCGAGGAGGGTTTCGGCAACCCGGATACGGACCTGATAATGAATTGCCGCAAAGCCGAGCAGGCGGGTATCAGAACAGTTCTGGTGACCGATGAGTACGCGGGTAGAGACGGCGCGAGCCAGTCGCTGGCCGACGCCTGCAAGGAAGCCGACGCCGTTGTCACAGGCGCCAACGCCAACGAAACCGTAGTGCTGCCGCCCATGGATCGCGTTATAGGGGTTGTTTCATCCGCGGATGTCATTGCCGGTGGATTCGACGGTTCGCTTCGCGGTGACGGCTCCATCGAAGTGGAGATACAGGCCATCACGGGCGCCACGAGCGAGCTGGGATTCAGCAAGATCAGCGCAAGAACGATCTGACCCGGTATCGAACACCATCTTCACACTACTTTTTCAGGAGGTGAGAGGACATGGCAAAACTTCAGGGCAAGAAACTTATCTTCCTTGGCGAGCGCGACGGCGTAGCCGGGCCGGCTATGGAGGAAAGCCTGAAAAACTGCGGCGCTGACGTAGCCTTTTCGGTAACCGAATGTTTCGTCTGAACCGCGGCGGGAGCCATGGACCTGCAGAACCAGCAGCGAGTGAAGGATATCGCCGAACAATATGGAGCTGAAAACGTCGTGGTCATTCTGGGTTCTTCCGATGCGGAAGGCGCAGAGATCTACGCCGAAACGATCACGAACGGCGATCCCACTTTTGCAGGTCCGCTGGCTGGAGTCCCGTTGGGGCTCTCCGTGTATCACGTATTTGAACAGGACATCAGGGACGAAGCCGATCCGGCAGTCTGGGAAGAACAGATCGGCATGATGGAAATGGTGCTGGATCCCGAGGGTCTGGCCGCCGCTGTCAAGGGCGTAAGGGAACAGTACAGCAAGTTTTCGCTGTAGCCGGAAATATCACGCCCCGGAAAGGGGGGAACACATTGGCGTACAGGGTAGTTCACTATATAAACCAGTTTTTTGCCGGTGTCGGTGGAGAGGACAAAGCCGACTACAGGCCTGAAGCCAGGGATGGTTCGGTGGGACCCGGAGCCGCTTTCACTCAGGCTTTCGGCGGAGAGGCCGAAATAGTCGGTACCGTTATCTGTGGCGATTCATACTTTGCGGAAAGCATGGAAGAGGCAAAAACACAGGTAATGGAAATGATATCCCGGTACAAACCCGACGCCGTTGTCGCAGGTCCGGCCTTCAACGCCGGCCGGTATGGAACGGCGTGCGGAGCCGTTTGTGAAATGGTGGCGGAGGAACTCGGTATACCCACCGTGTCCGGAATGTATCCAGAGAACCCCGGAGTTGACATGTACCGAAAAGCTACGCTGATCGCGGAAACAGCCGACAGCGCCAGGGGGATGAAGGACGCGGTGCCGGTCATGACGGCTCTCGTGCTCAAACAACTCAGGGGAGAAGCTCTGGGCATGCCTTCGCAGGAAGGATATATCGAGAGGGGACTCAGAAGGAACTTCTTTGCCGAGACCACAGGCGCGGAAAGGGCCGTCGAGATGTTCGCCCGCAAGTTGCGCGGAGAATCTTTCGATACGGAGTATCCCATGCCGACGTTCGACAGGGTGCCTCCGAATCCTCCCGTCGTTGACATGAAGCATGCAAAGGTAGCCCTTGTGACATCGGGCGGGATCGTTCCAAAAGGCAATCCGGACCATATCGAGGCGTCAAGCGCTTCGAAATACGGGGAATACAGCCTTGCCGGGTTCGCCGAGATAACCTCCGAAACGCATGAAACGGCTCACGGAGGATACGATCCGACCTACGCCAACGACGATCCCAACAGGGTACTGCCGGTAGACGCTATGCGCGAACTGCAGAAGCAGGGTTTCTTCGGATCTTTCCACGAGATGTTCTACACTACCGTTGGTAACGGAACGTCGGTCGGAAACGCCAAACGCTACGGAGCGGAAATAGCCCAAAAGCTCAAGGACAGCAATGTCGACGCCGTGATAGTCACATCGACCTGAGGAACCTGTACTCGTTGCGGCGCAACGATAGTCAAGGAGATAGAACGGGCGGGGCTGCCTGTGGCGCATGTCTGCACCATAGTGCCCATATCGCTTACGGTCGGCGCCAACAGGATAATCCCGGCCATAGCCATTCCTCATCCTCTGGGAGATCCTGCGAAAACGAAGGAAGAGGAATTCAAACTCCGCATGGAACTGTTGAAAAAGGCGCTTGCCGCCCTTGAGACCCCTGTGGAGGACCAGACTGTATTCAACGATTAGCACTTTTTTCGAAGGCCCGGGTCAAACCCGGGCCTTCGTATACTAACAGCCTAAGGCTACAGGAGAAGGGAGTATCATACATGCCCCACGCAGCCATCAAGGGTTACGCCTACTGCCTCAACCATACCCCGGAACTGGCGAAATGGTATGGAGTTACACCGGAATCCGAGCGCAAGGCCCGCGGAGAGACGGAGTTTCTGAAAAAACTTTCAGGGAAAATGCAGACATTCGAGCAGGCCTGCGGATATCTTCCCAACCAGGTCTACATAGGGGCCAGTGAACTGGAAACGCTGGCTTCCCATGCCTGTCCATTGTATGAGAACAGGCTAAAAGATGCGCCCAGGTCCGGAAAATACGGTGAGATCATGCCCGAGGAAGAGTTTCTCGGGCTGATGGATATATGTGATGTGTTCGATATCATATGGCTGGAAAAAGGTTTCGCTGAAAAAGTGCGAGCCAGCCTTTCCGTCCACCCCCTTTTGAACGAAAAACTCATGGGGAGGCTTGAGAAGGGTCACCAGCACGAAGAGATAACAAAGGAAGTTTCAGAACATGCCGCATTGCCCCTTTATAGCGGCAACGCCGTCGCAGGATGCTGCAGAAGCGGTCACGACACCGACGAATCGCTTTCGGCCCACGTTCTGCTGGAGAATCTTGCATGCAAGGCGGGCGGAGTGCTCGCGCTTCTTCATCTGGTGCATAACGCCGGTATCCGGGCGGAGGATATCGATTACGTCATCGAATGTTCCGAAGAGGCTGCAGGCGACATGAACCAGCGC
>Ga0272442_10005124_pt1 | contig 17641 bp, 16 predicted proteins | sample SSMForm2O_FD_200262 | JGI IMG/M metagenome (GOLD analysis project Ga0272442, IMG submission 200262) | Marine sediment archaeal communities from Little Sippewissett salt marsh, Falmouth, MA, United States - SSM-Form-2O | ecosystem: Environmental > Aquatic > Marine > Wetlands > Sediment ... | reverse complement strand
TTGTTCATATACAACTCAACAATCTGATAATACAACTGAGAATTATTGGGTAATCGCATGCGATAGTTCTGGAGCATGCTCATCTGTAGATGGCCCATATACTTTTGAAGTAAATCATAAACCAAATGCTACAGATGTAGATGTAACCCCAACAGGGCCTGCAACAACAGATGACTTGTATTGTAATTATACATTTAATGATACAGATGGAGACACACAGCAGTCTACAAACTTCAACTGGTTTAAGGATGATGTTCTGCAAGCAGGATTAGCTGACTTTCAGACAGTAACAAGTGGAAATACTACTAAAGATGAAATATGGAAATGTGAAGTAACAGTTGTAGATTCACATGGATTATCAGGAGATGCTGTAAATAGTACAACAGAGACAATTGGAAGTACTCCTCCTACTATAGGTTCTATTATTGATGATTCAGATTCTGGCAGTCCAACAAATGTGGGAGATGATGTCAATATAACTGTTGATTGGAATGATGCTGATCAGCCAAACGAGAATATAACAATATATGTTTGTGATTCAAGCAGTATCACATTAGCAGGATGTGCAGGAACAGAGTATTGCTCGACTATAAATTCATCAGAAGATCCTGTTAATTGTTCATATACAACTCAACAATCTGATAATACAACTGAGAATTATTGGGTAATCGCATGCGATAGTTCTGGAGCATGCTCATCTGTAGATGGCCCATATACTTTTGAAGTAAATCATAAACCAACAATAGAAAATCAAACAATAGATCCTAGTGTTGCTTATACAAATGATACCTTAAATTGTTCAGGAGATAAGTCAGACAGCGACGGAGATTCAGTAAGTATTAATTATACATGGTTTAGAAATAATGTTGATACAGGGGTTAAATCACAGGGTTTTGATTGCGGATCCTTAGATTGTAATAAAACAGATAATATGACTTGTATGCAACTTCCAATAGATGAACATAATCTTGTAGGAGATAGTGTTAATACTAGTATAGTTATATCTAATTCTGCTCCTAGTTTTATAAGTATTCCAAATCAATCTTGGGTTCAAGGAACCAATAATACTAATGCTTTTGATTTGGATGATTATTTTTCAGATATAGATGGAGATGTTTTAACATATACTGTAATAGGGAATCAGACTATTATCGTAGATATCAATGCAACAACAAATATTGTTAGTTTTTCTCAACCTGCTAATTTTACAGGAATAGAATATGTTATATTCATATCTGATGATGGAAGTGTAAATGTTTATTCTAATAATATCAGCTTGACAGTATATGAACCAAGTGCTCCTCCTTCAGATGGTGGAGGAAGAAGAGCAGAGGATGAAGAGGAATGTATACCTAATTGGGAATGCGGTAATTGGGGTGATTGTATAGATGGAATAAGAACAAGAATCTGTATAGATAATAATGATTGTGGCACAGATGTTGATAAACCAAATGAAGAAGAGAGTTGCGAGGTATTTGTTCCACCTATAACAGAAGAGGAGATAGAAGAACAAGTAGTTTCTTCTTTGAAAGAACAGGAAATTGATCTTAAGATCAAAAATACATTAGGAAGAGATATTATAGATGCTAGAATAGAAGTTGAGGTGCCTGAACCAGATATTGCTCCTAAGAAAATACATCCATATCCTACTATTGGATGGGATTATCTAGCTATGAGATTAGCTGGTTTTAGAATTGCTGGAGAAGTAGATTATCAAGCTATATTATCTTGGAAAGATTCAACTTCTTATTATGAAGAGATAAAAGCAGGACAAGAAATAGAAGTTCCTGTTAAAATATTGCCTCCTGTTTATGATGATGAAGAACAGATAATCATATTGAAGGTATATGAGGAAGATATAGAAGTCTTGAGATATGAAGTGCCTGTTAAGGTGATTAAAGATAGTAAGTTCTTTTCTGTAATATTAACAGAACCTGATGGAAGAACAAAAGATATGTTTATATTTTACGATAATGAATATCAGGAAGAAAAGAAAGTTTCAATAGAATTCACAGTAAATCAGGGAAAGAAAACATTGATAATTGATTACTTTGGGCCTTATTATATAGGGGAGAATAGTAATATGTTGATTGCTCAGAAATATACTTTTTCAGATAGGATAATAGAAAAAGAAGGATTGGTTGTAAATCTTAAGTTAATGGAGAAAGGAGAAGTTATAGGAGAAACAGGGATTCCATTAAGAAACATTTAAAAATTAAATAAACTATGTGTAAGTAATAAAAAAGAGGAAAAATGGTATACGTTTTTGGATTTGACATGCCTTTATTAGAATTGATTTTAATAATATTAGTAATACTAGTTGTTCTTGTAGTGCTTATTATAATGTGGAGTATTAGGGCTAGAAAGCAACAAGAGGAACTAGAGAAACTCACAGATGTTTTAATGAAGTTAGAGGATAGAGAGATAAATGCTGTTATGAAAGTAAGTAGCTTAAGTCATGGGGAAAGAAATATATTAGAGGAAGTAAAGACATTAAAAAGAATAGGAATTAAGAGTTTGCCTCTTAGTAGGGCTAAGGGAAAGAGAAAGATGATAAGGAATATATTCAAGAAGATTAAAGATACTCCTGCAATGCAGGGAGAGATAGAGAGAACAATAGATGAAGACGAAGTAAGGCCTCTGAAAAAAGAAGTTCAAAAACTAAGAAGGGAAAATAAGGAAATAGAAGAAGAAGCAGATAGATTAAAATCTTATTTGGAGTCCAGAAGAGCAAGAAGAGAAGCTTTGATGGCTAGGAAAGAGCAAGGAAAGAAGTTTAAAGAGGGATTAAAAAAATCAAAAGAGAGACATGCTGAGATGGTTAAAAAAAGAAGAGAAGAGCTGAGGAAACATATGTTAGAGTCAAGACAAAAAGCTATAGAGAATAAGCAGAAAAAGGAATTAGCAAGAAAAGGAAGAAAAGGATTCAGAATGCTTTTTGGTCTGAAGTCAGAAAAGCAAAGGAAGAAAGAAAGAGAGGAAAGAGAAAAAAGGATAGAGGAGATATTAGAGAGAAGAAAAAATGCAGAAAAAGCAAGAGAGGAGATGAAGAAAAAAGAAGAGAGATCAGAGAAGATGTCTAGAATAATGAAGCAGAGAGCAAGAGAAAAAAGGATTAAGGAGATGATAGATAAAAGGAAAAGGGAAAGGCAGGCAAAAGAGAGAGCAAAAAAGAGTAAAAAAGCTGCTGAGAAGAGAAGAAAGGAAGCAAGAAGACAAGAGGTAAGGAGATTAGCAGAGAAGTCAAGAAAGAAGAAGACTAAGAAAAAGAAGAAGTAATTTTTTAAATAGGGTTTTTATATTATTTCTATGGGATTTAAGGAATTATTAAGTAAAGAACTTAGTAAGGAATTAGGAAGCAATGTTAATCTATTACCTAAAGGTTTTCAAGCTATTGGAGATATAGTTATTATTAATCTTAAACCAGAACTTCTTGAGCATAAAAAAGAGATTGGAGAGAAGATTCTTGATTTATTTCCTAGGTTTAAGACAGTATGTAATAAAACAGGAGAGATTAAAGGAGAGTTTAGAGAACCTCAGATAGAAGTAATTGCTGGAGATAAAAATACAGGGGCTGTTGTTAAGGAGAATAATTGTATATGGAAGTTCGATGTCTCTAAGATAATGTTTGCAAAAGGAAATATTAATGAGAGGGTTAGGATTGCCAAGCAAGTAAGAAGGGGAGAGGTTATTGTCGATATGTTTGCAGGTATTGGTTATTTTACAATACCTATGGCTAAGCTGGCTAGTCCTGAGAAAATATATAGTATAGAGAAGAATCCTATATCTTTTAGATATTTGAAAGAAAATCTTAAGTTAAATCATAGGGAAAATAAAGTAGAAGTTATTAATGGAGATAATACTATTGCTGTTCCTGAACTCGGAATCAAAGCAGATAGGATTGTAATGGGTTATCTGCCTCCTCCTAAGGATTTTCTAGATACTGCCTTTCTTGTTGCTAAGAAAGGAACTATTATACATTATGAGGATATTCTTACAGTTGGAAAGGAAAAAGAGGATGCAGAAAAGAGTATGAAGTCTATTAGAGAGGCTGCAGAGAAAGTTGGAAGGAAGGTTAAGTTATTAAGTCTTAATAGAGTTAAAGGATATGGCCCTAAGAGGGATCATTATGTTCTGGATGTTAAGGTATTATAGTTATTATTTTTGTGCGTGAATACAATAAAACCCATTTCTATAATTATGAATTCTCTTATCAAGAAAAGCATTTATTTTTGTTTTTTGAATTGGAGTAAGGTCATTTCTGAATGCAAGGGCATAATAAGTTTGCCTTATTTCTTGCTTTGATGCAAAATCCATTCTAAGAATATTATCTGTAAAATTTACTTTCCATGCTTTTGACCTTAGATATCTTGATATTTGAGATTTATATGTCTGCCTTCTTTGTTTTTCTCCGGGTTTTACTATAGACACAAGTTTTGGTTCATCTCCTTTTATACCTGGCATGATAAAAAGAATATGTTTTTTTGCTACTCTCACGACTTCATCTAGATATGCTGGATCTGTAACAAGTTTATGCGGAAGCCAGGCTCCATATACAACATCAAAACTATTTGTTTTAAAAGGAAGTTTTCCTGGCTGAGAATAAGCTTGGCAGGATATTTTAGATCTTAGGCCTTGTTCCTTGATTATTCTATTTATAGAACTAATATCTGATCTATCTTTAACTAATGTTGTTATATGTTTGGCAAATCCAGAAAGTTTTATTGCTAATCTTGCATCTGGTCCCGGACCTATTTCCAAGCAGTCAAGGCATTCAAAATCCAGGCAACTTAAGATTGTTGGAATCTCTTTTGTATTTCTTTCAGGACTTCTTTTTACTATTGTTCTATATGCTTGCATAAAATCCATATTATTTTATTAACACTTTAGGCTTTTTATAACTTATCTCCCAACTTAGATTTAAGCAATATGCACCAACATTGCTTATCTCAATGAGGTCATTTTGTTTTAAATTTCCTGTAAACTTTCCAATTATATCATTAGAAAATAATAAAGGGCCTGCAAGAATATATTGTTCTTTTTTTTCATTATTATCTTTACTTATTTTTTTAAAGTTATATCTCGCTAGTGTTATCTTTGGAAGGAGATTAATTCCTGCATCAAGAATAGCATATTTTTTATTAAAACTATTTTTTATATAATGAACTTTTGTTATTAGTTTCATAGAATCTGCAACAAGATATCTTCCTGGCTCTAAGATGATTGTAGAAGAGGACAGGTATTTTTTTATTAAGAGAAGATAATCTTCTATTGTTTTATTTATATTCTTAAGTTGTTGTTTGGATGGGATGCCTCCTCCAATATCTATGTATTTTGGTTTTAGATTTAATTTTTTTAGTTGTTGATTCAGGATTTTTAGGTTTTTTTCATAAGTTTCTATGGATACTTGAGTTCCTTGATGAAAATGAATACAGATAGGATTTAGATTTTTTGAAGTGGAGTATAGAATTATGTTTTTTAGTTTGTTAATAGGTATTCCAAATTTTGAATCTTTTATACTAACTCTAATTCCTATGTCTATTTTTTTATTTTTTGTAAGTTTAGATATGAGGTCTATTTCTTGTTTATTGTCTATATTTATTAGAAACTTGTTTTTTATAGCAATATTTAATTCTTCTTTTGTTTTGCATGGACCATTAAATATAGTAAAGGCTTTTGGAATGAGTTTTATTTCATTTAGAGAGGCAACTTCAAAACTAGATCCTTGATTTTTTAGTATTTTTATGACTTCTGGAAGAGAATTAGTTTTCACACTATAACATATTTGATAGTTTTTTAGTATTTTTTTGCATAAGCTATCAAGATGTTGATAGTTTTTTTCTAATTGTCTCTTATCTAGAATATAATAAGGTGTTTCCATGATTGTAGCTATAAGATTATATTTTTAAAGATATCTATACACCTTTTTATATGATAACATTTGATAGGAGAAAAAAGGATATCTTGTCTAAAAAGGATAAAAGCAGTATTGGAGATGTAGATCCTAGGATTAAAGAATTATGTGATAAAATCAATGCAGATAATAGATATTACACTACTTCTTCATGTTCAGGAAGAATAGTCCTCATAAGATACTCTGTTGATAAAAAATCTGGATTATTTTTATTCAGAACGCATGAAAAGATTAGTTTTGAGGAACTTAAAGAGAAATTGGAGAGTGTTAAAGAGAAGGATCTAATTATTTTTAAACAAGAACCCTGTATCTTAGCTATTGCTTGTAGGAGTTTAGAAGCAGCAACAGAATTATTGCATAAGGCTAGGGAAAAATCTGGATGGAAAGAGTCTGGAATAATGAATATAGGTAAAAGGATAATGGTTGAATTGAGATCTACTGAAAAATTAGCACAGCCTATTATGGATAAATCAAAGATTTTGGTTGACGATGATTTTATAAAAATATTAGTGAAAGAGAGCAATAAAAGATTGGAAAGAACATGGAAAAAGATAGAAAATCTTGTTAAAATCATATAGAAACTGGTGATAATCACCTCTTTTCCTTTTTTTGAGTAGTACTAAAAGTTTTTAAATAAATACACCTTGTTATTTTTAATAATATTCAAGTTTAAAATCGCTCCGCCAAGTTTGATTTTAAAATTGATAGGGAATTGAGGTGTATTTCTTAGTTAGTATCCTATTTTTCTTATTAGAAATAAAACAAAAGACTATATAAACCTTTCGAGGAAGGTCTTGCAAGACAAATAATGAAAGGAGGACAGTACAAAAGAAATGGTGTTAGACTTTGCAAAAGAAGCAATAGACAATATAGAGCAAAATAGTATCAACTTTGATGATTTGAAAGCAGGAAAAGCTAATATTAAGGTATTTGGTGTTGGAGGTGCAGGTTGCAATGCAATAACCTGGTTGTTTAACAAGGGTATTAACGGCGCGACTGTGTACGGAGCTAATACTGATGCTTTACATCTTAGTATTACAAAAGCTGATGATAAACTTCTGATAGGTAAGGAATTGACAAGAGGATTAGGAGCAGGAGGGCATCCTCATGTTGGAAGAGAAGCAGCTAAAGAGTCTATTTCAGATATCAAAAAAGCAGTTGCTGGATCTGATATGTGTTTCATAATAGGAGGAGAAGGAGGGGGAACTGCTACAGGGGCTATGCCTGTTTTTGCTCAAATGGCAAAAGAGACAGGAAGTGTAGTTATTGGAGTAGTTACAATGCCTTTTGAATGTGAAAAAGCTAGAATAGATAAAGCAGAGTTTGGATTACAGGAATTGAGGGATAATGTAGACACTGTTATTGTGATAGATAATAATAGGTTAGTAGACATTGCTGGACAATTACCTATTCAACAAGCTTTTGCTGTTGCTAATGAACTTATATCTACTATGATAAAGGGTATTGTAGAAACAATCACTCTCCCAAGTTTGATCAACTTGGATTATGCAGATGTTTCTTCAATTATGAAGAAAGGAGATGTTGCTGTTATTGGAATTGGAGAATCTGATTCTAGTGATAGGGTTAATGAGGCTGTAAGACAGGCTTTAACACATCCTTTGCTTGATGTTGACTATCGTGGAGCAAGCGGTGCTTTGATACATATAACATGTGGAGCTGATATGAAACTTGAGGAGTTTAGCCAAGTTGGGGATTTAGTTACAGAGAACCTAAGTCCAGACTCACAAGTGATTATTGGTGCTAGAATCAATAAGGATTTTGAGGGTAAAGTAAGAGTGATAACAATTATGACAGGTGTTAAGAGTCCATATGTTCTTGGAAAATCAGGCGAGCCAGAAGCTTCTGCAATGAGCTCAGAGATGAGTGAGTTGGGTATAGAAGTTTTAAGAGAATAATTTTATTTTTTTATTTTTTTTCTCTTTTTTTATTTTTTCCACAACCTTTTTTAGCTTTAAAAAACTTAAAGGTTTTTGGAGCCCTAGAAATTTTCAATTTCTGAGGAAAAAAAGGTTCTAGGAGTTCAAAAAACTAAGATACTTTTAAGATAGATTTTTAAATAATAAACGTCTTTATTATTTATGCCAAAAAAAGAGAGTTCCAAAAGAGGGTATATGACTAAGAAAGAAGTCTATGAGCATCTTAAAGGAAAGGACATTATTGGGAAATTAAGATATATTGATGGAGTTCTTTCAAAAAAAGATTTACTTTCTGATCAAACTAGAAGAAATGTTTATGATACTTTAACTGATCTTTATGAGGAAGCAGGAGATTTTGAGTTTGCTGCAAAGACAGCAGAGAAAATAGGGGATTCGAAAAGAGCTGAGAAGAATTATAGAAGAACAGCAAAAGTATTCAGCAAAATGGCAAGTGATGAAGGTGAGAAAGGCAGGTATTCTAAGCAGAGAAGATGGCTTGAGGATGTAGCTAAAATAGCTGAAAAGATAGGAGATCCTAAATTAGCTATTAAAGCTTATGAACAAGAAGGTTACTTTGAATCAGCAGCTAAATTAGCAGAAGAATCCGGAGATACAAAGAAAGCTATTGCATTGCATAAAAAAAGAGCAAAGCAAGAAGATAGGCCTGTTAGGAAAGCAGATGCTATTGTGGAAGCTGCTAAGGTGGCACAAAGGGCAGGAGATATTAAGACAGCTAATAAATTATATGATAGTCTTGGATTTACAGATGAAGAAAAAGAAAGGATTTTGAATAGAGGAGGAGGTTTAGAGAATAGGATTCCAGCAGCTGCAAGTATGATTAGTTTTATTGGGAGTTTTTTCTTTTTATCTTCAGGAATTACAGGAAATATTATAGGGAATATGACTAATTCTTCTGTTAGTATGTTTGGAGGATTATTATTTATTATTGGATTAATTGGATTGTCTCTTTGTTCTAGAAGAAGATAATTATGTTTGTAGACCCTTATAAGGTTTCATTTCTTTTTGTTTCCACTTATCAAAATACATAACATTGTCTAAATCAGGTTTTTTTCTTGGTTTTACTTTCTCAAATTCAAAACCTACAGGTAATAATGCTTCTACATCTATGTTCTCTGGAATCTTTAATATTCTTTTTACAGTTAAGTCGTCAAAAGCACCTACCCAGCATGTTGCAAGATTTAATTCTGTTATTTTTAGAAGAAAGTTTTCTATACTTGCTCCAGCTTGATGTCTAGCATATATCTCTCCTCTTTTGTAATAACTTTTTACTAATCTCGATTTATCAGAACATACAACAACTATATATGAAACTTCTCCTACAAATTTTTGCTGAGCTGCTTGAGCTAGCTCTCTTATAGTATCTTTATTAGATACAAGTATATATTTCAGAGAAGCAATATTGCCTGCTAAAGGAGTTTTTGTTGCAGATTCTATTGCTGTTAATATGTCTCTATAATCAGGTTTTTTTGTTTCTTTGAATCTTCTTGTGCTATGCCTCTTTTGTAATAGTTTATCTAAGTCCATATTAATATTAAAAAAAAGGTATATTTAAATATTATCTTTTGCTTTTAGTTTTATGAGAAAAAAGAGGGTAGGTCTAGTATTATTATACTTATTATTAATTGTATTTCTTTTATATTTGATTGGAAATAGTACAAATATTACAGGAAGAACTGTTTTACAGATAAGCAGAGGGCAGACATTTAATGTTAATCTTCCTTATGATAAGAGCTGGGAGTTTGAAGCAAAAGGATCTATCATACCTGGGGGAAAGGGAGATAGGGTTATTGTAGCTGATGAACCGAGCAGTATCGATTGGTTCTGGTGTCCTCCTGGACAATATTGTTTTAGATTAGCTAATGGATATATCTTTTTTACTAATAATTATGATGGAATTAATGTAAATAATCCTTATCCCTCTTCTGATGAAAAAGATCATGTGGCTGGAATAGGGCCTATTGCTGCTTATGATGGGGGATATCACGAGTTTAAGATAAGATATATTTTTACAGGAGAAGATACAGCATATGGGCATCCAAAAGGAACAATGCTTGCTTATGAAGATGGAAATCTGTTAGGAAGTTATGAGTTTGTTGTTACTAATACAAGAGGCCCAACTACTGTTCTAAAATCAGAGAGATTCTCAGGAACTTTTTCTTATGGTCTTCTGTGTGAGTCAGGAGATAAGATAAATGAGAATTCTCCATGTATAGTCCAAGGAATACAGGGTATGTGTAAATTTGGAACAAAATATCAGGAATGTGATACAAGTACAGGAGATTATGTTTGGAGTTCTTGTACTCCTAGTTCTGCTAAGAGTGAAAGATGTGATGGATTAGATAATGATTGTGATGGTTTAATAGACGAGGGATGTGATGACGATCAGGATGGCTATGTTGATGGTACAATGAGGTGCGGAGTATTGCCTTATATTTTTAGTTTTGGATGGTCTGCTGCTCTGCCTGCTCCAGGTGATTATGATGGAGATGGTATTGAGGATGTGGCTGCTTTCTGTCCAGCTAATTGCAATGCAAGTGGAGCTTATGGCCTATGGTATATACAACAGAGTAGGGATGGTATGAAGTATGAACAATTTGGTTTTCCTGGATCTCTGCCTGCTCCAGGTGATTATGATGGTGATGGAAAAACAGATCTTGCTGTTTATTGCGATGTTAATTGTCCTAATGATGTTAATGGTATTGATCATGGAATATGGTATATACTACAAAGCAAGGATGGGATGAGATTTGAAGCATTTGGATATGCAGGAACTCTGCCTGCTCCAGGTGATTATGATGGAGATGGAAGGACAGATCTTAGTGTTTATGATCCAGAAATAGGCAAGATATATACAAAGAGGACACAGCAGGGTTTAGTAGAAGATTCATATGGATTTCCAAAGTGTGTTCCTAGTTTTGCTGATTATGATGGAGATGGAATAACAGATTATAGTGTGTATTATGGTCCATGGTTTGCAGATACAGGTCAATTTGGTAACTGGTTTATATTGGGAGAACAGGCAAGTTCTTTTGGAGGTCAAGGATACACTCCTGTTCCTTTTGATTATGATAATGATGGTAAGGCTAATAAAGCATTATATAAGGAAGGGATATGGTATGTTATTGTTGAGAACTGGGCGCATATTGTCCAATGTAGAGATGAACAAGGAAATAAAAATAGTATATGTAAAGGTTGTAATGAGTTAGATTTAGATGATACAAGAGAGGTAATAAACACACAATGGCCTTGTACTTCTGATGCTGATTGTGTAGATGATAATAATCCTTGTACAACAGAACAATGTGTTGATAATGTTTGTATAAGGACAAATAACTCAAATACATGTGATGATGGTTTGTTCTGTACTATAAATGATATGTGTAATAAGGGGATTTGTAATGGAAATGTAAGGATATGCCCAGATGATAATATAGGATGTACTATCCCTACATGTGATGAATCTCAAGATAAATGCATGTTTAGTTATGAAGAATGTACTTGTGATAATGATGATGATTGTCCAGATGATGAGAATATATGTACAGATGATAAATGTGTGAGTAATTTATGCCAAGCAGTTCCTAATTCTAATCAATGTAATGATAATGATGCTTGTACAACAGGAGATTCATGTATAGATGGTAGTTGTTTGGGAATACCTGTAAATATAGATGATAATGATGCTACTACATATGATGCATGTGTGAATGGAGAGATAATACATGAACCTTTTGAGACAGGGAGAGTATATGATTTTCAATATGAATATGATACTGAATATGGGATAGATACAGGAGAAGTAAGTACAGGAAATCAAACAAATCAGACAACAGCAGATAGTAGAGAAGGTGAGAAAGGAAGTAGTGTTTGGATCTGGATTATAATTATTGTTATCATCTTATTAGGTGTGATAGGTTTTATTGCAATGAAAAAACCAGAGGTATTTGAAAAAATTTTTAGAAAAAAACAGAAACCTATTCAACAACCTATTTCTAGGCCTAGATTTAGGAGGTAAACGTCTTCGGGAGGACTCGAACCTCCGACAACACGATTAACAGTCGTGCGCTCTACCAACTGAGCTACGAAGACATAATATTTTTACTTATTTTAAGTTTATAAGCTTAACTTTCCCTAAAGTTTGGCTTTTTCCAAGGCTCTCTGTCTTTCTAGAAAACTATATACTTTAGAGTGTTTGCTTCCTCTTATTAGGTTTTGGACTGCTGTAGAAGCATCATCTATATTTTCAGAGTGGCCTATTATTCCGACTACATTATCATGTAAGGAGATAATACAGTCTGTTAAGGATTCTATTGTTTGTTTTGCTTTTCCATGTGTTCCAATTATTCTTCCCCTTATTCTTTCTAAATCATGTCTTTTTGTTAAATCTTTGATATTTATCTTTTCAAAAACAAATTCAGGATCCTTTAGCATTAGGGCTTCTGGAACTTTAAATCCAAGGTTTATGGCTTCTATTATTTGAAGTGCAAAAAATTCATCTTCAGGCCTGCCCTTTATGTATATAATTCCTTGTTTGGAAGATATTTTTATAGGTAATTCTTTCTCTATTAATTTTTTGTTTTGCATTATCTTTCTAGAGTTTTCAGAAAAGATCTGTTCAGTCATCTTAAAATTTCAGTCCTCTTAACATTTTAATACTATTTTTTAATTTACTTAAATGTTAAAACTCCTCAGATATTTCTTTTAGATATCCTTTTTTTTCTAACCATTTGACTGCTGCAGGAGAATATGTAAAGATTACATCTCCTTTTTTATCTCCTTCATATTCCCAAGGTTTTACTAATACAATGTATCCTGTTCTTACCCACAACCTTCTTTTCAATCTTCCTGGAATCCTGCAGTTTCTTGTTTTTCCATCAAAACAAGCAACTATCATCCTGTTGGCTCCTGCTCTTTGCTCTACTTTACCTAGCACTTCGTCATCTTTTGGAGTTCTGACTCTAATAGGTCCCTCTGGTTGTTGATTATTTTGATGATAGGCCATAGTATGAGTAGAATAAGTGTGTTTTTAAAGGTGATGATATATAATATTAAGATGAAAAGAAATTGTTATGTATGTGGTGAACCTATTAATGCTTGTATGGGTTTTGTTATAGCAGGAGATTTTATGGAATTTATGCAGGGAAAAAGGGATAATGTTAGAGAGATATGTGCAAAGGATGCTCTTAGATATGAAGAAAATTTAATTTGCTATTTACAAAAAGAGAGGGATTTACAACAAAACTAAAGCTACAGGAACACCTTGAATTTCTATTATTCCTTCTTGATTTATTATTCCTGATTTTAATGCAGTTTCTATTGATTTTTTTCCTACAATATTGAAAGTTGCATCTTCAGATGATTGCATTTCAATGATATGAAGAACTTCTTTTTCTGTTTTTTCTTGACCTTTAAAGAAATTCTCTTTAACTTCTATTTGTTTATTTCCTTGTTCAAACTTTTTTCCAATTAAATCTGAATCGCATATAGCTACTATTGTTCTATAAGAATTATGGATTTTTACTAACATAATCTTAGATTTATATTTTTACTTATATACTTTTCTATAATAAGATTTATAAAAATTATTAAAAATAAAAAAAATAAAAAGTGATTACTTGATTCCACCCATTCGGCAGACAGTTGTTCCGCATTTAGGACACTTCCCTTTTGCGATCTTTGTACCCTTTTTTGTTTTTGATTCCTTAGGGTCTTTCATTTCTACTTTCTTTTTACACTTTACACAATATCCTTCGACCATTTTTTTCCTCCTTTATTTTATATTATTCTTACTAGTTTATTTTGTTTTATAAACCTTTTTATCCTGATTTTAGTAAGATTTATATATAAAAATAGGATTATATTTACATGAAGAAAAAAAGAGTGAAGAAAAAAAACATAGGTATTTCTGGAGTAGATAAGATTTTGAGAATTACAGGAGTATGCGGAATTTTGTCTGCATTGTTTTTTATTTTGATCAAAATATTAGTTTATATGCCTAATATGATTGTAAGCTCAGGAGTATTGATGATATCTAAGATTATAATCAATATACTGCTTATTATATTTTTATATGGTTTTTTTATATTGGGAAGGAAGTATGATAATAAATTGCTGAGAAGCATATCTCTGATATTCATTATAGTTGTGCTGGTAGTCCTCTTGATGAATCTTTTTTTAATTGAAGATATGAATGCAGGGTTAAATAGTAAGATTGGAAATATGAGTATTAATTATGAGGGTGTTACAGAGGCTCAGGTGGAAGATATCTTTGTAGAAATATTTCCTTTGATAACTCCTTTATTATTATTGGGTTTGTCGGGTATTTTTATATATTCTATATTAATCATGATATTTGGATTTGGATTAAAGAGATTAGAAGATTTGATTAAATTTTCTAAAGCAGCAGGTATATTGAAGATTGTTACAGGAGGCTTGTTGCTATTTAGCTTTATCTTATTTATTGTGAGCTTTTCTTTGATATTTTCTCCTAGTTATATTAATTTTGCAGGAATATTGAGTCTTGTTGGTCTTGGAGCTATAGCATTAGGGATGATAACAGGTCTTGTTGCTTTTGTTCTAGAAATAATGATTCTTCTTAATGAATTTTAATCACTTTACACTAACAGAGTGTTTAGCTAATCCCACTTTTCTTTACAAAAGAAAAGCCGGATGTGCTAAAAGAAAGTATTTTACGTGAACATATAATAATCTGCTAAACACTTACTTTACACTAACAGAATGTTTAGCTCCACAAGCTAGGCAATGAACAAAAGTAAATCTGTCTTGTTTCATAATCTCTGTGTCTGGCTTACCACATTCTTTACATATTACGAGATCATTTACATACTGCAGGATTTTTTCATTTATTGCTTTGCTATTAACTTTTCTTGTTAAGATTAATCTATCTCCTTTCATACTTCCACTAACTGCTAATTCTCTTAGTAAATATTTTAGAACATCATTGATATCTCTTCTTAGGTAAGAACAGATCTGCTTGAAATTAGTAACTATTGTCTTTGTTCCTTCTATATGCCCTTCTACATCAGGGATTTCAAACCTAGATATTTTGCTTTCTACTGGTTTGACTTCCTTATATGCTGAATCTAATAATTTTTCATAATCTTCCATGGTTTGTTTAAAATAGTTGAGTTTTTAAAGTTATTTTATTTAAGATAGGCATGGAAAAAAGAGGTATAATGGTGTTTATTCTAGTTATGATCTTGTTACTTGGGGGACTGTATATTGTATGTGAGAAATCTACTATACAGGGAAGAGCTGTTATAACAGGAGAAGCAGTAGGAGTTGAGAAAGAAATAGGAGAATGGAATATTTATTTTGAAGAAATAGTCGCTCCAGCTATAGAACATCCAGATATAGCTGTGGATAAGAATAATCAGCCGCATATTGTTGTTAAAAATGGAGGGGCAAGTTTTGTTTTTGCTAGTAAATATGCGGGAAATTGGGCATCAAAAACAATAGATGCCAGCATGTATGCAAAAGGAGGAAGCTATTCTCTTCCAAGTATTGCTATTGATAAAATAGATGATAAAGGTTATATTGGAGGATTTACTGTTAAAGGAGGAGATTATAGCACAGTTGGTTCTTATTTTCATGGTATTTCAGGAATATCTCAATCTAATCTTATTACAAAGAGTATGCATGAAGATATTGCAGGAGATTATGCTCCGGGAGGGGCATGGGATTCTGGAACAAGAGTTTTAGTTGATCCAGAAAAACCTGGAGAAATGTTAATATTTGTTTCAGGGGGCTGGTGGAGAAGATATGCTTTTGATAATAGTTTTAGTTTAATTGATAAGGGACAGGTATTAGGTGGGGGAGGAGGAGAAAAATATTATCATGCTGTATCCAGTTCAGGAGGAGTTAAACATGTTGTAAATAATATTGGATTGCCATATGGCTCTGCTTCATATCAGAATTCAAGAATGCAGCAAAGAGGGCAAGATAAGGTAGTATGGAGTGATGCTCATTATTATCCTCAACAAATTGCAGAAGGAGCCTATCCAAGTGTATGTGTTGATAACGAGGATCCAGAAAAAGCATATATCTTTTCTTCATATCAGGCTGTTACAGGCCCAAGACTTGGAATTGTCGCAAATATATGGGATGAAAATAATTTTATATTTTCTCCTCAAGGAGGATTATTAAGAGTAGATTCAGAAGGTTATACTGGTGTAGCTAATAGGGAAATAGCAAGATTTCCTTTAAAATGTGCTTCTGCCTTAGAAAGAGGGATCTTTGTTTGTTATACAGGAGAAGATAATAGAATTAAGATTAGATATATAAATCCAGATGGTGAGATGAGTGAGATTATAGATGTGGGACCAGGAAGGCAATGCGGAATAGCAACAGACTCTACAGGAACAATCCATATAGGATATATTAATGGAGGATTAAGATACAGAAAAATAGAAAATCCTTATTCTTGTCAGCCAGGAGAGACAAGATATCTTAATACTCCTTGTTATAATGATAAGATGTGGGATGAATCTGGAAACTGGAAGATAAATTCAGTTGGTAATTGCAAATATGGAACAAAATATCAATTATGCGGAAGTAATGGATGGGAGTGGACAGAATGTGATAATAAAGGTGTAGGTGAGATAGAGGAGAAATGTAATGGCCAAGATGATGATTGTGATGGTATGATAGATGAGGGATGTGATGATGATCAAGATGGTTATATAGATGGAACAATGGCTTGTGGGGGATTGTTTTATGAGCAGTATGGATGGAAGAAAGCTATTCCTGTATCTGGTGATTTAGATAATGATGGCATTGATGATTATATTGTATATTGTGGAAATTGTCAAGATAATCTTGATTGGTGGATAAGATATTCTTCTAATAATAGTTATAAACAAAAAGATTTTGGTTTTGCAAATGCTATTCCTGTTATTGGAGATTATGACGGAGATGGAAAAGAGGATTTAGCTGTATATAAAGGAGATAATGAAAAAGGGATTGATTGGTATATTCAATATTCAAGCACAGGAAATACAGTTCAAAAAGATTTTGGATGGGGGGGGGTTATCCCTGTTTCATTGGATTATGATAATGATAATATAGATGATCTAGCTGTTTTTTGTCCTTCTAATTGTGGAGAAGATGCTGGAGGAACATGGTATATCCAACAATCAAGAGATGGATTTGTTAAAAAACAATTTGGTTGGCCAGGAGTCATCCCTGTTCCAGGTGATTATGACGGAGATGGAAAAGATGATTTAGCAGTCTATTGTGGAGATTGCTTAAGTGGAGAAGATGCAGGAAAGGATTGGTGGATTTTAGAATCAAGTACAAATAATTTAGTAAAAAAAGATTTTGGAACAAAGGGGTATGAACCTGTTCCAGGTGATTATGATGGAGATGGAAAAACTGATTTAGGTGTTAGGATTCCTGAAGATTCAATATGGATTATAATGTATGATGAGGATAGAATAGATATTCAATGTAGAAGCGAAGAAGGTATTTTAAATGATAACTGTCATGGTTGTAAGGAAAGAGATTTGAATGATAATACAGCAGAGATAACTACTTCATATCCTTGTACTCAAGATTCAGATTGCGCAGATGATAATAATGTTTGTACAGATAATAAATGTGTAAATAATTTATGTGTTTATGAAGCTAATACAAATACATGTAATGATGGTTTGTTTTGTACTATAAATGATAAGTGTAGTAATAAGACTTGTTCTGGAATAAGTAAGATATGTAGTGATGATGATTTAGCTTGCACTATTCCTTATTG
>Ga0272442_10005123_pt1 | contig 17643 bp, 12 predicted proteins | sample SSMForm2O_FD_200262 | JGI IMG/M metagenome (GOLD analysis project Ga0272442, IMG submission 200262) | Marine sediment archaeal communities from Little Sippewissett salt marsh, Falmouth, MA, United States - SSM-Form-2O | ecosystem: Environmental > Aquatic > Marine > Wetlands > Sediment ... | reverse complement strand
ACTGTGCGGAGCCGTAGGAAACCCACATCTCATGAAGGATCGGATGATCTTCCGCTTCTCTCTGTATGGTTTCCTCAAAAACCAGCAGTACTACGAGCCATTCCTGATCCTAGCCTTCCTCCAAAAAGGGCTCTCTTTCTTCGAAATAGGCATCCTGGTGGGCTTTAGAGAGCTATTCGTAAACTTACTGGAGATCCCTTCTGGGGCTGCGGCCGACCTCTTCGGAAGGCGTCGATGTATGTTCCTTTCCTTCTCTTCCTACATCCTTTCCTTTATCTTTTTCGCATTGAGCAGAACCTTCTTCCACTTGTTTCCTGCGATGCTTCTCTTCTCCGTGGGAGAAGCCTTCCGCACCGGAACGCACAAGGCCATCATTCTCCACTGGCTGCGGCTAAAAGAAAGAACCGAGGAGAAGACGAAGGTATACGGTTACACGCGCTCGTGGTCGAGAGTGGGATCGGCTCTTTCGGTCGTCGTCGCCTCGGCCCTGATCTTCTACACTGGGAACTACGCCATGATCTTCTGGCTATCGGTCTTCCCCTATGTTCTCGGGCTCATCAACTTGCTGGGATACCCCAAGGAACTTGAAGGCAGAAAAACGTACTCGGTGAGCCTTGCTTCCGTGATGGAGCACCTGCGAGAAACGCTGTCCCAGACATTCCGCGCTCCCAGAATGCGCAGAATCCTCATCGAATGCATGGGATACGAAGGCACCCTCAAAGCGACAAAGGACTACCTTCAGCCCACGCTCAAGTCCCTGGCGCTGGGCATCCCTATCTGGTCGGCGTGGAAAGGGGACCAGAGAACGGCTCTCATCGTGGGCCTTGTCTACGTACTCTTCCACCTTGCAGGAGGGATGGCGTCCAGGAAGTCACACGCGTTCGTCGAACGCTTCGGGGGAATCCATCGGGCATCCAAGCGGCTCTGGATCATCACCTTTGGCGTGGCCGCCTTGCTCCTTGGCGGCCTAGGCTTCCGATGGCTGGCGCTCGCTGTCTGCTGTTTCGTCGTGATGGAACTCCTGATGAACCTGTGGCGTCCCGTCGCCATCACGCGTTTGGATGACGAGACCAAGGCTACTCAGGGAGCCACCCTTCTTTCCGTGGAAGCGCAATCCAAAGCGTTGGGCGCCATGCTGTTGGCCCCGGTCATCGGGCTCGCAGTGGACCATTGGGGAGGGGTCCCAGGGGAACCTGCCCTGTGGGCAGCGCCGGCCTTTGCCTCGCTCGTTCTTCTACTGGGCGCGATCACGCCGACGATGCGCGAAAAGGCTTCAAGGACTTCCATGTCCCCTCTTCAGCCGAGCGGCGAACCGCATCAATGAGGCGCTGCACATAGATTCCCTGATCCAATCCAGGCGTAGCGGGACGCTCTTCCGCCACGCACTGAAGGAAATTGGCCAGACAGGCCATGTGACTTCGGATCCAGCCCATGGCCATCTTGCCGCCAGGGAATCCAGATGCAGGCGCAGGGAAACGTTGTCCCACATCCACATGAAGCCAACCTCGGCGTCCCCCCAATGGACTGTCCTCAGCGGTTGCATCATAGATTTCCAGATGATGGGGATCCATGCCGTTATAGCGAAGTCCCCCTTTTGAACCGTGGATCTCGAAGCGAAGCTCATCCTCGGTGCCTGTGGCGATCTTGGTGGCTTCGATGGAGCCCAAGGCGCCCGAAGCCATCCGCGCCAGCATCATGACGCAGTCTTCGGCGTCCACGCGAACATTCACGGACGGGTCATCGAAACTGGGCCTTTCGTCGTAAGCAATATGAGTGGCCGCCAAGAAAGCGCCGTATTCTCCCAACAACATATGCATCAAGTCTAAGATGTGAGACGCCAAATCCGCGATGACACCGCCGCCCGCTTGGGCGGACAGTTTCCACTTCAAAGGTGCTTTCGGATCAGCGCTCCCAGCGTGCAAATAACAGGCCCGAAATTCCAAGACTTGTCCCACAAACCCTTCCCTCATGAGCTGTTGCGCCTTCATCGTGGCAGGGAAAAATCGGTTCTGAAAGGTCATCTGAGCCACGCCCTTGTATGAGTTCAAGGCTTGCTGAATCTCGATGGCCTCTCTCATGTCCGCCACCAGAGGCTTATCGCAATAGATATGCTTTTGATGTCTCATGGCGGAAAGAAGGGCATCTTTGTGCAAGTGGTTGGGCGTACAGATGTGAACGATGTCGATCTCAGGGTTCTCGGTAATCTCCCGAAAGTCCGTCACAGCGTGTTCCGCTCCCACGGTTCTACACCCCGCCTCAGCCGTTTCCCTATGGGCCGTACAAATATGGGAAATCTTGGCCCTAAGAGGCACAGGATCATAATGAAGCGGCAGGTTGAGGTACCCATAGGCATGCACCTTCCCAATGAACCCAAAGCCCAAGAAACCCACCTTGTATTCTTTCATGGTCCATCCCTCCTCTAAGGATAGGTGACGTTCATGCCCACTTCGACATTGCCTTTGCATCGGTTCTCTATGCGTTCTTTTTGTCGGAACTGGTTGCCGAAAACAACAGCAGCCTTCACGCCCGGCGAGAGAAGAAGCTGCGTTTTGGGAGCGTGAAAATCACACGCAGTCACTGTGAGTCTACCATTCGTGGCCCGCACGCACGGCGCCTTGAGGTCGGCGAGCCCCCAATCCGCGAAATGGCACCCGTTCAGGATCATGGTGCAGTCTCCCTCCAATACCGCTTGTTCAACCGTCTCAGGAACGGTCCAAAAGCCGCAGTTAGCGAACTTCACGGGACCCCTATTCTTGGGTCCGACCTTGATCGTGGACATGAATTGGCAGTTGGCGAACTGGATCCCTGCGTGCGGTTGGGACTGGTCCACCTGGACAGCGCAAGGACAGATATCCGAGCCTGATTGGGTAAGGACCACGTTGCCGGGACCGTGTCCCGCGTCCACGAAACGAAATCCGATCTTGGGAAAAATGACAAAGCAGTTGCTAACAAATTCCCAATCAGTTTTTCCAAAGATGAACCCCTCCAGGTTTTCTTTCTGGAACTGGACCACGCCTTCCCAGTCGAACGCCTCTTCCCCAGCAAGAAAACCGCTCCTCACCCAGTAATGGGGATTGAAATGAATGTTCTCCACGCGGCCGATGTCGGTACAAAAATCCACGAAAATGCCTCTACGAAGCACGCAACCGAACACGTTGCGCAGAACGTGTAGCTCGTTGTTGTTGGGACCCAATGAGATTCCGTTGTAGCTGTTGACCAACGTCACATTTTCCACGGTCACGTGCATCTGTTCCCCGTGAATCGTCCAAGGATATGGATGGATCTGGTCCGATCTTTGCTCGGGGTAAAGGATGGTCACGCCCTTCAAAGCGCTGGACTGTCTCATCTCGATGAAGGCGGGCCCCTCTTCCGTTCCCTTTCCCCTCGTGGCCAAAAGGGTCGTTCCCTTGTCGTATGCCCCATGATGCGGCGCCTGCCATGAGCCTCTCAGAGTCACACCGGTGGGAAGCGTCAGGTGGTCCTTCACAAGGTACATCCCTGGCGGGAGAAACACCTCTCCCCCACTTTGTCCCGCTTTGTCAATCAGGGATTGAAGTGCTTCCGTTACATCTGTCTTGCCATCGTTCGGTACGGGGGGTACGGGCGGCTCTGTTGCTGTCACAGCACCCAACATCATCGTCAACAGGGTCCAAGAACTTACGCACATGTTTTTCTCTCCTCTCCTCTGCTTTCACGAGGCATTCTACAACGCTTCCCGTATCTCAATCTTGCAGTCAGGAAATAGCAGATCCACTGGCTCCCCTGCCACGGTCTGGTACTGGATGGGACCTGACTTCGTAAATTGACCCGTCTTATCGGCTTCGGCTCCGATCCGCGTCCATGTTAGAGACACCTTTTCGGAAGAAACGACATGCCAAGCTCTTCCTCCCTTCTCCACCCTCAAGAAGGTGCCGTCCACCCAGCTCACATGATCCTCATCTCTCAAACAGGCGAAAGCCGCATCCGTCTTCATCCGAATGTCTTCCGAAAAGCACTGTTCTCCTGGACCAAACATCAATGTATACACATGGCTTTTCGTGATCAGCTTGACAGCGGGCGGCGCATCGTGGGCGTCCTGCCATTCCAAGGACTTCAACTGAGGCTTTTCTTTCCAAGCATCCCAGACCGCAAAGAAGGGCTTGTCATTCTTCCTCCGCACGCACACGCTTTGGCACGGTGGATGGCCGGAAGCGACCATTGCGTTGTCGATCGGGTAGGTCTCCAGAGAAAAGACCCTCGTATCCTTCTCTCCCTTCATCTGGAGCCTGGACGTCACCCCCTGCACCCGCCATTGAGCGCTCCAGTCCTCGTCTGTATCGGCAGCCTGCGGCGGCGCCCCGCCGTGATACAGCCAGTCCTCGGGTTCGAAGGTCGTCTTTCTCAGATCAAGAGAAACTCTTGGAGAGGGACCGGCATGGTGGAGCATCCAGTCGTGAACCTCTCCTCCTTCCACCCGGAAGAGATCCACCACCACGTCTTCCACCAAGGCCACCGACCGTCGGAACACGTCAACCCCAGGGTATAAGGCGTCCCCGTGCGCCTCAGCAAACTTCACCGCGTCCGAGTCGTGAAAATAGACGATTCTGGGGGTCTCCTCCTCGGTGAGCTTTTCCCCTTGCTTCATGGACTGAAAATCCACTGTGACCGTGTTGTGGGAACAGGACAACGTACCCAGGACCCGCGTAACGCTCTCGTTATAGGGGGTTCCCTTTTCCAGGGCAAGAAGCTCTCCCTGAGAATAAAGCAGCAGATTCAACCTGTCCGCGTGCTGATGTCCTCCCCCGGCCACAAGCGCGTTCAATCCGACCCACGCCCTGTTTCCCTCCCATTCGTTTCTCAGAGAGACCCACCCGCTGGAAAGGTAGCTGCTTTGAAAGGGCAGCTTGTGCTTCACGATTTCGTTCGCCCCGTAGAGAAGTGCGGTCCAACTCCGCTTGCCTTCCCGCAAGCGCGGGTAGTCGCCTACCGCCTTTACATCAAAATATCGATACCCTACTTCTGCCGTTACGTGATAGTCGTCCATCCCTGCACGCGGTTGGGGAGAGTCCCCTTGGGTAGGCATGGTCCGATCCGGCATGGCCATGGCAGGAAACCATTCGAGTGCCCTCTTTAACACCCCATACCCCTGGCTCGTTGGATCCGTCATGTCAAAGTCTTTCACTGGAAAACGCACAGGATCCATACACGAAAGATGATGTGAAAAGACGGCAAGCTCGCAAAAAGCGGACAAAGGATAGAGGTGGTATCCGGAACACATCTCCCAGTAAGCGCCACAGGGCAAAAAATGGGTCTCCAGAATCCTTTGGATACTTCGGTGTTCTGGTTTCTTTTCAGGAGACATCTCTCCCTTGCCGAAACACCAATCGATGAGGTCTTCTCTCTCCAAGGCCACGGCAGTCTGCAAGATCGTTCGATGCCACTGATACACGTTGTTGTGATCGTAGGTGTAGATGGGTTCCAACATCAAATCGTTCAGCATGCGCCGCAGGACGGCCCCTTCAAAACGGTCTCGCTCTCCTTCCGTCATGCCTTCCCGCACCAGCTCATAGGCAATGCCTAAATCGTTCAGGATCTTGTTGTCCCCTTCCCTGTGATACGTGAGAATTCTGGAACGCTGCGGATCTTCGTGGACATCTGTAGGCAATCCCTCGATGGTGTCCGCGTACAGCATGAGAAGGTCAATGGCTCGCTCCCTATAGGCTTCCTTTGCCTCGATTCTCCAATAAAGCCCCAGATCCATAGCCGCGTCCGATGACGTCAGAAAGAAAAGACAAGCCCACCCATCGGCCATGGTGCCATGGTAGCGATCATCCTTTTCGTACACTTCCGGGTCTGTCTCTGGAGCATAGACTCTCGAACAGGTGGGACATTGAAAGGAGGTCTCCTGGAAGGGATCAAAGATCAACCGAGTTCGGTCATGGGGACAAGAGAAATTGTGGTAGACATTGCCCCGCTTCTCTGGAAAGACTTCCTTCAGTCGCTCCGGAGAGGCCTCCAACCAAGGCTTGAGCCGCTCTCTCTTGTTCTTCCAGAGATCCTGGGCCCAAGCCTCTTCCTCCAGCTTTACGCGGATTTCGCTCAGGCTCTCTTCCGTGACCATGCCTCCTGGATGCTCCCAGGACACGGAAACCGCAACCAGGAAAAGAAAAGGAGCTATTCCCATCTCGACCTCCACTCCACGTTCCGGGCGCCTCGACTTGTGTCTCAACCGAAAAAAGGCTGACGCCGAAAAAGTTTCCAGGGTCGCAACCTGCCCTTCGTGTCGGCCTGAGGCCAGGAGTTCCATGACGACGATCACCTTGTTCCCTCTATCCTCGCCAGGGTTGAAGAATCGATGATCCTGGCTGCGGCATGAATCCCCTCCTTCCAGGACCTCGTGTCCGCCCCTAACTTCGCTAGGGTCTCCACTCGCTAGAAGGAGGCGATTCAAAAGCGTTCACAAGGTGATCGTCGTCATGCCTCCCGGCCACAGGCCGATTATTCAACAAAATCAGCCCTGTTGCTTTTGCGTAACAAGAACCATTCTAATGGATATGGCGAAAAGAAGAGAACGGTAAGATCGCTTAGTGGACATCACGGACCCAACCCAAAGGAGATCAAAAACATGACCAAAAGAAACATGCTCTTGGCCTCGACGTTGACCCTGCTTGCTTGTGCCGCCTGTTCATCACAGGCGCCTGTTGAGACACTCTCGGATCAAGACAAGGGAACTCCGGGCGAATGGATGATGCTCTTTGACGGCTCTTCCCTGGATCATTGGAAAAGCACCACAAGACAAGAGAACGTCTCCGCATGCTGGCAGATCAAAGACGGAGAGCTCGTTTGCACCCCCAGAGAAAATAGGCCTTCAGGCGTTCACGCCAGCCTGCTGACGCGGGAACAGTATTCGGATTTTGAGTTTTGCTTTGAATTCAAGCTGGATAAGCCCACGCAGGAAAACGCCTCGAACAGCGGCGTAAAATATTTCGTCTATCCTCTCAGTGAGTTGGGACTAGAATACCAGCTCTACGCGCGAGTCGGCGAGGTGGAGGGTCCCCATGCCACGGGTGATCTATATGACCTCTTTTGCGCCAAAGGCGCCTCGTTGCGTCCTTTCGACCAATGGAACGAAGCGCGCATTGTCTCCAAAGGAACCCACTGCGAGCATTGGTTGAATGGAGTCAAAGTCTTGGAGTATGAACGGGGTGGCGAAGCCTTTAGGGCGGCCATTGCAAAGAGCAAGTTCAAAAACCATCCCAACTTTGGTGAACGAGAGTCAGGCCAGATCATGCTCCAGGATCACGGAGGCAGGGCCCGCTTCAGGAACGTCAAGATTAGAGAGTTCTAGGCCCAGCTCGAGCGCACCCTTCGTTTCCATACAATTGTCAAAATACAGTTGCATATTCCATGGAATTGCCATTTTTTTGGGGCAAATGGATTTTTTTGGCAAATGGTATTATTATTGACATGGATAAGACTTTGACCATCGATGCAGCCGGAAGGATCGTCATTCCTCAGGCGGTCAGGAGGCAATTTCGCCTCGATCGGAGCTCCAGATTGGACCTCGAAGTACACCAGGGGGCTATTGTCCTTCGACCTCAACGCTACGATGTCGCGCTCGCGGAAGAAAACGGTCTCCTAGTCCATGAAGGCCATCCAGCCGGGGATCTCGTCTCCGCCGTGGACAAGGCGAGGCAAGAGAGAGACGTAGACGTATCAGGGGCGGAAGAGTGACCGTCTTCTGCGACACCTCCGTCCTCGTGGCAAGTTGCGTTCGGCAGCATCCACACTTCTCCCGTTCCTGGCCCATTCTGGATGCTGTCGCTCATGGACGCCAAGAAGGATACATCTCTTGCCACATCTTTGCGGAGGTCTATTCCTCTCTAACATCTCTACCCATAGTGCCCAAGATCCTCCCTACAGAAGCGGAACGGATCATCTTCACCAATATCAGACCTCACTTCAGATCCATCTCGATCACGGCCAGCATGTACGAAAAAGCCATTGATCTGTGTGTCCGCCAGTCGCTTCCCGGCGGCAAGATATACGATGCCCTGCTTCTCGAATGCGCTCGGAAAGCTCAGTGTGAACTCATCTACACGTTCAACCTCTCAGATTTCCGAAAACTGGCCCCAGACTTATCGGAACGCATAGCGGCTCCATAGCTGATATCATCAACTTCATGAGGGGACACGGAGATGACCAGGGGCTTGCACCAAGAGACAAACGGCGATGTCTTTTGAGCGCTGAAGGGCGTATAGGCTCTCTGGGGTCTTTGGCGCTGGCAGTGCTCGTCTGGCTAACGATGTCCTGGCATCCAGGCGACTCCCTTGGCAACGACATTCCCTCCCATTCCAAGGATCCAGATCCTGATCAGCTCCTGACCGACAGCACACTCTTTGAGACACACTACGCTCTCAGCAGGGAAGAAGATGTGATCGTCGGGGACCGCAAGCTCCACATAGCGTTCTATCTGCTCAAGGATGAGGAGATCCGCCAACGCGACATAACGGAAAGCATCCAGTCAAACGTTGTTGTTCTGAATGGAGAGGCACAGATTCCTTTAAGGATCCCCCTGTGTTGGCCAAATAGGTCCGGCCTCCCCAAATATCGGATCCCCAAATGTGGGACCCCTCTTGTGGCCGTTGAAGATTGCAATAGAGGAAACTGCTGGAACTGCCACTTTTATCACATGGTTCTTTATCGAGGCGACGGTACTCTCAAGTGGATTGGAGAAGTAACGGACATCAGTGATGTCAATTCCGATGGCGTGGACGATCTCATCACAATGGACGATCTTTTGGAATGTGTCCCTTTCCTTTGCCACGCCGACAGTGTCGGGGCTGTCCTCTTCTGGCAAGTCCATGGTGATGATCTGGTTCAGGCTACCCAGAAATACCGAGACTACTATGAGCGCCAGCTGGCAACCATCGGCGAGTCGATCGCTTCATATTCTGCGGACGCGCAGGAAAAAAGCGACATCCATCATCTCCGTCTCATTTTTAGAGAATTTCTCATCCACAGGATCATGGGAAATGAGGACAAAGCCTGGCTGAGACTTGGCGAACGTCTGAGACTTTACGATAGGCAATGGTTTTTCATGGACGAGAAGCAGATTTCCGCTTCCGAGATCGAGGACAGTATTCGCTACCAAATTTTGTCACGCAAGGCTCCAGAACTATGGCTGGCCGGCCTGTATGAGAAACATATCCAGTGCCTGGATGAGCTCCTCAAGATGAAGCCCAATGACTGCTGGAGCCACTATTTCAGGGGAAGATCACTGGTCAAGTTGGGACGTCTCGAGGAAGCGATGTTGTCCTTTGACCGTGCAGCCCATGATGGCTGTCTGGTGACATCGATGAGTTCAAAGGTGTCCGTCCTGAAATCTCTAGGGCGTTTTGAGGAGGCCCTTACGTGTTGCACGCATCTATTGGAGATGAGTCCTCCCAATCCAGGAGCCTGGCATACGAAGGCTCATCTTCTGGTTTCTCTGCAACGAGACGAAGAGGCGCTGTTCTGCTTCGACAAGGCCTTGGAACTCTCCCCCCAGTACGCTCTTGCCTGGGGGGACCGTGGCCAATGTCTAGAACGCCTAGGGCGCCTCCAAGAAGCGAAGGCGAGCTATGAAAAAGCCGCGGCTCTGAAGGAATGAGACAGGCAGGCCGACGCTTGTGCTGCCTAGCCGCTGCTATCTTGGTGGCGGGGGGACTTCGCAGCTTCCGGCTTAGCGTAATGGGGGTGCGCTGATAGAATTGTTCGGGCCTTCCAATGTTGCATGAACCGACCGAAGAACGGTGAACCGGTACACCTACCCTATTCCCTTTATTCGAGGATGGGCAGGACGATTTCCCCCTTGGCCTGTTGGATGAGATCGTGGTAGACGCCGTAGAAATTGCTGTTGCAGTCGAGCCAAAGCGTGATGGCATGCCATTCTTCCTCGGTGAGTTTGACTCCATGATGGCCCTTCTCCAGGTGTTCGAGCAAGGGGGCGCCATAAGCGCCGACTTCTCCTGGAATGGAGTAGCTGGTTCTGTTGACGCTGATCAAAGCACCGTTCCCTCCATGCTTCCCCCATGCGAACGGCGCTAGCGTGTCGAAGGCTTGGCTCCATCCGTGTCGGACGCTCTTTTGGGTCAATGGGGGTGCTTTTTCTTCCCTTTCATGGCACGCCGCGCAGCGCCTTTCAATGACAGGCTGGACCAGTCGCGGGAAGGTCAGAGGCCAAGAGCCTTCAACGTCTTTCGCAAGCTTCGAGGGGGGACGTTGCAGGGCCAACACAGACGGTTCGTCCATCGACGGATTCGTCTCATGTTTCGCCTCGTGACATCCAAGGCAGGTGAGATGTTCCCCGCGATGCGCATAGGTATCGGACCGCATCGTCTGCACTGAGCGTCCTTTGGCGTCCAATGCTTGAAAATACACCGGAATGCCTGCCGGCATCTCGAAATAGGCTGAGCCGTCCTCTTCCACAGGCACTGTCCCCAATACGCCTCGTCCCAGCGACTGCGCTGCCATCCCCATCATGGGCCCACTGGCTTTGCGCGTTGTTTTCGGGAAAAGCTGGACGACGCGCAGGGCCTTGATCTGGGTCCCCTCAGGCCACGGTAATTCAGCGATGTACACGTTCATGACGGACACCGTGGCGACATCGCGCTCCTTGCCGTCCCGATCCGCAACGGCTTGGGTCGTTTGGATCGGAATGATAGGAGGCCGTTTCCTCGGCTTCAACGGAATGGGATCTAGGCATGGCACCTCTGGATCGGTGTACAGGTGAATCTTGTTGCCGAAGCTATCCAACAGATAGATGCCGTAATGCTTCTGTGCTGGATCGTAGACGCACAGGTAGAAATCCTCGCTCAACGGCCAAGCTTGTCCGTAGACTTCGCCTTTCGGCTTGTTCGTGCCCTTCTTGTGGGACACGCCTGGGCTCTGCTCCGATTCAGGGAAGTGCACTTCCGGTGTCAGGCGCTTGAGCTGACTCGTTGCTCTATCATCCAACTTGCGCTGATCGATGACCACGAGGCTGCCATAGTTCTCGCCGTGATGCGGCGCTGCCGTGGCCACATACCGGTGTGAATTCGGAATGGCGCGAATGGAGAGTTCCATCCACGGCCGCATCTCGCGCTGTTCAGGGTAGTTCCCGTGCATGCTTCTCGGATCCCGGCCATCAGGATAGGTCAACCAGATGTGGTGCGCGATATCGCTGTCCCTGTCCACGTAGTCCCAACGCGTGTACACGATCATTCCGTCGTTGTTGACGCTCGGGTGCCATTCATGTGTCTCGTGATAGCTCAACGGGATGATATCCCTGCCGTCACGCATCATCCCGAAGAGCGTATAGGTGGGATTGGGACGGGAACCGCAGCGAAGATACCCCCCGCGTCGTTCAGAAATGAAGACCAAACGTCCGTTGGGAAGAAAACAAGGATCGAAGTCGTTGTAGATTCCATCCGTCAGTTGCGTCAGATCCGATCCGTCGATTTTCGCCGTAAACAAGTGGTACGACGTATTTTCATGCCAGTAGTAGCCAGGCAATCTCTCAGCGCGCGCTTCCTCCAACGACCAATATTGTCCCTCCCATAGTGTCGGATCCTCCGGCGCTGGCATCGCGGCAGTCCACGCAAAGGCGATGGCCTGCGCGTCATAATCCAGGTCCAGCGAAATGAAGGAACCGCCCTCAAGAGACTCGCCTGCGCGCTTTCCCTTCACGACGCACTTGTTTTCCAATACATCGGTCACTTTGGGTTTGTCGCTGAATGCGTCGTGCAAAATGTATACGCCGCCGCCGGCCCTCGCTGTATGACCTTCGTATTGATCCACCATGTGTACCGCGCCACGAGCCTGCCTGTGATGCGTAAGAAAGAGGATATCGTCAAAGTCCAATAGCGGGTTCTTGAAAGCGATGCGACGACGAACTGCTACGGCCTGATCAAAAAGCTCCCTTCGCTGCTTTTCATCGTCCATTTTTCGCGCCGATCGCAGCAAGGAATCCAGTGCAACGCGTTCCGCCGACAGATCAGGTGACGCCTCCATCCCTCTCAGATGCTTCAACAAAGCCTCTGTACGACGCAAGACGACATCCACAGGATCGCGATCAGACTCAAAAATCAAGGCATCCTGCCGAAACGCCTCCTCCCTCAGCCGCCCTGGAAGCGCCTGTTTCTGAGTCTGTTCGATTTCAGAGGTCAACCGCGCATACTCGTCATCCGCATAGGTCTGCATGCTTCCAACAAGCACCGCAGCAATGAGTAGGCTTCGTTTCTTCCAAGACATGCGCCCTTGGCCTCCGCAACAACCCTTCTCCGGCATTCAAAAGGATGTCGTTTGATACAAGTCAATTCATCTTACGCCCGTCCCATCACCCAGTGCAAAAAGCAACCTAGAAAGACTGTCACGTTCAGAACAGCACAGGACGTCCTGTGCTTTCCCTGAGCGGATTGCATACAATGGGATCTCCTGGAAAACGACTGGCTTGTGTGAGGAGGTGATCCATGAGCCGCCAAGAGGGGCTGCTGACCGTCACGGACCTAGAAGAGCTTATTGGCGAGGACGTAGTGGACACGGTTCTCGTCATGTTCACAGACGCCTATGGACGTCTCATGGGAAAGCGATACGATGCCTCTTTCTTTCTCGATCAAGTCTTGACGGCGGGAGCCCATGCCTGTGACTACCTGATGACCGTGGACATGGAAATGGAACCGATCCAAGGCTACACCTTATCCAACTGGGAACTGGGGTATGGGGATTTCCATCTCAAGCCCGACCTTGGCACGTTAAGACGAGCGACCTGGCAGGACGGGGCCGCCCTGGTTCTTTGCGATGTCCTGGATCCCAAGACGCACCAAGCCATCCAAGAAGTTCCCCGCAACCTTCTTAAGACTCAGATCGATCGCTTGTCTTCCCACGGCCTCGGTGCCAAAGCAGGATCGGAACTGGAGTATTACGTCTTTCATTCTTCCTATAAGGAGGCGGCTCAACGGGGATACGCGGGTCTCAATCCCTCGGGCACTTACATTGAGGATTATCATATGCTTCAAGGGACGCGACATGAGCCCTTGAATCGGGCTGTGAGACGGCATCTTCGGAACTCCGGGATCCCTGTGGAAAATTCCAAGGGGGAATGGGGCGTGGGACAGCACGAACTGAACATTCAGTACGCGGACGTCCTGGAAATGAGCGATCGCCACGCACTCTACAAGCAGTGCCTCAAGGAAGTGGCGGACTCCCTGGGATGGAGCGTGACCTTCATGGCCAAACTGGATGAGGCCCAGGCAGGGTCGAGTTGTCACGTCCATCTAAGTCTTTGGGACGGCCAGGGAAATGCTTTTGACGGAGATCACAGCTTGGGGCCTGTTCTTTGTTCCGATGTGTTTCGCTGGTTTCTAGCTGGGTGGATCTCGCATGCGCCAGAGATGATGGTTTTCTATGCCCCAACGGTAAACTCCTACAAACGCTACCAAGCAGGATCCTGGGCCCCCACGCGGCTGGCCTGGAGCCACGACAATCGGACCGCTGGCTTTCGGGTCGTGGGAAAGGACTCTTCGCTGAGAATTGAGTGTCGCATCCCGGGGGCGGACTGCAATCCCTACCTCGTTTATGCCGCGGCCATCGCATCCGGATTGGATGGAATCGAGAAAAAAATGAACCCTCCAGAGATGTTTGACGGGGATGCATACAGTGCAAAGGCTTTGGCAAAGCTCCCCATGACGTTGAAGGATGCCACGCGCCTCTTTGAGGAGAGCTCCTTTGCGCGAGAGGCTTTCGGATCCAATGTGGTCGATCACTATGCGCACTTCTTCAGAACGGAGCAAACCCTCTTTGAGGGCGTTGTGACGGATTGGGAAAAGAAGCGTTACTTCGAGCGGATTTGACAGATGAGTAAACCGGTCATAGGGATCACCACCTACGGCAAGAACGACGACAATCGCTTCACACTGCCCGTGTTCTACGGAAACTGCGTACAACGGGCAGGCGGTGTATCGCTGTTCATCCCGCCGTACGAGGAGGAACCACGGGAATACCTGGACGGCATGGACGGCATCATTTTGGCCGGAGGTGGGGACCTGGACCCCAAGCTATACGGAGGGGAACCCCATGAGATGATCTACATGGTGGACGAGGTGAGAGATCGTAGCGAGCTTCTCCTGTCCAGGGCTGTGGTGGAAAGGAACATCCCTGTCCTGGCCATCTGCCGCGGGATTCAGGTGTTGAACGTGGCTCTGGGGGGCACCCTTCATCCCCATCTGCCTGACGTGGTCGGGGAGTCGGTCCTCCATCGGCTGCCTCCCAGGAAACCCACGCCCCATGGACTTCGTATCCTGCCTGGCTCTTTGTTGCAGAACATCTTGGGCATCACGGAAACGGTCGCTCACTCCTGGCACCACCAGGCCATACGCGATGTCGCAGAAAACCTGGTCGCAGTGGCTTGGTCCGAAGACGAACTCATCGAGGCTGTTGAACTCCCAAATCATCCTTGGTGTCTCGGCGTTCAATGGCATCCAGAATTGACAGCACACGAAGATCCCTTGCAGCAGAGGCTTTTCGACGCCTTGGTGGATGCTGCGAGGAAAAAGGAGCACTCCCCATGAGACTTCAGAACAAGGTCGCCGTGATCACAGGCGCTTCCAGTGGCATTGGCATGGAAACCGTGAAGCTTTTCGTTTCCGAGGGAGCCAAGGTGGTCCTTGCCGACGTGAATGCTGACGCAGGAGAAGCCTTGGCTCAATCCGTTAGGTCAGAAGGAGGCGAGGCGATCTTCGTTTCCTGCAACGTGTCCCAGGCTGAGGAGTGCCAAGGCATGATTCGCGCCGCGGAAGAACAGTTCGGCAGATTGGACATCCTTTTCAACAACGCCGGGATCATGCACGACGGGGACGGGGACGCGGTGAGTACGGAAGAGGCCATCTGGGATCTGACCATGGCGGTCAACCTCAAAGGAGTCTATCTAGGGTGTAAGTATGGTATCCCGGCCATCAAGCGTTCTGGCGGGGGCTCCGTGATCAACACCGCCTCCTTCGTCGCCATCTTGGGAGCCGCTACGCCTCAGTTGGCCTATACCGCGAGCAAAGGGGGAGTGCTCGCCATGACGCGTGAACTGGCCATCGTGCACGCCAGGGAAAACATCCGAGTCAATGCGCTCTGTCCCGGGCCCCTCAAAACGAAGCTTCTCATGGATTTTTTGAACACGGAGGAGAAACGGCAAAGGCGCCTGGTCCACGTTCCCATGGGACGGTTTGGAGAGGCCGAGGAGATGGCGAAGGCAGCCTTATTTTTAGCTTCCGATGACTCGTCCTATATGACGGGACAGGCCTTCACTGTGGACGGCGGGATCACCAGCGCTTATGTGACGCCTGAGTGAGGAAGAACGGAGAATGACATGGCACTAAAGGTCGTAAACCCTTATGGAGGTTCGGTTGTCGCGGAAGTGGACTACGATGAAGGAAGTGTCCTGGAAGAAAAGATCGTGAAGGCGCGCATCGCCTATGAATCGTGGCGAAGGACCCCTCTATCCGAACGGAAGACGCAGGTTCAAGAGGGATTGGAACGGTTTCTGTCCCAGAGAGAATCAATCGAAGGAAACGTCACCCGGCAAATGGGAAAACCCCTCTGGGAGGCCAAAAATGAGGTGAATACCATGGCCGACCGCGCAGAGACGTCCATTTCCATCGCGGAGGACGTTCTGGCCCATGACATCCTGCCTGAAAAGGAAGGATTCTTCCTGAGGATCGATCACGCTCCGCTGGGACTCGTCTTCAATATCGCCGCCTGGAACTATCCTCTGCTCATTCCCATCAATGTGATCGTGCCTGCTTTGCTGGCTGGAAACAGTGTCATTCTGAAGCACAGCGCCAAGACGCCTCTCACTGGACAAGCCTTCGAGGATGCCTTCGGGAATCTAAACGTCCCGAACCTGGTGACACATGTGGTTTTGAGCCATGGGGGAACGGCGAGGCTCATCGGTGATGAAAGGGTGAATCATGTGGCGTTCACAGGTTCTGTGGAAGGCGGCAGATCGGTCTACCAGGAAACAGCCAAGCGCTTCATCGATGCAGGACTCGAACTGGGAGGAAAGGATCCTGCTTATGTGGCGCAAGATGCGGACCTGGCCTTCACGGTTCCCAACGTGGTGGAGGGCGCCCTATACAATGCAGGACAGTCCTGTTGTGCCGTTGAGAGAGTCTACGTTCATGAAAAGGTGTACGATGACTTTGCTTCCCAGGCCCAGGATGTCCTAAAGGGGTATAGTATGGGAGATCCCATGGATCCTGAGACGATGTTGGGTCCTCTGGTCACAGAAAAGGCCCTGCAGGTGCTTGAGGAGCAGATCGAGGATGCGGTGCGTCTAGGAGCTGAAGTGCTTCTGGGGGGACAACGAAACACGGATCTCCCTGGGAACTTCTTCCCTCCCACCCTCGTGGTAGATGTGCCCAATCAAAGCATGCTGATGCAAGAGGAGAGTTTTGGTCCAGTCCTGCCTGTGCTCAAGGTCAAGAATGATGAGGAAGCGTTAAAGCATATGAATGATACGAGGTATGGACTGACGGCCTCGATTTGGACGAAGGATCAGGACCGCGCGGAACGGTTCGCCGGGGAACTGGACGCAGGGACCATCTTTCAAAACCGCTGCGATTACCTCGACCCCTTGCTTCCGTGGACAGGGGTAAGGGACAGCGGCAAAGGGTCTTCCTTGTCCCGCTATGGTTTCTATCACCTGACAAGACCCAAGTCCATTCATTTCAGGACCCGTACATCGGCGGATCAGGGGTAAGCCAATGAATCGTCGAGAATTTATGCGCAGCTCAGCGGCTTTGGGGACCGCCTCTCTCTGGACGGGAATGGGCGGTGCGAAGCCGACGGTCTCAACAGGAGATCGTCCCAACATCCTTCTCGTCGTCAGCGAGGACAATGGTCCTGAACTGAGCTGCTACGGAGAGCCCTGCGTCCGAACACCGCACTTGGATCGGTTGGCCGCAGAGGGGGTGCGTTTCACCAACGCCTATGTCGCCCAGGCAGGATGCAGTCCCTCTCGAGCAGCCTTTCTCACAGGACTCTATCCACACCAAAATGGCCAAATCGGTCTCGCCACATGGCACTTCCAGATGTATCGAGACGATGGGGACAATGTGGTTCGCCGCCTCTCTTCCGAGGGATATAGAACCGGGATCATAGGAAAGCTACACGTGAATCCCGAGAGCGCCTTCCCCTTCCATTTCAAGCGGTTCCCTTCGGCGAATTTTGGGCGCAAAAATCTGGACCAGTACGCCCCCGCTGCAGCCGAGTTCATGGAGCAAGGATCCGAACCCTTCTTCCTCTCCATCAATTACCCGGATGCACACCGACCGTTCCACCGGCAAATTGATGGGCTTCCCGAGACGCTCATCGATCCAAAGGACGTCAAGCCGCTCTCCTATATGGGATTGGATTCGCCGACTCTTCGAAAGGACACGGCAGGACTCTACAACTGCATGGCGCGGCTTGATGGACTCGTGGGGAAATTGCTGGCAAGCTTGGAAGCTTCCGGCAAGGCCGACAACACGCTCGTCTTTTACATCGGAGATCATGGCGCCGATATACTTCGGGGCAAACGCACATCTTACGAGGGCGGAGTGAGAATCCCTATGATTGCGAGGTGGCCCGACCGAATTGGACAGGGACAGATCAGAC
>Ga0272442_10005122_pt1 | contig 17644 bp, 12 predicted proteins | sample SSMForm2O_FD_200262 | JGI IMG/M metagenome (GOLD analysis project Ga0272442, IMG submission 200262) | Marine sediment archaeal communities from Little Sippewissett salt marsh, Falmouth, MA, United States - SSM-Form-2O | ecosystem: Environmental > Aquatic > Marine > Wetlands > Sediment ... | reverse complement strand
CACCACCTTGTTGGTGGACCATGAGATGAGGTAATTCGGCATGACGGGTATCTTTCCGCCGCCGCCCGGCGCGTCAATCACGTAGGTCGGCACACACAACCCGCTGGTGTGGCCGATCAGGCTTTCCAGGATCTGAATGCCCTTGCCGACCGGCGTGCGGAAATGGCTGAGCCCCTCGGAAAGATCGCATTGATACATGTAGTACGGCCGGACGCGGTTGGCGACGAGTTTGTGCACCAGGGAGCGCGTGATCCGCGGGCAGTCGTTCACGCCCGCCAGCAGGACCGACTGGTTTCCGAGCGGGATGCCCGCGTCGGCGAGCATGGCGAGCGCACGCCGCGACGCCGCCGACATCTCGCGCGGATGATTGAAGTGGGTGTTGACGTACAACGGATGATGCCGTTTCAGAACCTCCGCCAGTTCGGGAGTAATTCGTTGAGGCAATACAACCGGCGTACGCGTGCCGATGCGGACGATCTCCACGTGCTCAATGGCGCGGAGTTCGCCGAGAATCCAATCCAACCGCTCGTCGCTCAACAGGAACGGGTCCCCCCCGCTCAACAGCACGTCCCGGATATGGCTATTGCCGCGGATGTAGTTCAGCCCCGCTTCCATCTCCTCGCGCGACGGGATCGAATCCACGTCGCCCACGCGTCGTTTGCGGGTACAGTGACGGCAGTACATGGCGCACGTGTTGCTGACCAGGAAAAGAACCCGGTCGGGATACCGGTGCGTGATGCACGGCGCCGGGGAGTCGGCGTCTTCGTGCAACGGGTCGGCCATGTCGCACTTCATCACCCGCAATTCCCGAGACGACGGAAATGCCTGGCGAAAGATCGGATCGTTTTCAAGATCATTAACGTCAATCAAGGAAAGATAGTGCGGCGTGACGGACATCGGAAACTTCTTGACCGTTTCCTTGAACCCGGCTCGCGTTGCCGGGGCCAGCGTTACGCCCAGTAACATCTCGACGGTTTCGATGTCCCGGACTGCGTGCCGCATTTGCCACCGCCAATCCCGCCAGTGAGAAAGGCGAGCCGAGGTGCCTATCGCCTGAATAATGAACTCACGCCTGTCCAGAGATATCATCGTGTATCTTTCCTTTCCGACAGTTCCCTCGCTGTTTCGCTGCCTTCCGAACCTTTCGGCATCGTTGCTTCAGAGCCAGGCTTCATCAGTTGCACGACCCTCTCCAATGCGAGGATAATGCCCGTCAATTCCAACTCCGGAAGCCGCTGCAACGCATTCAGAAACCGGTCCTGAAGCAGCGCCGGCGCCATCCGGGCGGTCTCGCGGCCCCGCGCGGTGATCTTCAATTCCACCTTTCGATGATCGGCCACGCCCCGCGTTCGTTTTACAAGCCCCTTCGCGACGAGCCGATCTACAACGCCCGTTGTCGTGCTCGGTCCCAGGCTGACCTCCCGCGCCAGAGCCGAAAGAGTCAGGGGACCGGCGCGGTCCAAACAATAAAGACATACCAGTTGGGGACTGGTAATCTTGAACCGATGCTTCAGTTTGTGGGACTGCATGTCCGCGACATGGATCAATTCGCGCAGTGCGCGCAGAATCCTGAAGCCGTACCTATCGAAAAATTCCGCGACGCTCGCTTCATTGAAACCTTTTTCTTCAAATAGATTACTACATCCCACGTCCACCATGGAAGAACTCCTTTCGAATTCACATTATTTGAACTCGAAGTATTGTACTGGAAAGGGAACGGAGATGCAAAGGCGATTTGGCGGCTGATTGGCGGCTACCGCATCGGCCGGTAAAGCGGGTCGCCGAGGACAACGCTCTGCCAGGAAAGCCCCGGAATGCACATGTAGGCCGTTTCGGCCCACGTAAATCCGGAGTGAAGATAGCGGTACAGGTTCGCCATGGAGATATAGACCTCGTCGCCGGGATCGTACACGTTGGCGATCGTGCCGCAGAGACCGTGCTCGACGGCGTTCGCGGCCCAGGAGTCCTCGACGCGATTCAGCGTCGGCGCGGTCAACGGATCCACGCACACGCCCACGGCCCCCTGCACCCACGAGAAAACCTTGGGGTTATAAGGTCCGGCGCCGTAGCCCGCGTAGAAGAAAGTGCTGAAGGCCGCGTTTTCGCGGTAGATGGGCAGTCGCGTCTTCTCGGGAAGCGCGACGCGTCCGTACAGCCGCACTTGCTTGCGAAGGAGATCGTAGTTGGCCAGGATGTCCCGGTTCAGGCGTTCCGGGAGAGGGCCTTCGTCGGGATAGAGATCGAACCGCGCGAAACCTCTCGAACCGTAAGAATGCGCCTCCTCCGCGGCAAGCGCCTGCTTCGCCATGTCAATCGCCGCCTCGGCCGTCGGCGCGTCGAGGCGCGTCACGAGATACACCCCGAAGCGGGTGGAATCGAATTCGCTCTCGTTATGAAGATAGGGGTTCAGAAGCGCGCCCCGGACGGGAGTCTGACGCGCGAGAACCGTCAACTCGGAATCAACCGAGGATTCGTTGCGATACCGTACCTCGGCTCGGTCGCGCGGACCGGCCCCCCCTTCCACCGGTGCGATGCGGAGCGGGACGCCCTTGGTGGTGACGATAAAGGATATTCTCCGTGACAAGTCCTTCTCGCGAAGATATCGCCGGATGCGGTCTCGAATATGTCGGTCAAACACCGATCGGGAAACGGTCTCGGTCTCGGGGCAGGAGATTCGGCACAAGTTCTCCGCCGGAATCTTGCGCAACGCCATATAGGCCGCGGCGACCTTTCGCGAATCGTCGGAAAGGTCGTTCGCGACGACCAGGACGCCCTCGGGGCCGAGAGACGACCGCTCCCAGGACGCCATGAACAGCGGTTCGGCTCGGTCGTAGAGCACTTTGCGAACGTCGCGTTCCGTCGCGGCCCACACCTCCGGGCCTTCCACGAAAACCTGGCGGATATCGTTGTCGCGAAGCGGGCTGTCGCGTTGATCCTTGTGGAGATGGCGGCGCGTGACGCCCGTCTCCACGCGGTCCAACGCAAACAAGCCTCGATCGGTTCCAATGTAAGCGCGCACGGACCCGAGCGCGATGGAGGATATGCTTTCCTCGGGCAGCACGACCATCCATTGGTTCCGGCCGTCCACGACGAAACCGCCGTGCGCCGTTCCGCCCCAGACGTATTCGTCATCGCACGCCAGCGCGGTGACGCGCGAATCGTACAGGAGGGGGCGTTGATACCACGTCTTATCGCGGAAGCCCTCGAACGTGACCGCCTTGTACGCCGTCCAAGTCATCTCTTCGGAATCGAGCACATGAAGCCCTTCGTCGGTGCCGACCCAGACTTCGCGCCCTCTCACCGCGAGAGCTCGTACGGGTACTTTTCCCTTTTCCACGTCCATGGGCACCGGCGAAGCGCTCAGGCCCCATCGGTCGTAGAAGTAAAGCCCGCGTTGCGTACCCACCCAGATGCCGTCCGGAGCGGGCGCCATAGCCAGAATCGTCTGCCCGTCCAGCACGGAGGTGCCGGAAATGCTCAGCGGCCGTGTTCCGTCGGCGACCCACGCGGGATTCAGCTCGTCGAGAATCGGCACGCCGCGCTCGATCATTCCGTCTCCGGCCGAACCGAGCCACAGGGTCGGACCGTGGAATGCGTATTCATCAACGCAGGAAACCCGCCCCAAGCGGTCGCGTCGGTACGTGGCGGCCGCCAATGCCGCGACGCGTTGCCAAGTGAACCACCCTGTGCGTTCCGGCCAAAGGTCCTGGGCGAACTCCTCGTAAGTCATTATCCCGTAGTTCGTTCCGGCTACCAGCCTGTCGCCGTCTATCAAGATGTCGGCGGCCCGGCCGGGAACCGCGGCTGGAACCACCCACCAGCTTCGTCCGCCGTCGCGGGTGAAGTTGAGCACGGCCGCGCCGTTGACGGCGGGCGGATCGGTCGGAATCGTTTCGACGACGAGATCATAGGTTTCGCCCCTCCCCAAACGCAAGGCGCGCGTCGCCCACAGCGACTCCGACGCCACCCGCGCCCACGCAAGTCCCGCGTCGCGACTTCGGTAGACGCCCGAATCGCCGGCCGCCCAAAGCTCGCGTCCGACAACAAGGACCTGACGCAAGGCGCCTTCTTCGTAACCGGGCAAATACGCGGTCTGCCACTCTTCCCGTTCGAGATTGCCGTGGATGAGCGCCATTCGCCCCGGACGATCTTCGTCGTCCACAATGCCGAAGACGACGTCGTCCAGAACGGCCACGGATCGCCATGACCTCGATGTCAGGTAATTCCGCCACGTTTGCGTCGTCGAATCGAGAACCGCCATCCCCTTGTCGGTGGCCGCGTAAACGACGCCGTCATGCACGAGAATGTCGCGAATGTCCATGCCGCGAAGGCCCTGCGTCGTATCGTACCGCCGGCGCACTTTCCCGTTTTCCGTACAGGTCCAGATGCCGCCGTCGGTTCCCGCCCAGATACGGTCGTCGTCGGCCGCAATCGCCTGCACCACGTTTCCGGGAAGGCCGTCGGCAATGGTAAATGATCGCCAGGTCTTGCCCCGGTCGCGCGTGAAAGCAACTCCGTTGGTCGTCCCGGCCCACCACGTCGTGCGGTCGTACTTTCGCGTCTTGGCCAGACAGAGGACGTGCGAGCGCACGCTGAACACATTCCAGCCGCCGGGACGGCCGTGTCGCAGCAGTCCCCCCCGCGTCGCCAGCCACTCGTAGCGGTCCGCGTCGAAAATCCGGCGAACGGGACACCGCAGCAAGGGGTCCTGCTCCCATGTCCGTCCGTCGTCGCGGCTCTCGAAAAGTCCGTTACGGGTTGCGGCGCGGAGCCCGCTCCTGCCCTCAACAATGTCGTAGACGTCCGTGCCGCTCAATGCACTGCGTCTTGGGAACGGACGCCAGCTCTTGCCGTTGTTAACGCTTTTCGACAGACCGTGGCGCGTACAAGCCCAGAGCGTCCCGCCGATCGGCACGATGCGATGGGTGTACGCGGAAACCGGTCCCGCAACGGCCGAGGCCGTACGCGTGGAACGCTCGTCCCAACTCTCCCCTCCGTCGTCGCTGTACAGGAGATCGGGACCGCCGCCATAGTGGCGCTCCGAATCGAATCCCGCAAGCCAGACCGCCTGGCCGCGTCCGTGACCGGTCAGCGTAATGAAACGCACCTCGCGCGGGAATCGCCCGCGAAGACGCCGCCATTCTTTTCCGTAATTCAGAGTCCGAAACAGCCCGTCCGACGTACTCACCCACACTTCAAGGCCGGCAACGGCCACGGCAAGGACCTCCGAGGGGGGGCCCCCGGTCTCTGGGGAGAAGAAACACCACGTCTTGGCCCGATAATCGTAGTGGCAAAGGCCGTTGAGCGTCGCCACCCAGATGCCGTTCCGCCCACGCACAAGGTCCGTAACGACGTTGCGCCGCGCGGATTCCTCCGGCGAAAGCGCTCTCCCCGTCTCGGGAATCTCGTCCACATCGCGGCCCGGCGGCGTGTAGGGTCGGGCGAATACCAGATTCACCACCTGCCAGGTCCTTCCCGCGTCCGAGGTCCATGCCAGGCCGCGATCCGTGCCGATCCAGAGGTTCTCGTCCTTGTCCGTTTCGATCGCGGTGATCGTATTGGACAGGAAGTCGTCCCGTGCCAGATCCGGCGAGGGCACCCACTCGCCCTGGGTGTCCGCTTGGCCGCGCAGGGCGGGAACCGCCCAGACGACGGCCAGCAGAAGCACCAGGACGCACGCCGCACGCGGCGTTTTCGCCTTGGCTTGACAACGGTTCTCATGCCAGAAACAGCCCATGCCCACCCTGCGCCTCGATTTTCTCCGCAACACCCGTCAGAGACAGAGACTCCCGATACCTCATCATACTCGCCGACCCGCCCCGTCTCAATGCTTTTTTGCCGCGAATCGCGCCACGACCGCCTCGGCCGAACGCATGCCGTCCACGGCCGAACTCACAATGCCCCCGGCGTAGCCGGCCCCCTCGCCGACGGGGTAAAGCCCGTCCACCGTCGCCGACACCCGGCGATGCGCGTCGCGCACGATTCGCACCGGACACGAGGCCCGCGTCTCCGGGCCGACGAGAAGTCCTTCCGCGCCGGCGAAGCCGGGAATCCTGCGATCGAATATGGCCAGGGCCTTTCGCAGAACCTCCGACACGCGCGGAGGCAGGACCTCGCCGAGATTCGCCGGAGACAACTCGAAGGGATAAGACGAAGCCCGAAGCTCGGCCGCTGCCCGCTCCAGGACGAAATCCGAAGCGGTCTGGGCCGGGGCCGCGAACCCGCCCCCGCCCGCGTCATAGCCCTTCCGCTCCCACAGGCGTTGATACGCGATGCCGTCAAGCGGCGCGGGGCCGTACTCTTCCGGCGTCACGGTCGTCACGAGAGCGGCATTCGTATAATCCCCGTCGCGGCCGGAGCGGCTCATGCCGTTCGTGCAAACCGTTTCCGGCTCGACAGGAACCGACATCACAACACCGCCGGGACAGACGCAGAACGTCGTCACGCCATCGGCGGACAATACGTATTCGGCCGCGCCCAGGCGCGGATGGCCGGCATGGGAACCGTGAAGGGCCCGGTCAATCAGCCCGCGCGCGTGCTCGATCCGCGCGCCCATCTGAAACGGTTTGCCTTCCATCGCGACCCCGGCGGCGTGCAGCGCGGCGAAGGTATCGCGGCCGGCGGCGCCGATGGCGAGAATAAGACAGTTCGTCTCGATCGTTCCGGACGCGGCGCGGACGGACCTGAGCGCGCCGTTCGACACTCCGACGTCCAGCAGTTTGTCATGCCAGGCGATCTCCCCTTCGAGCGACAGGAGTTCCTCGCAGAGGCGGTCCGTAACGCCGCCGAGCAGATCGGCGCCCACGTGAGGCCGGGCGTCCGTTCGGAGCGACTCGGGCGCTCCAGCGCCAATGAGCGCGTCCAGAACCTGCCGGACGCGCGGGTCGCGAATCCGGGTATACAGCTTGCCGTCCGAGTAAGCGCCCGCGCCGCCCGCGCCGAACAGGTAATTCGAGTCGGGGTCGAGCGTGCGAGAGGCGTGAAACGCCTCGATGTCCCCGTTCCGCTCGCCCACGGGCGCCCCGCGTTCCAGCAGCAACGGCTCGTAACCCATGCGGGCCAGCGTCAACGCGGCGAAGAGCCCCGCCGGACCGCAGCCGACGACCACCGGCCGGCCGCGGATTTCTTCATCGCCCGGCCGCAACACGACCGGTTCGGGCATCTCCACGGGAACGGCCGCTTTTTGCCGAAGCGCGTCCCGCTCGTCGGCGGCCTCCTTGAGCGACACGTCCACGCTGTAGACGAGCCGCGCGTCGCCGCCGCGCGCGTCCACGGATCGCCGCGCCACTGTCCACGATTCCACGGCGTCGGCCGAAACGCCCACTCTCGCCGCCGCGCGATCCGCGAGAAGCGACTCGTCCTCGTCGGGCGAAAGAACAATCTGGTGAATTCGGATCGTCATGCCGGAAAAACCTCGCGCCCGGTCCGCCCACGCGGCGGGAAACTCATACGAGAAACGGATTGCCGGCCTTCTCGCGGCCAATGGTCGTGGGTTCGCCGTGCCCCGGATAGACCGCGGTATCGTCCGGTAAGACCAACAGTTGCGTTCGGATCGACTGAAGAAGCTCCGGGAGCGATCCGGAACTGAGGTCGGTCCGACCGATGCTTCCCGCGAAAAGCGCGTCCCCGCTGAACACGACGCCCGACGCGCTAAGCGCAATGCTGCCCGGCGAGTGGCCGGGAACGTTCAAGACGTCGAAGCGCAGCGTGCCGAACGAGACCGCGTCGCCGCCGTCCAGCGTCCGATCCGCGGGCGGCGCCTTGACGGGCATGCCCCACGCGGCGCTCAAGTTCAGCCGCGGGCTGCCGAGCCACGGCGATTCATTCAGATGCACGGCGAACGTCGCCGACGGAAACGCGGACTTGACGACTCCCGCCGCGCCGAGGTGATCCGCGTGCGCGTGGGTGAGGACAATCCAGGCGGGCTTCAGCGAAAGGCTCTCGATGCGCCGCAGAATCTTGTCGCCGTCGTCCCCGGGATCAATGACCATCGCGGCGCGCGTCTCGGGACACCCGACGAGATAACAGTTGGTCTCGATCATGCCCACGATCAGGCGTTCGACGATCATCGCAATCCTCGATGGAACGGTCGGGTCCCGATACCCGCGGTTCCGAGTCAGGTCTCGGCCAGGTAGGCTTCGATCAGTTCTTTCTCACGGCAGGATTCGCCCTCGTCCCAGAGGGACAGGATCTTGCGCTCCCGCTCGGCGCTTTCGGGGCCGTCGGACGCATGCGCGCCGTTTTTCATCAGGTCGTATCCGTAAATGCTGCGCACGGTGCCCGCCTCGGCTTCCTTGGGATTCGTCGCCCCCAGTCGCTCGCGTATCTTGGCGATGGCGTTCTCGCCCTGGTAGAGCAGCGCGAGGCAGCGCCCGCGATCCTCGGGCGGAAGCTTTTTACCGTCCTCGTCCTGGCCGGTCATAAAATTCACGATCTTCCGGAACTCGAACTCCGCGTTGGCCTGTTTCAGGGCGTCCGTCACGCGCTCGACCATGTCGTCGTCCACGGGGAAATCGAACGCCCCGGAAAGCGCCGCGCGCGCGCGGTTCGCCACGATTCGCGAGAGCTTGTCCGTGAAGATCTCCCGCAAGGGTCCGTAGAACTCCTCGGCCTGCGCCCGCGTCATGTTGAGCATCTTCGCGGCGACGATATAGAGCCCCGTCCGACTGAATGCGTCTATGATATTCCCCGGACGGGACGAGCGTCGAATGAAGTTGTCGGGCTTGATAATGGCCAACGTCGTTTCCACGCGCGGGGGATCGTCGAACTTGACGACGTCCGTCAGCAGGCCGCCGTCGGGCATGGCGAAATCGGCGAGGATTTTCAATTGCCGGCGGTTCGCGTCCTCGTTGGTGGGCATGAGAACGGCGGGTTCGAAGAACGACAACTCCCCGTGCGTTCGCACGAAATCGCCGTACGTCCCCCGAACCGTGTCGCCTTTCACGTCGAACGACAGGTCGCCCACGACGTTCTTGCGCAGGCTCCGGATGACGTCCGGGCCCTCGAAGAGCAGCATCATCATCCGATTGCTGATCCCGAGCGCATTGTCACGCCTTAGGTTGGCGTTGACGTATCCCTTGATCGCCTCCCGAAAAACCTCGGGCTTGTCCTCGACCCCGAGCGTCTCAACGTACCGGTCCAGCATGGCGTCCGACGGCGCGTACATGCGCGCGCCGACGAAACGCGCGCCGCGGCTGAGGGCGAGAATGCGGCCGATGATGCCGCCGGTGCGGCTCTTCAGTAGCGAATACGGCGTGATCGTGACGTGGGTCAATTGCGTTTTCATTTCGGCGATCCTCCCTCCTTGACGACCGAAGCGTGGCTTTCCGCTGTGAAGACCGGAATAATAGCAGAAGGCGGGAAAAGATGGTAGCCGCCCGAGGAAAAAGCATTTTTGCATTTGCACTGCCGACGGTCTATCATTTCATGCGGATTCGCATCGGACCGCCCGGAGGGGGAGGAATGGCTTCGGCCGCGCAAGAGGAATTGAAGACATTCGCGCAGGCGTGCCGCCGCGTCGGCGAAGCGGGCCTGCTGCGGTGCAGCAGCGGCAATATGTCTTGGCGCGTCGGCGAGGACCTGATGGTCGTCAGCGGAACGCGCACGTGGCTGGAGCGTGTGACTGCCGACGACGCGGTGCTGTGCCGGATCAGCGACGGCGAAGTCCTGAACGATCGGCGGCCTTCCATCGAAAGCCGGTTCCATGCCGGCATTTTACGCGCGCGTCCGGACGTCAACGTCGTCCTCCACTTCCAGTCCCCGGACGCAACCGCCGTGTGCTGCGGCGAACCGGAGAAGACGAACTTCTTCGTCATCCTCGAAGTCCCGTATTACATCGGCCGTCCTGCCGTCGTGGAGTATCTGCCCGCCGGGTCGCCCGAGCTGGCCTCCGCCATCGTGGAAGCGGCTGGGGATCACGACATGATTCTGCTGAAGAACCATGGCCAGGTAACGGTCGGGACGGACTTCGACGACGCGATCCAGAAGGCCGTGTTCTTCGAACTCGCGTGCCACGTCCTTCTGCACGGGAAGGACGTGCGGCCCCTCTCCGACGCTGACGTCGAACCTCTCCTTGCCGCCCAACGCGCGCGCAACATGGCGGGTGAACTCCCGCGAACGCCGACAGTCTAACGCGTGCGTTTACCTGCTTTCTCGTGCGAGGGGGAAGGTTTTCTCCCCACACTCCCCAGCCGCCCTCTTGCCGAAAGAAGCGCATTGCGCCGGCGCGAACCCGGTTATACAATTAGAAGAGAGATCTTCGGCATGTCCCAGCCGGCCTTGGCGAGGAGGACTCCGAATGGACGGGCGCAAAGACGCGCGCGAAAAGCACGTCGCCATCGTGGGAGCGGGGCCGGGCGGGCTTACGGCCGCCATGATGCTCGCGGCGAAAGGGTTCCGCGTTACGGTTTTCGAGAAGCGCGATCGGATCGGGGGGCGCAATTCCGAGATCGCGCTTGGGCCCTACCGCTTCGACGCGGGTCCTACCTTTCTCATGATGAAGTTCATTCTGGACGAGGTCTTCGAGCAAAGCGGGCTGAAGTGCGAGGACTTCATGAACTGCGTTCCCCTCGATCCCATGTACAGGCTCCAATGGGATGACGATGCGCACTTGGACATGACGTCCGATCACGGCGCGATGCGCGCGGCCATCGCGGCGGCCTTTCCCGGCGAGGAGGCCGGGTTCGACGAGTATCTTCGCAAGGAAAAAGTCCGCTTCGACCGGATGCTTCCCTGTCTTCAGAAGCCTTACTCGACAGTGGCCAGCATGGCCTCGCCGGACCTGCTGAAAGCGCTTCCCCATCTCTCGATCGGAAGGAGCCTCTACGGCATTCTCGGGCGTTACTTCCGGGAAGATCGGCTGAAGTTGTCGTTCACGTTTCAGTCCAAGTATTTGGGCATGTCGCCGTGGGAGTGCCCCGCCGCCTTCGCGATCCTTTCCTACGTGGAGCATGCCTTCGGGGTCTATCACGTCATGGGCGGCCTGAACCGCATCTCCCACGGACTCGCGCTCGCCGCTGCGCAACTGGGCGCGACGATCCGATTGGGCGCGCCTGTCAGAAAGGTTCTGGTTCGAGGACGGAAGACGGTCGGCCTGGAACTCGAGAACGGCGAAAAGATCCCCTGCGACGACGTCGTTCTCAACGCCGATTTCGGCCAGGCGATGACCACGCTTATCCCGGAAGGCGGCGCGCGCAAGTACACCCCCGAACGCGTCCGGCACATGCGCTATTCGTGTTCGACCTTCATGCTCTACCTCGGCCTGGACAAGCTCTACGACATGCCGCACCACACGATACTCTTCCCCGCCGACTATCGCCGCAACGTGGAGGACATCTTCGTGAACGGGCGCGTTCCCGAGGGCCGCGCCATGTACATTCGCAACGCCTCGGTCACGGATCCCGACCTGGCGCCCGACGGGCATTCGGCCGTTTACGTCCTCGTCCCCGTACCCAACCTCGCCGCGGATATAGACTGGAGCCGGGAGAAATCCCGCTACCGCGACAGTGTTCTCGACCGGATCGCCGCGCGCACGCCGATGACGGACATTCGCGAACACATCCGGGAAGAACTTGTCCTGACGCCGGAAGACTGGCAATCGGAATACGACGTCTTTCTCGGCGCGACATTCAACCTCGCCCACACGCTCGGCCAGATGCTGTACTTCCGGCCGCACAACAGCTTCAATGATCTCGATCACTGCTATCTGGCCGGCGGCGGAACGCATCCCGGCAGCGGCGTCCCGACGATCATCGAGTCGGGACGCATAGCGGCCGACCTGATCGCGCGCCGTTACGGAGCGTCCTGAAAAAAATGCGAACCGAAAGCAATCCCAGAACCCCGAATATCCCGCGCGGCCGGTCTCGCTCCCGGCGGTGGGCCGCGAGTTTTCTCTGCGTCGCGGCCGCGTTTGGAGCGGTCCGCGCGAACGCCGAAGCCAAAGAACCGCGGGGCGCCGTCGTAACCGTGAAGATAACGGCACTGCGTAATACCAAAGGGCGGGTTCTCGTCAGCCTCTTTAATTCCGCTAAGGGCTTTCCGGATGACGCGCCGAAGGCATTCCGACGCGCCGTCCTGCCCGCCGGAAAGAAGCCGCCGGTCGTCGAATTCGCCGGCCTTCCGCGGGGTGTTTACGCGCTGGCCGTCCTGCACGACGAGGACATGAACGGCAAGCTGACGACCAGTTTCTGGGGCTATCCGAAAGAAGGGATCGGCGCGTCGAACAACAAACTGCCCAAGAAGGGCAAGCCGCGGTTCAAGGACGCGTTGTTCGTTGCCCTTGAGGAACCCGTCGAACGAATCGTGCGCATAAAGTATTACTGACACTCTTCATTCTTCATTCGTCACTTTTCGTTTCCTTCCTCTGCCTTGCCGGGTATGATACGATGGCGTTGGGCGCGGGGAAAAGCGCGCACGAGAGCGGGAGACAACGAACTTGGCAACGGACACGACCGGCACAGGGGAGTTGCGCAAGGAACTCGGGCTGCTGAGCGTCTTCAGCATCGCGGCGGGCGCAATGATCAGTTCGGGAATCTTCGTGCTGCCCGGTCTCGCCTTCGCGAAGGCCGGCCCCGCCGTCATCCTGTCCTATGGACTGGCATCGCTCTTCATGCTTCCCACCATGTTCTCGCAGGCGGAACTGGCCACGGCGATGCCGCGCAGCGGCGGAAGCTATTTCTACGTCGAGCGCAGCCTGGGACCGCTCGTCGGCACCGTGGCGGGGTTCTCGATGTGGCTGGGGCTGTCGCTGAAAATCGCCTTCGCGCTGGTCGGCATCGGGGCGATTGGGGCGGCGGTTTTTCCGGGGATCGGACCCTGGGGCGTCAAGGTCGTGGCCATCGCCGCCTGCGTCCTTTTCGCCATGGTCAACGTCGCCGGCACGCGCCACACCGGGCGGCTTCAAGGCGCGATGGTTCTTGCGTTAATCGGCATTCTTCTCCTGTACGTTGCCTACGCCGGCCGACTGGCAGAGAGCGAGCGGTACGTCCCCTTCCTCCCCGAGACGGGCTGGCGGGCGGTCTTCGCGGTGGCGGGGATGGTCTTCGTTTCCTATGGCGGGCTGACGAAGGTTGTGGACGTTGCCGGGGAGGTGCGCAAACCGAGCGTGAACATCCCGGCGGGCATGTTCATGGCGTTCGGGGTCGTGAGCGTCCTGTACGTCCTGGCCGTCTTCGCAACGGTTGGCGCCGTGACGCCGGATGCGCTGAAGGATTCTCTGGTTCCGCTGACCCTGGGCGCGGCGAAGGCGCTGGGGCGGCCCGGCGCGATCGTCCTCGGCGCGGGCGCGTTGCTGGCCTTCGCCACCACCGCCAACGCGGGCATCCTCTCCGCCGCGCGCTCGCCGCTCGCTATGAGCCGCGACGGCCTCGCCCCCGAGTTCTTGTCGAGAACCAGCCGCCGTTTCGGTACGCCCCACGTCGCCATTATCCTGACGGCCCTGTTCATTTGCGCCGTGCTGGCCGTTCTCTCATTGGAGAACCTCGTCAAGACGGCCTCCACGGTCATGATTCTCATGTTCATGCTGGCGAACCTGTCCGTCATCATCATGCGGCAGAGCGGCATCCAGAACTACCGCCCCACGTTTCGCGCGCCGCTGTATCCGTGGCTTCAGATCTCGGCGATTCTCATTTACGGGTTTCTGATCGTCGAAATGGGCCTCATCCCGCTCGCGCTGTCGGCCGGGTTCGGCCTCCTGGCCGCGATCTGGTACACGGTTTACGTCCACCGCCACATCGAACGCGAGTCGGCCCTGGTGTACATGGTCAAGAACATCGTCGCGCCGCGAATCACACGAAGCAACCTGGAGGACGAACTGAAGCAGATTACCATCGAGCGCGACGACATCGTGATGGACCGCTTCGACAACCTCGTAAGCAACGCGCTGATTCTCGACGTCGCCGGGACGATGCAGGCGCAGGAGTTCTTCCGGAGCGCCGCCGACGCGCTCTCGCCCCGGATCGGCGTCGAGCCGAAGCGGCTCTACGAGGAATTCCTCCGGCGCGAGATGGAATCCAGCACGGTCGTCCGGCCGGGCCTGGCCATCCCGCACGTAGTGATTGACGGGGAGAGCGTCTTCGAGATGGCGATCGTCCGCTGCCGCGGGGGCATCGTGTTCTCGCCGCTGAACCCGCCCGTCACGACGGCCTTCGTGCTGATCGGGTCGCCCGACGAGCGCAATTTCCACCTGCGCGCCCTCATGAACATCGCCCACATCATTCAGGAGCCCGACTTCGCCAAGCGTTGGGAGAAGGCACACGGGCCGGAACAACTGCGCGACGTCGTCCTTCTCTCCCGGCGCAAGCGCGAGAAGCCGGGGTGAGGGGCTCAATGCAACGCGCCGCCGGTTCACCGCTTCCGAATAAGTTCGGCGCGCAATTGGTGACGGGCGCTGAAGAGCCGGCGGAAGATCAGCAGCGCCATGAGAATCGTGGCGAGCGCCGTGCCCGTGGAAATCATGAACATCACCACGATTTGATACTTGACGGCGTTCAGCGGATTCGCTCCCTGAAGAATCTGGCCCGTCATCATGCCCGGCAGCGACACGATGCCCACCACCATCATCGTGTTGATGATGGGAATCATGCCGCGGCGCACGCCTTCGCTCAACGGCCCGCGCGCCGCCTCCCAGCGCGTGGCCCCGAGCGCGAGTTCCATCTCCACTTCGCCGCGCCGTTCGGCAAGAGTCTCCAGGATGTAATCCATGCACAACGACAGGCCCGTCAGTCCGTTGCCCAGCGCCATGCCGAGCAGGGGAATGACGTACTGCGCCTTGTGCCACGGGTCCACGCCGACAATGACGCCGGTGACGGTCAGCGTGGTCAGGAATCCGCTGAAAACCAGTGTAAGAAAGGCCCGCCCCGTCGCGCCGGAAAACGTGCGGCTGGGCCGGCGCACCGCGGCGCGGGACGCGAACGCCGCCATGAGCAATGCGGCGGCCGCGACGGCGTAAGCGCTGTTCAGAGAAAAAACCCACTTGAGCACGTACCCCACCAGAAGCAACTGGACCGTCGTCCGAACAGCGGCCACGGCCAGTCGCTTCTCCAGGCCGAGACGCATGACGAAGCTCAACGTTCCCGCCGCGACCACAAGGCCTGCCGCGACGAGCAGGTCGGTATAGCTCAGGAGCACGGCGCCGGAGTCAGGCATCCCGCCCTCCCGCCACCTTGGCGGCGCGCAGAACGGGATTGCCGGGCGCGAGCCGGCCGTCCAGACTGATAATCCGATCGCACCAACGGTCCGCTTGCGACTTGTCGTGAGTCACCACCAGCGCGGCCATGCCGCGATCGCGCGTTTCGGCGCGGATCAAATTCTCCGCGAGTAAGGCGGTGTCCTCGTCCAGCGCGTTGGTGGGTTCGTCGAGCAGCGCCGCCTCGGGGCCGATCAGGAGCGCACGCGTCAGACTGACGCGCTGCTGCTGCCCGCCGGAAAGGGTCCGCGCGTTCGCGTCCATTGCGCTCCCGTACAGGCCGAGCTTTTCCAGCAAATCGAGGGCCCGCCGTTCCGGAAACGGCGTCCGAGCGGCGCGATACGCGAAGGGCCGCGAGAGGTTGTCCCGCACGTTCGCGTCCAGCATGACGGGCCGTTGCTCGACATGCACGACCCGCCGCCGGTAGGTCGGCCAACCGATCTCTTCCGGCACGCGTCCCTTCAGTCGGACCGCGCCGCGGTCGGCGTCAATCAACCCCGCGATCGCGCGAAGCAAAGTAGTCTTTCCGCACCCGGAAATGCCGACGACCGCGACGATTTCCCCTTGCCGCAGGTCGAGCGCTAATCCTTCCATCAAGGACACCCCGCCCGCCGAGACGGCGAAGTCCTCGATCGAGAGAATCGCTTCCGGTGCGTTCATTTCCCGAACACCATGTTGCGGCTCAATTTCACGGCCGTCTCCTCGTCCGCCAGTTCCGCGGCGAGCGCCAGCCCGAAAGCGAACGCGGTCCCCGGACCGCGGCTGGTGACGACGTTCCCGTCTTTCACCACCGTGTCGGTCTTGTACTCGGTCGTCGGGCCGAAGTGCGTCTCGAAGCCGGGATAACACGTGGCCCGCTTGCCGTCCAGAATGCCGTGCCGGGCGAGGACCAGTCCGGGCGACGCGCAGATCGCCGCGACGACGCGGCCGGCGGCAAGCTGACTCTTCAACACGCCGCCAAGTTTCTCCGAACCGGCCAGATTCTCCGCTCCCGGCATGCCGCCCGGCAGGATGACAGCGTCCGCCTCCTCCCGTTCACCGAGGACGCGGTCCATGTGAAATGTCATGCCGTGCGCCCCGGTAACCTCTGGAGCGTCCAGCCCGACGAGCTCCACCTCGACCCCCGCGCGCCTGAGGATGTCCGCCGGCGTCGCCGCTTCGATCTCCTCGAATCCTTCCGCGAATACGATAATCGCTTTCGCAGCCATGGCCTATCTCCTTCTCGACAACCCTATCGCTTCGCCTGAAGTCGAGCATACCAGCAATATGACGGGGAATAAAGCCTTCCGTTCATTTCGAGAGGGATGACAGAAAATGGCGGTTCTGCTACGATACCCCGCCAATTCCCGTGTATTTCCATATTCTGTAAGGAACTTGCCATGAATCCGCTTGCTCAGGAGTTGAACGACCAAATACGCTCCGCGAATCCCCACGTCGCGGACATGCTTTCGCCGCTCGGGCGCGAGATGTTTTTCCCCAAGGGCATTCTCGCGCAGTCGGCCGAGGCCAAGGCGAAGGCGAAGCGGCATAACGCCACCATCGGACAGGCACGCGAGGATGGCCACGCGATGTTCCTGCCCTCGGTGATGTCCTCCGTCAACGGCCTCTCGCCCGACGAGACGCTCAACTACGCGCCGGTCACCGGCCTGCCCGGTCTGCGCGAGGCGTGGGTGAAGAAGATGCTTCACGACAACCCCTCGCTCGAAGGCGTCGCCATGAGCAAACCGATCGTCACGAACGGCCTCACGCACGCGCTCAGCCTCGTCGGCGACCTCTTCGTGGATGCCGGGGACACGATCCTGCTGCCCGACAAGATCTGGGGCAATTACCGGCTGACGTTCTGCGTCCGCAACGGGGCGAAGATCGCGTCCTATCCCTTCTACGGCGAGAAGGGCGGGTTCAACGTGGAAGGTTTCCGCGCGGCGCTTCTGGACCTGTGCGGCAAGATGGAGAAGGTTATCGTCCTGCTCAATTTCCCGAACAATCCGACGGGCTACACGCCGACGCGAGACGAGGCCCGACGAATCGCCGATGCTCTCATTGAAGCCGCCGAAGGCGGGACGAACATCGTCGCCATGACCGACGACGCGTACTTCAGCCTGTTCTACGATGACGATGCCGCGACGGAATCTCTGTTCGGCCTGATCGCCGGGAAGCACGACCGCCTGCTGGCCGTCAAGGGCGACGCGGCGACGAAGGAGGTGTTCGTCTGGGGGTTGCGCGTCGGATTCCTTTCCTTCAGCGTCGGCGGCGCGGCCGCGGACAGTCCGCTGTACGGCGCACTGGAGAAAAAGGTCAGCGGCGCCATCCGAAGCGCGATCAGCAACGGATGCGCGCTCTCGCAGCGGATCGTCCTCAAGTCCCTGACCAGCCCGACCTTCTACGACGAACGCAAGGCCAAACGCGACGTCCTGTGCGGCCGGGCTATGGAAGTCAAGCGCGTTTTGGCGGATCCGAAGT
>Ga0272442_10005121_pt1 | contig 17645 bp, 23 predicted proteins | sample SSMForm2O_FD_200262 | JGI IMG/M metagenome (GOLD analysis project Ga0272442, IMG submission 200262) | Marine sediment archaeal communities from Little Sippewissett salt marsh, Falmouth, MA, United States - SSM-Form-2O | ecosystem: Environmental > Aquatic > Marine > Wetlands > Sediment ... | reverse complement strand
GCGAATGCACTTGCATCGTCGACTTGGAGATATTACAACAAATGCGGGAGGTTACAGCAAGATGTTTATCTCAGAGAATATGGATGGGGATATCTGTCTCCGCGAAGCGGCTTCGTCCAACAAGGCGGTTGCGTAATGACCGCTCGTAACCTAGAGGCCTGTTTTCTGCCCTATGAGAATTGGATATTTCTTTCCGATTGGAACGTTACATTTAGAGGTGTCTTTCGCAAAGGAGGAACATGGCTTTTCAAGATGAACACTCACCTTCGATTTCATCCAAGGTGGTATTATCTGCAGGTATCCTGGCTGGGACTCTCCTTTCGGCACTACTAACATCCGGCTATGCAGATTGGCTGAATGATCTATTGAAGTATGAAAATGTTGGGGGAAATGTCTATCGAAAAATAATCTTACTATCTTGTTGTATGATTTATTTTATCAGATTTACAATAGGGATGTTTGTTTTTGTACATCGAAAAATTAGCCGGTTCGAGGGTGGTCTGGTTTCATTCTTGTTTTTCATGATGTTTTACCTTTTTGGTATTTCCGCTGGAAATCACACTGAACCGATTGGAGTAATCGATATTGTCGGGATATTCCTATTTCTGTCAGGTTCTTATATTAATACTCTGGCGGAATATCAGCGGTTTGCCTGGAAAAGAAAAACTGAAAATAAAGGGCAACTTTACATAAGAGGACTATTTAAATATTCGATGCACATAAACTACTTTGGAGACAGCATTTCATATGTCGGACTAGCATTAATCACCTTGGAGTTAGTGTGTCTTTTTGTATCAATTGGAATTATCGTGAATTTTATAGTACTCCAAATTCCAATGCTAGATAAACACCTCGGCAAGAAGTATGATAACGAATTCAAAGAATATGCAAAACGGGGTAAAAAGTTTATTCCTTTCATCTATTAGAATTAAATTAGCGACGCATCAGGTTGGCCGTATGGTAGGCATAACAAATCGATAAAACGGAACTCAAACACGTTCAGATTCCCTGCAAGTTATCGAATCTGTCAAGGTTTATGGCGTATCAAACACGTGACCCGCTTTGTTTTGCTTCGGTTAGCTCTACCGTTAATCAAAAAAGGAGGAAAAATTTTATGATAGAAGATCCAAAAAAATTCCTAGACGGCTTTCAAGACGCGGTGGCACGATTTTCCAAGGCCGATAAGGAAATCCTGAAAGCATTCACCAATCTAAATGAAACCGCTCTCCAACCGGGTGCACTGGATCGAAAAACGAAGACGTTGATGTGCCTTGCCATCGGTATTGCCAATGGCTCAGAATATTGTCTAGCAGCCCGCGCCGCCCAGGCAAAAGAAGCCGGCGCGACCCGTGAGGAACTATTGGAAACGGCCGCGGTTGGCCTGTTGATGGGAGGCAGCTTGGCGTTTGGCCCAATTTTGACGGTTTTCATGAATACGATCGATATGCTTTTTTCAGAAGGCTCTGGTAAGCAACCCTGAAAAAATTGTTGCACAAGCTGCTCAAACGTTCGTGTGGTCTCGGATCGCCCAAGGTAACTGATTGATATATTATAGTAATGCTCGAAAAAACACCTGTTTTGGAAAGAATATATTATTAATATCAGGCATATAGATAGGTCTAGACCGATCCAACTTGTCACCACTGAGCATGCTGGTCAATCTGATTAGCCTGCAGTCGCTGTACCACAATCTGATAAATTCGATGAACTCGCTAACCAACGGAGAGATCGTCCCTTATTGAAGAGTGCAGGCATTCATATCGTTACAGTTGGGAGGGATAACAAAATCGCTGGGCTTGAAAGTCCCGGCATATAACAATGTGATATAGGGTATGAAAATGCTCAAGTTTGGAGTAATAATCATTAGAACTCAATAAGCTGACTTGATCTGACTTGATCCGATCCCAAGCCAACTGATTGGGTGACAGCAACCGTTGTGGGAGAAACAAGCATATGGAAGAAGAACTTCACTATGAGTCTATGTCCGCGCCGCGCTACACCGGGATTGCGACCTTTATGCGCACTCCGCTGGTGAGTGACCCATCCGGGTTGGATATCGCACTCATTGGCGTACCGTTCGACGGCGGGGTGGAAAATCGCCCTGGACAGCGCCATGGGCCTCGCGAGATTCGCAATATGTCGAGTTTGATACGCGCTGTCCATCACGTGACCAGGGTCAACCCATACGCACTTTGTCGTATTGCTGACATGGGTGACGTTCCAATTGCTCACGCCTTTGATCTGGAAAAGAGTCATGCCGATATCACTGATTTTTACCGGAAACTGCACAACACAGGAGTCATACCGCTGAGTGCGGGGGGCGATCATTCAATCAGCCTGCCGATCTTGCGCGCGATTGCCGCAGACAGGTCTGTTGGCATGGTCCATATCGATGCTCACACCGACACGTGTGATGAGGAACTGGGGTCCAGATTCACCCACGGCACACCATTCCGCCGAGCAGTGGAGGAAGGGCTCCTTGACCCAAAAAAAACGGTGCAGATTGGTATTCGGGGAGCCCAGAACTCGGAGGAAGGGTGGACCTTCTCTCTCAACTCGGGCATGCGCGTCATCTTCATCGAGGAGTTCAGCAAGCTTGGGGTAGAGAAAGTGATAGCTGAGGCGCGGCGTGTGACCGGGGACGGCCCGACCTATGTTTCATTCGATATAGACAGCCTTGACCCGGCATTTGCTCCCGGTACCGGGACACCGGAGGTCGGGGGGCTTACCACTATCGAGGCGCAGAGGTTGTTGCGAGGTCTACGTGGGCTTGATTTGATCGGGGGCGATGTGGTTGAGGTGTCGCCACCGTTCGATCCGTCAGGGAACACGGCGCTGGTCGGTGCCACGATGATGTATGAGATCCTGTGCATTCTGGCCGAAGCCTTTGTCCGACGGAAAAGAGCAGGAGGGGGGGCACCTAACAATGAAGGGAGTTGAGCAAGCTGTCGCACGCCAAACCAGAACCCAATCCCGCAATCGTGGCCTGTTTTCCAGCGATGCCGGCCCTGTGAAGCCGCGTGGCAACTCAACCAGGCGGTTAGGTTGGCCGCAACACAAGCCGAAAGGAATAATTTCAGAATCGCAGGAGGATACATCGTTGGCAACATGGATTAATCATCGAAATGGGAGTGTATTATGCCCGGAGTAGAAGGCCGGGTGGTCCTTGTAACGGGCGCGGGGCGTGGAATCGGCAGAGTAGCGGCTGAGTTGCTGGCCTCACGCGGTGCGCGGGTGACGGCCGTTGCACGCAGCGAGAATGAATTGCAGACGCTGGGCCTGGACTACGTTGTGGCGGATCTGGGTACACCTGAAGGCTGCACACTTGCGGTGAAGGAAACACGGGACCGCCTGGGGCCGGTTGAAATCCTGGTGTGTAATCACGGAATTGGTTCCGCCCATGAGGGTGTCATCTGGGAGCATGAGCCGGAGCGTTGGCGTGAGACGATGCGCATCAACCTGGATGGCCCTTATTTTCTGTCACGGCTGGTTGTCAAAGACATGATGGAACAGGGTTACGGCCGTATTGTGTTCACGAGTTCGACGGCCGGACAGGTGGCTGAATACGCCGGCAGCGCTTACAATACCTCAAAGCACGGTCTACTGGGCCTGATGCGCTCGATTGCCCAGGACGCCGGGCCGCATGGCGTGACCTCCAACGCGGTGCTGCCGGGCTGGGTGCGAACACCAATGGCTGAGACTTCGGCCGAGGCGGAAGCCGCGAAGCGTGGGATCACCCCGGACGAGGTGTGGGCGGAAAGAGCTGCGCATTACCCGGCGGGCCGGGTGGTGACACCCAAAGAGGTAGCGGAGGTGATCGCCTTTCTGGCATCCGAAGAATCCAGTGGCGTCAACGGGGAGGCCATAACCGTTGCCCTTGGAGGCGTACGGTGAAAATGAAATCGGGATGTTCTATTTGAAATTTGAGCGAAACCCACACAAGGCACGAAATGCCTGGAAGGATGCACTGGACATTACGCCGGGTTTTGGCACCCGGTTCCCTGCCATCCAGAGCTTCATCGGTGCTTATGATGCCGCACTCGAAAAGAAGGGAGAGGCCTTCGTTTCAAGGGTGATTTCGGTCGACCTCGAAACCGATGAATTCGCTGTCAGCCTTCATTCCTTCGATGGAGCCGGGCTCGGGCGCAGGTAGCCACATGAAGGGACAAAATAACAATCGGGTCAATAGCTTATGAAATCAATTAGTTCGACGATCAAAAAAAATGCTCTCGATGTTCAGCCGAGAACCAAAATTCTTGGTGTGAGCGGCAGCCCAAGGCAAAATGGTAATTCCGACATATTGCTTAAAAGCATTATATCAGGCGCTTCCAGGGAAAACGTACCTTCCACCGCTCTGTATTTGCGAAACATTCAATTTCAAGGATGTCTCGGGTGTGAAAAGTGCAGAAAAGATAAGATATGTACGGGTTTAATTGACGGTATGTCGCTTATATACAAAGACATAACCGCTTCAAAAGGGATGATTTTAGTTTCACCGTCCCACAACTATAATATGACATCATGGATGAAAGCCTTTATTGACCGCCTTTACTGTTTTTATAACTTTGACAATGATCGGCCGAGGAGCTGGACCAGCCGGTTTTCTTACCAGAATCGAAAAGCGGTTATCGCAGCAGTTTGTGAGCAGAAAAATAAAGCTGATATGGGATTTACCCTCGAAGCGATGAAAAAACCAATTCAAGCACTGGGATATGAAATCGTGGGAGAATTATCAGTTTTCGGGATATTTGAAAAGGGAAGGGTCAAAGAAGATCTCGAAGCCATGGAGAAAGCCGAAGATTTAGGTGTGAGGCTCGCCAAAGCGGTTAGAGATTAAACGACCAACGATTGCGAATTGGAAAGGTATTTTATGTGAAAGGAGGAAATCATGTTAAAAAAAGAACACCTTATTGATTTTCCAATTTTTTCGGAAATACCACAGGAACAATTGTCAGAAATTGCTTAAATGGGGAAGGTCTCCGTATTTGATTCAACTTTTGAAAAGAACCCGAGATTAGGATATGATTTCATGGAACGTCTGTCTGAGATCATTTCAAAACGTCTCAGGAACAGAACCGATAAGCTGATTGAAAGCTGGCACCAGGCTTTTGATATGGAAAGAATTTAGTTGCGAACTAAACCCTCCACCTCTGGTGGAGGACCCGGAAAGGTTCTACCGTTCCGGAGAGAAATAAAATAGGCTCTTCATCCGGGAAAGCCCCGTAGGGGCGTAGTGGAGGAAGAACCTATGCACGATTGGCAAAGCTTATCGCACGTCCGATGGGATTGTAAATACCATATTGTTATCGTTCCGAAATACCGCAAAAGAAAGCTATACGGGAAATTTCGGGAAGGAGTTGGACAAATAATCAAAGAGTTGTGCAACCAAAAGGGTCTTGAAATGGTTGAAGGGCATCTGATGCCGGACCATATCCATATGTGTTTAAGCATTCCGCCTAAATACAGCGTGGCCTTTGCAATAGGGTTTTTGAAAGGCAAAAGTGCAGTTCGCATCCATCGGGAATTATTAAAAATGAGGCGAGTTACGGGGCTGCATTTTTGGTCCCGAGGATATTGTGTCAGCACTGTTGGTTTTGACGAAGAAACCATACGTAAGTACATCCGTGAACAAGAAAAACGGGAAAAAGATCAGCTTGATTTGGATCTTGACGATTAATCTTGAATAAGCCCCAGCGGGGCTTTCCCAACGTCACTGCCCCCCTTCGGGGGGCTTCCTGAGGCCTCCCGCTTTGCGGGAGGAGACTCACTTTGTAAGTGTATATTGATTGGGGAATCTCGATAATGCCTTCGTTAGGTGCTGACATTATTACAAAAGCCGAATCCTTCCCAGGAATCAAAGCAGGGATTGCCCGCCTTGAAGATATATTAAAAGCGCCATCATATCAGGTCGTTCCAGATGCGGAATGGCCTGCGGATTTACCCAGGGAAGGAGAAATGACCACATGGCCCCCTGAGGCAAAGTCCGTTCTCGTTCTGGGTTTGCATCACCCGGAGGACAATCTTCCACTAGACTGGTGGGATGGCGACAACACGATGGGCAACCGCCAGTTGATGGAAATCTCCGATGCTTTAAGACAATGGGTGAAAGAGGAACATGGCCTCGATGCTCTTCCCCTGCCATACCACGTAGAATCGGGTGGGGTGTTTTTAAAGGATGCTGCAGTGATGGCCGGACTCGGCATTGTCGGCAGGAGTAACCTGCTTATAAATTCGGAATGGGGGCCTCGAATTCGGTTTCGATCCATTCTTATCGAGGGGGAGCTTGAACTCACAAGGCCTCTTGTCGGGTTTTCTCCGTGTGAATCCTGTGGCGAAGCATGTTATGCCGCTTGTCCGCAGAATGCTTTTTCCACTGGTGCCTATCACAGACCGAAATGTATCGCACAAATGAATGCCGACATGGCGAACAGAATCCCTGGAGAAGAAATCGACGAAAATGGCAGCCCCGGATCTATTGTCAAATATTGTCGTGCCTGTGAATTTGCCTGCCCGGTGGGAAGATAGGCGACTAAGCTTATAGGGCCGAATAACAAGCGCTTGCTCGAGAGATCGGACGACCGCAGCGTTTTTTGAGATTTTTATGTCAGGATTACGGAAAAAAAGACGAAGATACTATGATTTCTTTTCTCATTTCTACGATGCCTTTATAAGGCTTCATGCACGTCGCGATGAATACGACACACGGTATTTCCTCGTGGATGCATCCTACCGTGAAAAGAAACCGCCTCACGCTTTACTGGATATCTGTTGCGGGACGGGATCGGTCATTTTCGCTTTCGCTGAACGATATGCCGATGCCCTATTGGTGGGCTACGATTTTTCCAACGGAATGATCCGTAAAGCGCAAGAAAAAAATGCCAAGACGAGAGCTGGCTTTGTCGAAGGTGATGCAGCTGAATTGCCTTTTCGCGACGACAGCTTCGACATCGTCACCTGTTCCCACGCTCTCTATGAATTGAAGGGGCCGTCTCGTACAAGGGCACTCCTGGAAATGAAGAGGGTATTGCAACCTGACGGCCTTGTTTTACTCATGGAGCACGAAGTACCGGAAAATCCATTGATCAAGGTCCTTTTCAATTTGAGGTTGTTCGTTATGGGGTCGCATGATGCCCGCGAGTTCCTCGATGTTGGATTGCAGCGCCTGAAAACCATCTTTCACCGGGTTGATTTAAGCCACTCTCCGTCAGGAAAAAGCAGACTGATGGTTTGCCGGAAATAATTCGTCAAATGGAAGTTTTTGCCTGATGAGTCCCCTGAAGAGTAAGTTTGGGGATTCAAGGCAAAGGCGAGAAATGACACAAAGAAAGGTTACAAATGAAACGTGGCACCCAATCTAAAGTTCCAGCTGACGCCGATGCCCGCAGGGCAATCAAACCCGTTATCTGCTATCCGGTCGATACCCTGCCGCAGCCCGACATGACCCTCTATGCCGCCGCACGCAAATCAATGAAATTGACGGGTGAGGTGATCGTACCACCGCGTGATGCGAGAACTTTCCTGGTTTCTGCAGGGAATTTTTTCCGGATCGTCAGTGTGGACGGTCCGCAGGTGGGTGATTTGAATCTATGGGCGGAGAATGATTTGTCGGAACGGTTCTACAGCGGCAAGACCCGTGCGCTTCACGGCACTCACCTGAGTACCGGTGATCGGATGTGGAGCAGCTTTCCCAACATGCGACCGATGGCGACAATGACCCATGATACACTCGATTGGTACGGTTTTGATGCGGATGGCGGCGGGGTGCATGATGTCATCGGCACGCGCTGCGATCCCTATACCAACCGGTTGCTCAGCGGGGAGGATTATCACAACTGCTGCCATTCGAACCTGACCCGTGCTTTGGCGGCTGAAACCGGGCTTTCGCTGCAACAGGCCGAGGCCCATGTCCATGATGTGATGATGTGCTGAATGTTTTCATGTGCACGGGTTTTACCCATGACACGCATCAATATTTCATGAAGGCAAGCCCGGTGCGTCCCGGGGATTTCCTGGAATTCTTTGCTGAAATAGACCTGCTGTGCGCACTGTCGACCTGCCCCGGCGGCGACTGCAGTGCACAGCATTCCAGCGATAAAGCGGCCTGCTATCCTCTGAAGATTGAGATCTACCGCCCTGACCCTGAGGCGCTAGCGGGATGGACCTCCCCCAGGCCGTCAGCCTATTCCGGTAGCCACGGCTTGTGAGGGACCGTCACAGGATATGTCCAGCGGCCTCGATGTCGAGCTTTCAAAGAGACCGGGCCATACCAGGGGAAAAGCCCCCGCGAAAATGTCAGCCCGGTCGTTTAGGCAGCGTGCCATATGGGGAGAAAAATGACGAAGAAAGTTTTCTGGGAAAATCCTTACCAAACAAGCCATGATACGACCGTTACAGCGACCAATGGCAGGGATATACGCGTTCAATCCACCATCTTCTTCGCATTTTCCGGCGGACAGGAAAGCGATCAAGGAACGATCGGGGGATTCCCGGTTTTTTCAGCGCGAAAGGAGGGGTTCGAAATAATCTACACCCTCCCTGAAAACCACGGGTTGGCCATAGGCGCCCCGGTGCGGATGAAAATCGATTGGGGCAGGCGTTACCGGTTGATGCGACTTCATTTTGCTGCGGAACTGGTACTCGAACTGTTTTACAAAAAGCTGGATGGCGTTGAAAAGGTGGGCGCACACATTGGTCAGGAAAAGGCTCGAATTGATTTCGCCTGGCCCGAGAGCATCGGGCCCATGCTTTCTGAATTCACTGTTGAGGCCAATCGATTGATCGAAGCCGATCTAGCTATCAAAAGCGCCTTTGAAGACGAACCAAATGAACGACGGTACTGGGAAATCGATGGGTTTTCCCGGGTTCCCTGCGGGGGGACGCACATCAGGAGAACCAGCGAAGTCGGCCCGATCAAGCTCAAGCGAAACAATATAGGCCGCGGAAAGGAAAGAGTCGAGATTTTTCTCAATTCATAACGTAGATTTTGTCGTGTTGTCTCATAATCATCTGGACCACACCTGGGGGCTGCTTCCACTGGTCCGACTCTATACCGAAGGGATGATAGAGAATCAAACTCTCAAGAAGGCCGCCTTTGTCGCCCATCCATTGACACTGGCAGGCCGAAAACTCGGTGAATTACCGGAAATCGGCTCTCTGCTTTCAGAAGACAAGCTTTCAGGCTATTTCCATGTTGAATTGAGCAGAGAGCCGATCAATTTAACTGAACGACTGGTGTTCCTGGGGGAAATTGAGCGGACGAATGACTCTGAAGCCAAGACCCCGATAGGGCGCATTCTGGACAATGGGGTTGAAAGGGATGACTTTCTACTGGATGATTCAGCGTTGGCCTACAAGTCATCCGCTGGTTTAGTCATCATTACAGGATGCTCTCATGCAGGAATCTGCAACATCGTGGAATATGCGAGAAAGGTCTGTCGTGATGATAGAGTGGTTGACATCGTAGGTGGTTTCCATTTGTTGGACCCTTCTGTGGAGCAGCTTGAAGGAACCATAGCGTACATGTCATCTCTGCGCCCAACATCGGTGCATGCATGCCATTGTACGGATTTGAATTCCAAGATGGCCTTGTCAAGGGTTGTCGATCTCAAGGAAGTGGGTGTCGGCATGAGCCTCGAATACTGACTGGATTTTTATGCAGAACCTCATCCCATACGCCCGAGCACGCAGCTCAGGGGGCGCGATATGTCGACGAAACCAGCCCCTCAAAGAAATCCGGGTTTTCCTCTTCTCCGCATTCATCCTGATCACAGCGATGGTCGCCGGATGCACCATGCCGCCATACGTCACAAACCTCGACGAAATTCTTGAAAAGGAGGGAAGAAACCGTCGAGCCCTGTACGGATATCGATGCACGGCCGGTGCCCATCGCGGGGCATCTGAAGAGCATCTGGAGAACACCATGGCGGCACTCGCGGCCGCAGACAAAAACAATCAATATGCGTTCATAGAGTTCGACGTCCAATACTCAAAAGACGGAAGGATTGTCGTGTACCACGACAAAAGGATGCTCAGACTGTATGGGAGCTTGAGAGCTATCGGCGAGACGACATTCTCAGAACTGTCTCAAATTACTCGCGGAGAAATCGTCGCCTTTGACGACGTCATCGGCCTTCTGAGTAAGAAACTCAACATTGAGATAAAGTCACAGGGCGACGATCAAGAAGACAAACGCCTCGCCGATGAGATCATCGCGGATATCCGGAAGCGCAACCGTGACAAGGACGTCTTGATCAGTTCCATTTCCAGCGATGTGATCAAGCATGTAAAACGGCATTATCCTGACATCCCAACCGGTCAAATATTCTGGTTAACACCATCGACCTATCTGCATTTCGACGGTCTGACGAAAAAGCTGTACGACAATATCAGCGATACCGAGGCAGACTACCTCATGCTGCATACCGCCAATCTGCGCAATATCGATGATCTGATCGAGTTCAAACCCAGGGGCAAAACGATCATCTTCTGGGATTTCGACGACACCATGTATATTGTGCACAAGGATCTGTCCGACCGGTTGTGGGGGGATTCCGGTATAACGGCATTTTGTCAGCTTTTAAGATTCAAGGTCGTTTCCCTCTTCAAGAGATGAAATTCGGCGAAATCACCCCGACAGGGAAACAAAGGCGCAAATGGGTGTGGCTGATGTCAATGAGCAGGAAATTGGTGTGTGAAACACCGTCTTCCACGTTAGCGGTTCCGGGCCCCCGTTCTGCGTCAAATCGGGCAAGAAACGAAGACAAGTCATGATCTCGGCTTTTGACGTCAAATACTTCGGAAACGGCGGTGCCATGGTTGCGGCTGTCGTTTTTAATGATTTTAGAGACGCAGCGGCGATATCGTCCTACAGAAAAATGATCGATAAAGTGCATGAGTATGTTTCCGGCTCTTTCTACAAGAGAGAGCTTCCCTGTATCATTTCTTTGCTTTCCGATATCGAAGAAAATATCGATACGATCATCATCGACGGTTACGTTTTCCTGGGTGACAAACCCGGCCTCGGGGCTTACCTGAAAGAAACAATAGAAAGAGGTGTAAAGATGATCGGGGTGGCAAAATCTTATTACGAAGGCAGTGAGGCCATAAAAATCTTTAGAGGGAAAAGCCGAAGGCCATTATACGTCAGTTCTTCGGGCATCGATCCGATGGAAGCGGCCGATCTTGTTTCACACATGCATGGACGACATCGCATCCCGACACTTCTAAAAGAAGTCGATCGATTAACCAAAATGCCATAGGAAGCGTGAATCGACGTGCTGCCGGCTTTTCGTTCCGACGATTCTGATCGTTTTCTTGAAAAGGAGAAATACGCCATGAAACCCGATCCCTTTCGTCTCGAACGATATTTTTCAAAATATGAATTCTCGGCGCCCTATCTCTTATGCTGCTCGGACTGCGAGAGCATGGCATTGCGCGATCTGCTCGCCCTCGAGCCTGAGGCCCATGAAAAATTTTTATCGATGTGGCTCGGCTACACGGAGTCCCTCGGGGACCCGGCACTTCGGCAAGCGATCGGCGGACTCTATGAGCACATCGCCGCACAACAGGTCCTTGTGCATACAGGGGCCGAGGAGGCGATTTTCAACTTCATGAATGTTGCTTTGAGACCTGGGGATCACATCATCGTGCATGCGCCCTATTATCAGTCTCTCGGGGAGGTGGCCCACGCCATTGGTGCGGAAGTCATTACCTGGCAAGGAAATCCGGAATGCGCGTGGGAAATCGACCTGGATGATCTAAAGGGCAAATTGACCGCCCGGACGAAGGTGGTCGTGGTCAATTTCCCGCACAATCCAACCGGATTTATGCCCACACCGGAGTTCAACCATGAGCTGTCGGCGATCTCTGAACGACACGGTTTCATCGTTTTCTCCGACGAGGTGTATCGGGGGCTGGAAATCGATCGTTGCGATCCTCTTCCTGCCTTTGCGGACATCAACGAGCGGGCCGTATCCCTGGGCGTCATGTCCAAGACCTATGGTCTTGCCGGCCTGAGAATAGGGTGGATCGCGACGCGCAACGAAAAGCTTTTCAATGACCTTGCGGCCTTCAAGGACTACACGACCATATGCAACAGCGCACCGAGTGAATTTCTTGCGATCTTGGCGCTCCGTCATGCCGGCGCCATCGCCGGACGGAATCTGCAGATCATCCGCGACAATCTCAGCAGACTCGATCAATTCTTCGCCTCTCATGCCGATTTGTTCGAGTGGCATCGTCCCAAAGGGGGTTCTGTTTCATTCCCCATCCTTTTAAGGGGTGCGGTTGATGGGTTTTGTGCCGATCTAGTCGAAAAGTCGGGTGTCCTTCTTCTGCCCGGAACCCTTTTCGGATCCGAATTCAACGCCTTCCGCATAGGGTTCGGTCGCAAAAATATGCCTGAGGCACTCCGTAGGTTTCAGGAGTATATTGAGATGAAACCGGGTTCTATCGGGTAGAATGGAGGGGAAAATTTCCGGTTTAGAAAGTCAGGGTAGAGACACCCCTTTGGTTAAATGTTTTCCGGACGGTCCGTGCCAAATGAAAGTGTCCAGCTGTGCAACTCAACCTGTTGAGGCCGTGCTCTGTGAGGGTCCGGGCGGCGAGAGGAGAGGAAACGTGATGAAAGCGAGGAGAGGGAGCCCCTTATGCTCGGTGACATTGATCGTCTGTTTCGTCCTAGGATTAATTGTTTCAACTTCGATGGACGAGGCGAAAGCTCATGAAGCCGACCTGAAAGAGGCCTCCGGAGGTCTTGAGGTCTGTGTGGTTGTCGACAATAATCCTTATAAGGCCGGCCTGGATAATCCCTGGGGATTCTCGTGCGTCGTAAAGGGAACGGAGAAGACCATTCTCTTTGACACAGGACCGGCGGGCAACCCTTTACTGAATAACATGAAAACGATGCATATTTTTCCGCAGGACGTGGACGTGGTCGTCCTTTCCCATATCCATCAAGATCACACAGGAGGGCTGATGAGCTTCTTGAAGGAAAATCCTGAGGTCACGGTATATTTGCCCTGCTCTTTTCCTGTGGGATTCAAAGAGGCTGTCAAGAACTACGGTGCGAAAGTCGTCGAGGTGGGAGGGGCGGAAAAAATCTGTGACCGGGTTTACTCGACGGGCGAGCTTGAAGGGCCTGTCAATGAGCAATCGCTGGTGATCCGGACGGATAGGGGAAGCGTTGTCATTTCGGGATGCGCGCACCCGGGTATCCTGAATATCCTGAAAAAGGCCAGGGAACTTTTCAAGGAGGATTTGCTTTTGGCCATGGGGGGCTTTCATTTGATCGGAATGGTCTCAGAAGGCCCGGGATCGCAAAACCTGAAAAGTATCGTATCCGGATTCAAAACGTTGCGGGTCAGGTATGCAGGCCCATGTCATTGCTCCGGAATCGCGGCGAGAAGATTGTTTAAAAGGGCCTATCAGGAAAACTATATAGAGATTGGTGTGGGGAAAGTTATTAAGATTGACAATCTCCAAGTGCCGCTTCAGGCGATTGAATAGAAGGGAAAGGTAAATTCACACGATGACCTGGCCTAAACGACACACGCGTCGATTGCACATCGATGATAGAGAGTTCCTGTGGCATATCAGTGGAAACAGCATCGAATATGAAAAATGAAATCATGAAGACCGCCCTTGCCAATTGGTCAAAGCCATGTTATGGGTCGGTGTGCCCGATTCCCGCAGGTTTAATATGCGGGAAGGCCGCGCGATTGCCTGCACCTTCCATATCCATGAGCCTTGGGAGGGCAGGGCCCATGTGGTCGGGCTATCGCGATGTATTCATCGAATCAGGATAAAGGAGAACAATTATGGCAGAATTACCGGAAAAAGTGAGCAAAGCATGGGAAGACCGGGAAGGTCCCGTCGTTTTAACAACCGTAAACGGTGAAGGGATTCCTAATGCTATATATGCCACCTGCGTTTCAAAATTCAGTGACGATACACTCGTGGTGGCAAATAATTTTTTCTCTAAAACACTGGAAAATATCCGGGAAGGCAGCAAAGGATCGATTCTTTTCATTACAAAAGAAAAAAAATCCTATCAGATCAAGGGAACCATCGAATACCATACAGAAGGTCCTGTCTTTGAGGATATGAAAAAGTGGAATCCTAAACAGCATCCGGGTCATGCTGCAGCGGCGTTGAAAGTGGAAGAGGTTTATACGGGAGCGGAGAAACTTCTATAACAAGTAGCGTCATGAAGTGCCATGAGAGGCGTTGAGGTGAAAACCCCGACGCCTCTTTCTGTATACTATGCGCTAATGTTGTATTTCGTTCCGGCCATGTTGAGGACGAACTCCTCCGGCATCTCACGCTCGAAAGAAGTTATGGCCTCCCATCCCGAGCAGTGCATGGGGACGATATAATCAGGGCCGATGGCCTTGATCCCTGCCACGGTTGCCTTGATCTTAACCGGCGGCGCACCGACCAGATGGAAACCGCCGATGATAGCGTGAACCCTGTCGATGCCCGTCATCTTTTGGGCATGTTTCACCGTGTTGACAATCCCGGCATGGGCGCAGGCCGATACCACGACGAGCCCCTTGCCCTTGACGTTGAATACCAGCGACTGCTCTCCCGGGAATATGTCGTTTTCCCGTTTATCCCCTCTATCAATAAAGAGAATGGGCGAGCCCTTTTCATATTCCGTCACCCTCTCGATATTGCCTGTCAAATAGGCTCCGGGGACGATGGGTGTCGGTTCCGTGACCTTGATGACCTTGACGATGCCCAGATTCTCGAGATCCTCCCGGTTCAGTTGTCCGAGGTCGTTCATCCCGGCAACCGGAGCATATTTGGCAGGGAAATTGACCCACCTTCGAGCAAACGCCTCGTCGCCTACATAAAGGGGAATTCCTTTTCTAAATGCATATCTATATCTGGTTGTTATCCAATTAATTCTCGGGGAGCATCTGATTCTGTCGGAAATGAAGGCAGGTACAGTCCGCACGTGTATGACTGCAATAAATCGCGATGTAATTCTATTCCGGTCCTAATGCATCGAAATTTAGAGACTTTACCATGTAAACAAGATAATCTTTTCAGCTTGCATTAGGGCGTATGTGATCTGTCGCTATATTGGAGAATAATTCACAGCAAAAGGTGGGGTGGTCCTTTGTGTCTGTTAGGGATTTTAGTTCGGCGCCAATTTTCTCAGCATTTGATGAGGTGATGTCGTGATTCTTCAGAAACACCGTCAGGTCTGTGAAATGAAAAGAATTCCCTTTTATGACCACGCAGTATGGAGAAAAAATTTTTGTGTGTCAAGGCTAAATAGGCTACAAGATGTGTGGATTTGGGTCTAGAGCCGTAGCATGGAATTGTGAATTACCCCTGGGAGGATTTCAGACACGGGCTTATGTTGGGGAACACGGAATTTGTGGGCAGGATCAAATCCAGATATATTAAGGTGAAACCTCCTCGGGAAGTGTCTCGGAAAAGGGGCGTGGTGGGGCGGATTGATGCCGAAGGATACCCGGGGAAGAAGGGAACGTCCTTAAATAATCCAATAACATTTAAATGGTTGACACCAAAGGGAAAGGCAGTGCAGAGGTATAACATGTCGCGTATGCTTTGTTGAAAAGCGGCGTTATAAGTCACCAAAATGGGAGATTAATGGATAATTTATACACTTTCCTAATGGAATTAGATAAGCTTAAAAATATATTTCGGCGATCGTATATTTCTGATCTTACGCGAAATGAAAATTCTGCAGAACATAGTTGGCATTTAGCTTTGGCCATCCTATCCCTGAAGGATGAGCTTAATATTGATATCGATATCGCCAAAACGGTAAAAATAGCGTTAGTCCATGATATTTGTGAAATAGGAGCTGGTGACATTTCAATATATGATCCGGAAAGGTCAAAGAAAGAAGTGAATGAACGAAAATATATAGATCAGTTATCAGCAACACCTTTATCTTTTGCAAGTGAAATAAGGGAGCTTTGGGAGGAATATGAAGATCAATTGACCAAAGAAAGTCGTTGGGTAAAAGTTGTTGACCGTCTGTTACCGTTCATGATGAACCTGAATACAAGTGGAAAAGCTTGGAAAGAACAAGGCATCACAAAAAGCCAAGTAAAAGATGTCAATAAAGTCACTGCTTTAGAGGCTCCCAAGATATATGAATGGATGCTCATTCATATTGATGAAGCGGTTAGGTCTGGGTGGTTAATTGACTCATAAGATGCGGTTTCACAAAGAACCGCTCGTACCTCGCGGGCTGTGAACCGCTGCGTTAAGCGCTAAATCGAAGGATTAAACGAAATTATCGGCGGTTAACCAAGGCATTAACCGGACACGATAAGGCCGTACCAGTTATTCCTGCCGATGGAACGGACGCTACGCGCCGATTCCTCAGGGATTCCGGCCGCGCATTCAGTCGATGGATGATCGGCCATCTCCCTGTGACGCTTGCCATTGCTGCGAGCGGTGCGGCCATGGTGAGTCTCGTCGAGCACGCCGCAGATGCCAGAACGCCGGCCGCAACGAGCATGAATAACAAACAACGTATAAGCTCGCTCTTTCAGCGGATAGCAAAAAACCGCGCCCGATGAGGAGAGCCGTTACGTGAGGAAAGGAAGGAATACACATGTTGACCGGTATCCACATTCTCATGTCGTACAAGTGCAACCTTGAGTGTGACCATTGTTTCCTTTATTCAAGCCCCAAAGCCCAAGGTACTATGACATTGCCGCAAATTAGATCTGTGCTCGATGAATCACGCAAAATCGGTTCCGTGGAATGGATATACTTCGAAGGAGGGGAACCCTTTCTCTTTTATCCATCAATGCTTGAAGGAGTCAGACTTGCACGAGGCATGGGATTTAAGGTCGGGATAGTGACCAACGCTTATGGTGCAATTTCTGAAGACGATGCTGAGGTCTGGTTTCGTCCTCTCGCGGATCTCGGGGTAGCATACATTAGCATCAGCGACGATTCGTTTCATTATGGGGAAGGAGACAGTCCCGCTAAGCGCGGTTTGGCGGCAGCCCGCAAGCTCGGCATCCCGACCGCCCCCATTTGTATTCAAAAGCCCTTTGTCGAGGCAATGCCCGGACAAGATCAGGACAAGGGCGCTCCTGTAATCGGCGGTGGCGCAATGTTCAAGGGGAGAGCTGTCGAAAAACTGACTGATGGACTGCCAGGTAGACCCTGCCACGAATTCACGGATTGTCCACATGAAGATCTGCAATCCCCTTCAAGGTTGCATGTAGACCATTATGGCCATGTACAATTGTGCCAGGGGTTGAGCATGGGCAATATGTGGCAACATCCCCTTTCAGCTCTGGCACTCGAATACAAGCCTGCCTCGCACCCGATATGTGGTCCGCTGATCAAAGGCGGTCCGGTTTTGTTGGCGAGACAATACGGTATAGAACCCGGGCAAGAGTACGTTGATGAATGCCACTTTTGCTATCTTGTTCGTCGCGCCCTTATCGACAGGTTTCCGGAGTATCTTGCTCCAAGGCAGGTCTACGGGCTCGAAGAGAAATGAAAAACTCATATAACGAATAAGGTTAGATTGTGAGAGCGAAGCGAGCCACAATCTGAACCGTTTGTTGGACAAGCCCGGTGTCGATATAGAAAATAGCTTTTTAGGGGGAAGGCTTTCCGGTCAGGCGGGAGTATCT
>Ga0272442_10005120_pt1 | contig 17648 bp, 14 predicted proteins | sample SSMForm2O_FD_200262 | JGI IMG/M metagenome (GOLD analysis project Ga0272442, IMG submission 200262) | Marine sediment archaeal communities from Little Sippewissett salt marsh, Falmouth, MA, United States - SSM-Form-2O | ecosystem: Environmental > Aquatic > Marine > Wetlands > Sediment ... | reverse complement strand
CCGCGCTGGCCAACTGGATCCGCTCTTTCCGGCCGGAAATGGTCTACAGCATTCTCGGTTCACCGGGCATTGTTGATCTTGTGGACCAGATCCATCGCAGGTTCGAAATCCCGATAGCCGTCCATCTGATGGACGACGGTGTCACCGATCCGCGGCGGAGCGGCCTGTTCGGTCGGTATCTGCGCCGGCTCTACAGGCGCAAGTTCCTGGCCATCCTGAAAAAGGCGTCGTTGCGGATGGCGATATGTGACGCCATGGCGCGTGCGTACGAAGAGCGATACGGCTGTTCGTTTGATGCGTACCAGAACACGATTGATCTGGCGCAGTGGCGAGAATCGGCGGGCAGTGACCTTACGCCGGGCGATCCCGTTCGGATAGCGTATGTGGGGTCCGTGCTGGTGTCGGGTCAACTCCACAGCCTGCTGCACTGTTGTGAAGCGGTCAGAGCTCTTCACGAAAAGGAGCGGAAGATTAGGCTCGATATCCATACGCCGTGTTTCCGGGAGCCGGCGCTGGCCTGTGCTGTTTGTCGAGAACCGCCGGTGTATCTGCATGATACGATCCGGACCGATGACGAGTTCCGTCGGACGCTGTGCGAAGCGGATGTGCTGCTGTTGCCCGTCAACTTCGACAGGAAGTCGATCGATTTCATCAGGCTTTCGATGCCGACCAAGGTGCCTGCGTACCTGGCAAGCGGGACCCCCATCCTTGTTTATGGGCCGCGCAATGTGGCGCAGGTTGAGTATGCACTCGAGGCGGGCTGGGGGCACGTTGTATCGGAACGGAGCATGGACGACCTGGTAGCGGGGCTGAAGCGCATTATTGATGATGCGGATCTACGGCAGCGACTCTCCGGGGCAGCGTTGAAGGCGGCGCCTCGGCACGAAATCGGAAGAGTCCGGGGCGGGTTCCAACAGGCTCTCAGGGAAGCGGCGCGGAGGTAGTCGTTGAGCGTATCGGAAGAAGATGCTGATGCGGCCGGGACAGAGCCCGGCCCTCCAACGGGCTTCGAATGGCCCCGGGAAACGAGTCTTGCCCTGGCGGCCCGATTGTCATTCGTTCTTCAGGCGTTGGAATCGTCACGGGCCGTGAGTGTGCTCGACGTCGGTTGCGGCACGGGCGAGCATCTGACGCAATACCTGGCTCGCGCACTGCCGGAGAGCCGGTTCGTGGGTGTTGACACGGATCCGGAGACGGTGGCATTCGCGCGGGAGACGTTTGGCGGCGTGGCCAACCTGTCGTTCTGCGAGCAGCTGCCTGAGAACGAGAAGTTCGATGCGATGGTGGCTTCGGAGGTGCTGGAACATGTTGAGTCGCCGGAGAAGTTCCTGCGGTCATTGTCCGGGATGCTCGGCGATGGCGGCATTCTGATTCTCACTGTACCCAGTGGCTACGGCTGTTCGGAGATGATGGCCTTCCTGGAATCGCTGCTTGTGGTGACGGGGATACTGCCGGCGCTCCGTGGCCTGAAACGGGTCCTGGCGAAGCGGAAGAAGGACGGTACGGCGTGTCTGGACACAAAAGCAGCATCGCCTCACATCAATTTCTTCACATTCAGGAAGATTCGTCGGCTCTGGGAACAGGCGGGGTTCCGCCTGGTACAGTACAAGGGCAGGATGTTTCTTCATAACTTTGTGATTTCGATGCTGCTGGAGCGTTCCGAACGGCTGTGCCGCATCAACGCACGTCTGGGCGGGGTGCTGCCGGCATGGATGGTCTCCGATTGGATGTTTGTGCTGGTGAAGACGGGAGACGCGGCTCCCGAGACGGTGGCGCCGTACAAACGCAGTCTCTATGAGCGCTGCCGCAGGCGGCTGAACGAGAAGATGCTGGAACGGAGACAGCGATGAAACGGTATCTGCGGCTCATCTGCGAACTGCCGCCGGCTGAGGTGGTACGACGGGCGCGGCGGAAGATCATCTCGGCCGTGACGCGGAGCGTTGCGCGGCGTCGGGATCGGAAGAGCAGCACGTACGATGTTGGACCTGACGTCGCGGACGCGCGGACCGACAGGTTCGCGCGTGTAGCGGACAGTCTTGGATCCATGCAGCCCGCGGGCGAAGTCAGTGACGCCGGCTCCTGCATGAAACACCGTTTCGACCTCCTGGGATCGGGGCCCGTTGAGCTCAGGCACGGTATGGACTGCGAGGGATTGGACGGGCATAGCTACGGGATGGGCAGAGATGTCGATGCAGACGGCGATGGCGCGTGGCTCGAGGGACGTGTCAACGCAGCGAACCTGGCCGAGGCCAGACGGATCTGGCGGCTGGTAGACGCCGGCTACCGGCCGATCGACTGGCACCTGGACTTCAAGTCCGGTTTCCGGTGGCGGGAGGACGCGTGGTATCTGGATTTGCTGACGAAGGAGTGGCCGGAGGGCGTGGACAGCAAGGTGCCGCGGGAGCTGGCGCGGATGCAACACCTCCCCCGGCTGGCCCTGGAGTATGTTCTGACCAGAGAGCCGGGTGAGCCGTCGGCGGAAGAGCTTGCGCGCGAGTTCAGGAACCAGATACTGGATTTCACTGCCACCAATCCGCCGAGATTCGGCGTAAACTGGATGTGCACAATGGATGTGGCCATACGTGCTGCGAACTGGGCAGTGGCGTACGGCATCTTCCGGTCGGGCGGTGCCGAGTTCGACGAGCCGTTTGCGGCCGTCTTCGTGCGCAGCGTGCGGGAGCACGGGAAGCACATTGCGGAGAACCTGGAAGACTATCATCGGCCCCCGAACAACCACTACCTGGCTGACATAGTCGGACAGCTCTTCGTCGCAGCGTGTCTGCCGCGTGATGAAGAGACGGATAAATGGCTGGTTCTCGCCGCGAAGGAGCTGGTTGGTTGTGTGGAGAAGCAGTTCCACGAGGAGGGCTCGAATTTTGAAGCGTCCACGAGTTACCACAGGTTCGCGGCGGAGATGGTCAGATGCGGCACAGCCGTGATAGAGGGGCTGTCCCCGGCAGAACAGGAGCTTCTGAGCGGGGCGGGGTCGGCTCTCCCGAAGTGGTGTCTGGAGCGCATGGCGAAGATGGACGAATTCACAGCCGACGTTACCAGGCCCGACGGGAACGTCGCTCAGTTTGGCGACAATGACAGCGGACGGTTCCTCGGCTTGCGGTTGGCCGTCCCGGAGAGTCCGTCGCCGGGCGAGGGATTGCGAACGTATCCGCAGTTCGGGCTGTACGTATACCGTACGGCACGAATGTACCTGGCTGTTCGGTGCGGCTCAATAGGGCAGGGCGGACACGGCGGGCACGCCCACAACGACCAGCTGTCCTTTGAGCTGGCAATTGACGGGAAGCCGTTGATCGTCGATCCCGGCACGTACGTTTATACGCCGCTTCCGGCGCAACGGAACCTGTTTCGATCGACGGGCTCGCACAACACTCTGACAGTCGAGGGGCGGGAACAGAACCAATGGCCTGCCGGCAGGCCGGGTCTGTTTGAGCTGCGTGACGAAGCTCGTGCGCGTGTGACGGAAGTTGCGGCCGGTGAGTTTGCGGGCGAGCATGAGGGATTCGATTGCACGACGGAGCGGCGCATCCGGATTGCTGATGGCGGGTTGGGGGTAGTGGATCGATGCAGCGGCGCGGGGATGAAGACAGTTTCGTTTCACCTCGCGCCCGGAGTGGAAGCCGCTCTTGGCGATGGCGGCGCTGTGGAGCTGCAAGCGAACGGGGTGAAGGCGGTGCTTCGAACGGGGGGCGGGGATCCGGCTCTGGAAGCGGCATATCATTCTCCGCGCTACGGGGTGCTTGAGGATACGAAGGTGGTGCGCCTGCGGACCGATGAAACCGAACTCGAGTGGAGCATTTGCTGGTAGTGATATGAAAGAGCGCCTGTTGATGGCCGTGTACAACACGATCGAGCACGACGGACGTGTGCAGCGATCGGCGGAAGCGTTGTCGGAAGAGTACGACGTGACGGTTACGGCAATTGGCTCGAACGCGCGCTTTGAGCCCGACGGCTACTCGGTTGTCAGAGCGCGACTGCCTGCGTTGGGGCGCCTCAAAGGGATCCGCCACGTCCTCTTCTGGTTGAGGCTGTGTGTGCTGGCGGTCCGGCTCCGGCCGGCGGTTGTCTACGCGCACGATTTTTTTGTGGCGTGGCCGGGGGCGATGGCGGCCAGGCTTGTTCGGGCGCGTTTCGTGTACGATTCGCACGAGCTGATTGTTCCGGGCGCCTACGTTCCGGAGCCGAGATCTCTGCGTTTCTTCTATGTGCGTGAGAAGCAGGTCATTGCACGGGCGGCCTGTGTGATCGCCGCGAATGCGAACAGGGCGGAGCTGATGCGGGAACACTACGGGCTGGCGAAGACTCCGGTAGCTGTTCGGAATATCCCCGACCGGCCGCGAAGCGTGATTGACGACGCGGAATGCCGTCGTCAGTATCCGGAACTGTTTGACGGGGGTGTGGACGCTGTGAGACTGGTCTACCAGGGAGACATGTATCTTCTGCGCGGGATCGGTGCGTTTGTTCGCGCGATGAAGCATCTCGATGACGTCTACAGACTTGTGCTGGTGGGCGACGGGCCGGACAGACAGGCCATTCGCGATATTGCGCTTCGGGACGGGGTGGCCAAGCGGATCTCGGTTCTCGGCAGGATCCCACACGAGCATTTGCACGATGTTCTGCGACAGTGCGACATGGGGATCGTCACGTATCCCGCGGAGGGTCTCAACAATGTGTATTGCGCCCCCAATAAGACCTACGAGTATGCCCACGCCGGGCTGCCGATGATCAGTACGTCGCAGCCTCCGTTGCGCGATCTGTTCTCCGCGTATGATGTCGGTGTGCTGGTAGACCACGAGTGTCCCGATAGCGAGGAACTCTCGAAAAGCATTGCGGATGCGGCGGAACGGACCCGGAAGAACCACCAGTTGTATGAAGCTGGCCTGCGGGAGTTCCTTGGGTCGGTGAACTGGGAGGAAGAAGCGAGAAAGCTGGTGCGTGCGGTGGTCAAGACCTGCGAGTAGAGGGAATGAGACAACACTCAACACCCAACATTCAACTCTCAACTCTCAAGTGGAGAGCAGATGGCCTGGTGCCGGTGATGCTGTTGGTGCTGTCCTTCGGGCCATACGTATTTGTATCCTGGGGAGTACGGGTAAGTCATCTGGCTCTGTATCCGCTTGCCATTCTGGCCGTGCCGCTGCTGTTCAGGGCGCGGTTCGAGAAGTCGGTGTGGTGGTTCCTTTCGGTTGTGACCGTCCCGTTTCTGCTGACGCTTGGGTGCGCGGTGCTTGTGGTTTCTTGCAGAGGAGGTGCGGTCAGCACATTCAAGCTCCTGTCGCATTTCGAGAACTTCGTCCAGCCGGTGGCTCTTGTCGTGGTGATGAGTGCGTTTACGTTGCAGAACCGTGATTCGAACACCGAGGATCTGTTGCGAAGGTCGTGCCAGTTGCTGGTTATGCTCCTCTGTCTGAACACGGTGGTAGCTCTTGTGCAGATGAGATGTGACATATCCGGTGTTCTCGTCTACTTCACCGGTACGGTTCCCTATGAGATGAGTGTGAACTACCTTGCCTCGCTCATGGACCGATACTGCGGGATATTCAATCAGCCTCTTGAAGCCGGTCTGGCTTACACGGCGGGGTTGTTTGCCTGGGGGTATATTGAACGGCAACGGGGCAAGATATCGCTCGTCGCCGTTTTCGGCCTGGCAGGTCTTTGCCTGGGCGGGCTGGTAACGGTCTCGAAGATCTTTATCCTCGGCGGCATACCGCTCTTTGCTGTCTATTGGCTCTGCGGGCGAAAACAGGGATTGCGTGTGAGCAGGCCGGTTCTCATAGCCGCGCCTTTCGTGCTTGGCACCGTCGTTTACCTGGCACTGAAATGGCCGGGATGGTGGTTCCTGAAGCTACTTGTCCCCGAAGAAGGTGCAACGTTGGGGGAGCTGATCGATCGATACACCGGGCACAGGTTTGGCATGGAGACCAGCGGAGTTGGCCTGGTGTTTCGGGAAGTGTGGCAAGCGTCGCCATTGGTAGGCATAGGGTTGGGTTCACGCGCCACGTTGGACAGCGGGTATCTTGAGTTTCTATATCAGGCTGGGCTGGTCGGATTGCTCAGCTATCTGACGGTCTTGGGGGGGCTGGTGTGGGGTGCATACCTTTGTCGCCGCGAGGAGCGCCGCCTGCTGATCGCCATGGCGGTGCTGGCAATGGGCGGGTCAATAGGGGGGCCGGTGCTCACCGTGAACAGGTTTGCTGTAATATTCTGGGTGATCTACATGCTCGGGTTTGCGAAGGGAATACGAGTCGCAGATGCGTAAGCCCACGATCCTGGTATGCGCCGACTACTATCTGCCGGGCTGCAAGGCGGGGGGCGCATTGCGGACACTATTGAACACTGTTGAAGCTCTGGGAGGCGAGTTTGATTTCAGGGTGCTGACTCGCGACAGAGATATTTCGGACAGTGAACCGTATGGCAGCGCATCGGAAGGAGAATGGCTTCGGGTCGGCAAAGCGCAGGTCGCGTATCTGGCGCCCAACGAGCTGCGCCCGAGCGCGCTGCGGCGGTGTATTGCCGGCTGCGAGCACGACCTGCTGTTCCTCAACAGTGCACTGTCCGGCCCTTTCACTGTTCTGCCCCTGATTCTGCGGCGCCTGGGCTTCCTGGATGAACCGTCGGTGATTGTGGCACCGAGGGGAGAGTTCTCGCGAAGCGCGCTGGATCAGAAGAAACTCAAGAAGGCCGTCTTCCTGCCCGTGGCCAGGGCCGTCGGGCTCTACAGAGGCGTTAGATGGCTTGCTTCGTGTGAGGATGAAGCTGAGCAGATACGCAGGGCCGTGGGCGGAGATGCCGACATAGCCGTCGCGCCCGACCCCGTTGCATTTGCATCGGGAAACCCGGAACGCGATAGCTCGACAAAGAAGGACTCCGGCCATCTCAGGGCGTGCTTCCTGTCGCGCATCTGTCGCATGAAGAACCTGAAAGGTGCACTGGATGTGCTCGCCACGATGGAGGCAGAACGCGGGACTGTCGAGTTCGATATCTACGGCCCGAAGGAGGATCGCCGGTACTGGAAGGAGTGCGAGGACGTGATCGGCTCACTGCCTCCGAATGTCAAAGCCAGGTATTGCGGTGCGATCGGCCTCACGGAGGTCCGGGGGATTCTCGAAACGTATCACCTGCTGTTTCTGCCTACCATGGGTGAGAACTTCGGTCATGTAATAGTCGAGTCGCTTTCGGCGGGATGCCCGGTACTGATCAGCGATCGGACGCAGTGGAACGATCTTGGGGAGCAGGGGGCCGGGTGGGTTGTGCCGCTTGAGGACGGTGGCGGCTTCCGAACGGCGCTGGTCGAGGCGCTGGCGCTGGATGGTGGGAAGCACGCAGCATATTCCGCGTGTGCGCGTGAGTACGCGTCGGGGATTGCCCGGCGGCTTGATGCCGTGGGCAGGAACCGACGCTGTATTGAGGAATGTCTGGGCGCTGCTGGCAGAGAAGGGAGCACATGAGGATACTTCTGGTCACGCAGTATTTCTGGCCGGAGTCGTTCCCGATCAACGATATCGTACTGGGCCTGAAGGATGAGGGGCACCAGATCGAAGTGCTGACGGGAATGCCCAACTATCCCGGTGGCCGGATATTCCACGGCTATTCGCTTTCATCGCCGAAGCACGATTCGTTTGAGGGTGTACATGTAGGGCGCGCCCCGTTGATCCCCCGGGGGAACGGGGCAGGTTGGCGGCTCGCCCTGAATTTCCTTTCCCTGGCCGCGTCGGGTTGCCTGCTCGGTCCCAGGCGTTGTCCCGGGCCTTTCGATGCGATCCTTGTTTACCAGCCGTCTCCGGTGACGATCGGGCTGCCTGCCGTGAGGATGAAGCGGAAGACGGGAGCGCCGATATTGTTCTGGGTCCAGGACCTGTGGCCGGAGACGCTGGCGGCGACGGGGGCGGTCTCTTCGAGGATCGTTCTGGGCTGGGTGGGCAGCATGGTCCGCTACATATATAGACGGTGCGACCTGGTTCTGGTGCAGTCGGAAGCGTTTATCGGATCGATCGAATCACATGGTGTGCCCCGGGAACGGATCAAGTACCTGCCGAATACTGCTGAGGCACTTTACCGCCCCGTGGAACGCAGGCGTGCGCTGGCCGAGGAACTTGGACTGCCGTCTGGCCTGCGTATAATGTTTGCAGGGAACATCGGTGCTGCCCAGGACTTCCCGGCGATTTTGGGTGCCGCAACTCACCTGAAGGAGCAGAAAGACATCCATTGGTTGATAGTGGGGGATGGTCGGCAGCGGAACTGGGTTGAGCAAGAGGTGGAGAAGCGGGGGTTGGGCGGCACGTTCCATCTGCTCGGGAAGCATCCGAAGGAACGCATGCCCGAGTTCTTCGCGCACGCCGATGTGATGTTGGTGACGCTGAAACCGGAGCCTATCTTTGCGCTGACGATTCCGTCCAAGGTCCAGCCGTACATGGCTTGTGGCAAGCCGATCCTGGCCGGCCTGGACGGCGAGGGCGCGCGGGTGATCCGGGAATCGGGCGCGGGGATCGCGGTTCCGGCCGGCGACAGCAAGGAGCTGGCAGAGGGGGTTGTGGCATTTCATCGCATGGCCGAGGCGGAACGCCAGGCAATGGGGAGGAAGAGCAGGGAATACTTCGAGGCGCAGTTCTCGCGGGAGAGACTGCTTGAGAAACTGCAGGAGTGGATGGCGGAAGTGAGAACGTAGGGGGAGATAACACTCAACATCCAACATTCAACGTTCAACTCTCAAGTGGGAGAGTGCTCGGGCATTGAGCGTTGAGAGTTGGATGTTGGTTGTTGAAGGTTGTCTGGAAGTGTTGTGATGACCGAGCAAAGAGTGCTTGTCACCGGCGCTGACGGTTTTGTGGGAACGGAACTGTGCCGTCGGCTTGTGGCGGACGGATTCAGAGTGAGGGGCGCGCTCTGGGAAGCGAACGATCTCCCCGACGGGTGTGAGGTGACGGTGGTCGGTGATATTGGTCCGACCACCGACTGGTCGTCGGCGCTTGCGGATGTCGGGGTCGTGGTTCATCTGGCGGCGCGGGTACATATGATGAGCGACGGTGCGGCGGAGCCGCTCGCGGAATACCGCAGGGTCAATGTTGAGGGGACGCGCCGACTGGCGGAGATGGCCGTGGATGCCGGCGTCCGGCGGTTCGTGTTCATGAGCTCCATCAAGGTGAACGGGGAACAGACCGAAGGCAAGCCATTCCTGCCGGATGATCCCCCGGCCCCGGTAGATCCGTACGGGCTTTCAAAGTGGGAAGCGGAGCAGGCGCTTGAAAGTATTTGCAGCGACGGCGGCATGGAGAATGTGATCATTCGTTCGCCGCTTGTGTACGGCCCAGGAGTGAAAGCAAATTTCCTGCGCCTGTTCCGAGCCGTCGACAGGGGTATGTTGTTGCCTGTGGGGGCATTGCGGAACAAGCGAAGCTTCATGGGGCTGCGCAATCTGGCCGACATCCTCGTCGAGTGCGTGCGGAATGACGCGGCAGCAGGAGAGGTCTTTCTGGTCAGCGACGGCGAGGACATGTCGACGCCCGGCCTGGTGTGCCGGATCGGCAGGGCTCTGGACAGAACGCCCCGACTCATTTCTGTGCCTGCGCCTGTCCTGAGGTTCGCGGGACTGGTCACCGGGAAGACGTCAGCCGTAGACAGGCTGTGCGGATCCCTTGTCGTCGACAGTTCGAAGGTTCGGGAGGCGCTTGGCTGGTCGCCGGTTTCGACCGCTGAGGAGGAACTGGCACGGGTAGCCGAATGGTATCGGAGAGTTGCGGATTGAAGGAGCTTCTGAAGAAGTCACTGACGGATCGTTGCGTATGGCTGGTGTTCGTGTCGCTGCAGGTGCCGGCGCTGCGGGCGATATTCAAGTATGTGCCGGCCGGACTGCTGCCGTGTGTTCCCGTCGTGATGGTCATCATATGGCTGGCCTGTGCGCTGCTGCTCGGCGGGGCCGCTGTGCCTGAGAAGGTGCGTCGGCTCCTGGGGCGGGGGTGGGTACTGGTTCTCCTTCTGGTTGCGGTGGCCGTCGCGAGTTTCCTGGTCTATCCGGTTGCGGACGCGCTGAAGGAGGTCGGACGGGGAAGCGGTTCGGACGATGCATTGATTATCGCGGGCTCGAGGCTGATCCGCGGCATGCATCCGTACGGTGAGCGAACTTATCTGGGGAATCCGATCAGCGCTCCGCCGGGCATGGTGCTGCTGGCGTTGCCGTTTTCGGTGACGGGGCTCTACTTTCTCTTCACGCCGGCGTTGGTTCTTGTCGCAGCCGTGGTGCTAAGGTGGGTATCGGGCGGATACACTGCTGCCAACGTGTTCGTGCTGCTGATGATGACTTCGCTCTGCTTCTGGGAATTGCTGGTTATAGGATCGGACATACCGGCAGTGGGACTGCTTTTTCTCGTCTCCGTTACTGTGCTGTGGAGGCTATGGCCGGGGACACGCTGGGTCGGGGCAGGTTGTGTTATTCTGGCAGTGCTGTGTATGCATACTCGGATAGTGTTCGCGTACATGGGTATCGTTATGGTGATCTTCCTGTGGGGCCGTGACAGGGCAAAGAGCATACGCTTCGCCGCATACACGGTTCTGGCGGCCGCCGCACTGCATCTGGCTTTCTTCGCGTGGGATCCGGGCGGCTACACGCCGCTGCACCTGATTGGGAAGGGCGATTACAGCCTGAAGCCGGCAATGAAGATGGTGGCGGCTGTTTTGTGCGGGATCACCGGGCTAACGATGATTCTGCGTGTCCGGGATTCCGTTGTCTCGTGGCTGTTCTACGCGTGGCTGTGTCTGATAGTGCCCCTTGGCGTGCTCGGGCTGTCGGTGCTTGCACTGCTCAAGTACGACGTTGCGGGATGGGAGGGGGCAAACTACATTATGTTGTCGGCGCCGCTGATAGTCGGCGCGGCCGTGATGCGGGGAAGATCTGGACAGGATCAACCCATTCGGCAGGCTCAGGGACTTCGTCAGGATCAACATGATAGTGACAAGAACGATCGGACGCCGGGGGTGTATGATTGAGTATGGCCTCCGGCCATTCTTTCATCCTGTAGATCCTGTCAAGAATTCCGGGTCCGACAGGAAATGAAAAGGACGTTTGATATATTTGTGGCCTCCGTCGGGTTCATCGTGCTGTTGCCGGTGTTTGTCGTCGTGTGTGCGCTGGTGAAGCTGACCTCACGCGGCCCGGCGCTGTTTGCCACGGACAGAGTGGGTAAAGATAACGAGATATTCCGCATGCTCAAGTTCCGGACAATGCGAATCGACACACCGCAGGTGGCCACTCACCTGATGACCGACCCGGAGAAGTATCTGACGCCGGTGGGCGGCTTCCTTCGTCGGACCAGCCTGGACGAGCTGCCGCAGCTGTTGAACGTTATCAAGGGCGAGATGTCGATTGTCGGTCCCAGGCCGGCACTGTTCAACCAGGACGATCTCGTGGCTCTGCGTACCGAGAAGGGAATCCACGAGCTCGTTCCGGGTATCACCGGATGGGCCCAGACGCACGGGCGGGACGATATCCCTATCCCGGACAAGGTCGAGCTGGATGCATACTACTTGGAGCATCGAGGCATGGGACTGGATCTGAAGATCCTGTGGTTGACTATGTTGAACGTGCTCGGGCGCAAGAACGTATCGCACTGAGTTGGCGTGGGAAGATGATGGAGGAATAGCGACATGAGACTACTGACAATAATGGGAACTCGACCGGAGATCATACGTCTCAGCATAATCATCCGGAAGCTCGATGGCCTGTGCGAGCACATCCTTGTCCATACGGGCCAAAACTTCGATCGGAACCTCAAAGACATTTTCATGGACCAGCTCGGAGTCCGGAAACCGAACTACGAACTTGGCGCACAGGGCAGCTTCGGGGAGCAGATGGCCGTTATCCTGCCCGGCGTGGAGAAGATATTCGCGGACGAACAGCCCGACAGGTTCCTTGTGCTGGGCGACACGAACAGCAGTCTTGCCGCGGTGGTGGCGAAGCGGATGGGTATCTCGGTCTACCACATGGAAGCCGGCAACCGCTGCTATGATGACCGGGTGCCGGAGGAGGTCAACAGGCGTATCGTGGATCACTCGAGCGACGTGTTGATGCCGTATACGTACCGGAGCCGGGAGAACCTGGTCTCGGAAGGCATTCCCGGACGGCGGATCTATGTCACGGGCAATCCCATATATGAGGTAATCCAACAGTATGGGTCCGCGATCGACGAGTCGCCGGCATTGCCCGAGTTGGGGCTCCAGAAGCAGGAGTACTTCCTGGCTACAATGCACCGGGCCGAGAATGTCGATGTAGAGGCGAGGCTGCGCAGTCTGACCGAGGCCCTGAAGGGGCTGCACGGCGAGTACGGCATTCCTGTCATCATAAGCACGCATCCAAGAACGCGGAAGCGGATGGAAGAGTTCGGTGTCGATGCGGGCGGGGATCAGGTACGCTTCCTGGAGCCGTTCGGTTTCTTTGACTTCGTCGCGTTGGAGCGCAACGCGAGGTGCGTGCTCAGCGACAGCGGCACCGTTCAGGAGGAGTGCGCCATTTTCGGAGTTCCCAATGTTACGGTTCGGGACGTAACAGAACGGCCGGAAACACTGGACTGTGGCAGCAATATGCTCAGCGGAACGGAATCCGATGAGGTGCTGGCCTGTGTCCGCGCGGTGCTGGGCATGGAGGCGGGCTGGACGCCGCCGGACGAGTACGTCAAGGAGAACGTGAGCGATACGGTCGTGCGGATCCTTACGGGCCGCCTGCATCCGACCCGCGCCTGATCTTGGCACTCATGTCGATCGCCACGCCGATTACGAGTGCAAGAATAAGCGAGACCGCCAGGCCGATCAGGGTTGCCCCGATCGCACTCTTCTGAATCTCCTCAACCGTGGGTTCGGATATCACGATGGCGGCAAGAGCTGCCGGGGGGGCGGCCCCGGGCTGAGTCAAGCTGCGGCGGTATTCATCCTGCCAGATCAGAACCGTTTCCATGGCACGTTGTGGCAAGTGGGATGAGGCAAAGACGATGGTCCCCGGGGGATTGATGGTGGCTGCTCTAACGAGAAGCTTGGAGGGGGGTAAGCCACGCTGGGTAAGGCGCAATTTGACGGCATCTGCCAGGGCCGGCGAAAGCGCGAGACGCTGGTATGTGCCGATGCGCACTGAACTGTCTTGATGAGCGGGATTCTTGTGTATACGCGTGGTCGCCAGGTAGATCCTGGGACGCAGCACGACGTAGGCAGGCGTGATCAGTGTGGCCGCTGCGACGAATATCCAGAGAAGTGGTCTGCGCTGCATTGCGGATTCCCGATCCCTGTTTGCGATTGATCGGATCGTACTACTCGTATACGATAACGGTCCATGAAATTCTTTTCCGGAGCTTCCGACCGCTCCCGCAACTTCCCTCTCAGGTTCGCGACCGTGGACCGCATCATCATCTGCGGCTGGGTGATCCTCCTTCTGACGGGGCAGTTCCTGTTGCCTGTGACCGTCCGTCCTCTCGAGTATCTGGCGATCGCGTGGCTGTGGCTGGGGATACTGCTCGTCCGGCGAACGGTGTGCATCCCGTTGCTGATGCTGACCTGCTGTGCGTTCATGTGTGAGAACAGGCGTGCGTGGGCCTGGGTTCAGCCGGTGACGATGTGGCTGTTTTTCGGCCGGATATTGCTTGAGAACAAATGGCCGCTGCGACGCTTTCTCTACCTCTGTCTTGCGGCCGTGATCGTGTTCGCCTTGTCATGGCCGCGGAACGCGGGGGAGCTCCTGGCCGGTGTTGCGGCGTACGAAAGATCCAAGGTGCTGGGCTACTGGATGGGACCACAGGCGGTGTGGTCGATCTTCTCGTTCCGTCAATGTGTGGACAGGGCGTTGGTGGCGGCAGTGTGTACCGGGACTATACTGGCCGGCGGCTACTTTTCGTCCCGCCGCTTATGGCAGGCGCTCTGGCTCTGTGCGGTCGTGTCACTCATGTCGGCCCTGGGCGCACATTTCGTTCCCTGGCACGAGCCGCACAAGTTCCTGGGAACGACAAATCATGCGACCTTCGGGATACACCTGTTCCAGGGCGCGGGCTACAACATAAGCTTCTTCGGCATGTGCATTGCGGCGGGACTGCCCTGGTTCGTGTTCCCGTTGCGAAGCAGGTGGAGCCACGTACGGCTGGGTTCGATGGGGCTCCTGTTTCCCGCTGTTCTCGTTCATCAGCGGGCATTCACCTATGCGAGCCTTCTGATGTTGGCCATGGTTGCGGCAGCGGCCATGTTCGTGGCGGCTCGCAGACGGCGCTCCGTTCGCAGCCCGGAAGGCATCGCCGGCCGTGGCCGGAAGGCGTTCGCCGTGTTCCTGGTATGCACGTGCGTGTCGGTTCTGTGGTACGTTCGGCTGGGGGTGTTCGACAGTCGTTCGATGTTGCGTTCGCAGCTTGGGGAACGACTTGGGACGGCGTTCTCTCTCGACATGAGTCCGTTTGCCGAGGTGCCCACCGAGGGAGATGCTGGTTCGGCGCCCGAGGAAACAGAGCCGATCCCGGAGGAGTGTGTGGGCAAGCTGCCTCTAAAGAAACGTGCGGCGCGATGGCTTGTGGCACACGACAAGATCCGTGGGCCGATGTGGGTGCTCGGGCTGCGGACCTGTGCAGGTGATTGCCTGTGGTGGGGGATGGGAGCCGGGACGTGGGCGCGATATCACAGGAGTCAGCCGCGCCCGTACAGACACTACTACGCGCACATGCACAACACTTACCTGGACCTCGCGTTCGAGTACGGTGTCGTGCCGACGGCGCTGGTCCTGGTTCTGTGCGGCATCACCGTTCTGAAGTTAGTTCTTGTGCAAGGTGGTGCCAACAGGCTATGGGTGCTCTACCTGGTGTGCGTCGCCGTGATAGCACTGGGGCAGCATGTGCTGTTCGCGTTCACCACCATGTGCCTGCTGCTGCCGGCGTTCATTCTGATACCGAAAGTACTGTGCGCCGGGCGGCGAGGAGAGAACGAGACATGAAAACATCGATATCGGTGATAATGCCGTGTTTCAACGAGGAAGACTCGGTGAAGGGCGTCCTGGAGGAGCTGGGCGCGGCGCTGAAGGAGCTGGATTGCGAGAGCGAAGTGATCGTGATCGATGATGGATCGACCGATTCGTCACGCGGGGCGATCGAGGAGTCCGGGGTCGCGACGAAGGTGATCCACCATCGCTCGAACAGGGGCTATGGCGCCTCGATAAAGGAGGGAATCGGGGCCGCGCAGAACGATTACGTCCTGATCATGGATGCCGACGGCCAGCATCCGCCCGGGAACATCAAGGTGTTGCTGGATGCGCTGAAGGACTACGACATGGTCGTGGGGGCGAGAAAGCAACAGGGCTCTCACCACTGGCGCATGCCGGGCAAGGCGGTAGTGAAGCTGGTTTCGCAGGTGTTGGTGGGGATGAAGATCCCGGATATCAACTGCGGGTTCCGGCTCATCAGACGAATGGATGCGGCGAAATACATGCACCTCTGTTCTGACGGGTTCTCCTTCTCGACATCGATCACGCTGGCTTTTCTCAGCGATCACATGGCGGTGAAGTTTGTTCCGATCGACATCCGGGCCAGGCAGGGCGGCAAGAGCCAGATCCGTTTGCGGACGTGGTTCTCGACGATCATGCTGATACTCAGGATCATCGGAACGTTCAATCCTTTGAAGATATTCCTTCCGCCGGCGGCGATCTTTTTCGGGGCGGGGATCGTATTGCTCATCTATAACATCATGCACAGGAACATCTCCGAGATGACGATCCTCCTGTTGGTTACCGGCGTTTTACTGTTCTTCTTCGGGCTGCTGGCAGACCAGATGTCGCTCATCCGCAGAGAGATCCACAAGGAATAGGAAGCAAAGCGGCAAGCGGCGAGGGCCCTGCGCAAACGGATGAAGATATGTCTGATATATCCGCCGACCGAGCACATGATCAAGACCAACGTGCCGTCGGTTGTGGACGAGGTCACGGGCTTCTACCCGCCGCTGGGCTTGCTCTATGTCGCCGGTGCGGTGGAGGCGTCGGAGCGCCATGAAGTCAGTGTAATTGATTGCGTTGCAGAGGGCCTGACCGATGATGCTTTGGATGCGCGAATTCGGTCGGAAGCGCCGGAAGTGGTCGGAATCCAGGCGATCACTTTCTCGATCATCGACGCCTGCGACGTTGCCCGTGCGGTCAAGAAACTGGACCGGGCGATCCCCGTCGTGATGGGTGGGCCGCATGCGAACCTCTTCCCCGAGGAGACCCTGAGCCTGCCCGAGGTGGATTTCGTGTTGCTGGGAGAAGGGGAGAGCAACATCGTGCTGTTCCTGGATGGGGTGGGAGGGAAGTCGGACAGGTCCGACAGGTCAGACAGGTCTGACATGTCCGAGTTGTCCGATGTTCCGGGCATCGCGTTCCGCGATGCCGAGGGCCAGACGGTTTTTGGCCCGCCCAACCCCCTGATCGAGAACATGGATTCCCTGCCGATGCCGAGCCGGCAGTTGCTTGACCAGGGCCGCTATTCTTCCGTGCTGGCCAGGGGCAAGCTGATGACGACGGTGATGTCAAGCAGGGGGTGTCCCGCTCGCTGCATTTTCTGCGATCGCCCGCACCTGGGGAAGACTTTCCGTGCACGGTCGGCGGCGAACGTTGCCGACGAGCTGCAGATGTGTGCCGAGGAATACGGGATAGACGAGTTCTTCTTCTACGACGATACGTTCACGATCGACCGGAAGCGGGTACTGGAAATCTGCGCTGCCGTGCGGGAGCGGAAGATTAAGGTCTACTGGGATATCCGTGCTCGCGTTGCGACCCTGGACAGGGAGGTCCTGGAGGCGCTGGGCGCGGCGGGGTGTGTTCGCATTCACATCGGCATTGAGTCCGGTAACGAGAAGATACTCAAGACCATGCGGAAAGGCGTGGATCTCGGCAAGGCGCGGCAGGTGTTCTCGTGGTGCAGGGAGCTTGGCATCGAAACCCTGGCTTACTTCATGTTCGGGTTTCCGGGCGAAGGGCACGAGGAAGTGCGGGATACCATCGACTACGCGCTGTCGATAGACTGTGACTACGTCCATGCGGCGGCCACCACGCCGTTTCCGGGCACGGAGCTTTACAGGCTTGGCCTGGAGACCGGGCTATACGAGAATGACTACTGGCGGGAGTTCGCGAGGAACCCGACCCCCGGCTTTTTGCCGGGGCTGTGGACCGAGCGGCTGACGCGTGAAGAGATAGTCGGCTACATGTTTGAGTTGTACCGGCGCTTCTACCGACGGCCATCGTATGTATTGAGGCGCCTGATGAAGGTCCGCTCGCCGCGGCAGTTCATCAGGTATGCGAGGGCGGGGATGAGGATCCTGGGTGCGGAGGGAAGGCAGAATAATTGAGAGGAGAATGATTAGCTGAATTATTCACCAACGCACTGAGAAATGACGAGAACTTGTTGAGCGCCAGAGAGTAACCGCGGATTACGCGGATTGCGCTGATTTCCAGAAGTTTCTTTCTTGCATCCGCGCCCATCCGCGTAATCCGCGGTTATTCTGGAGTTTGGGGAAAGCTGATGAATAGACCAGGTTAGCGGCTTAGCGCGTGCGTCAAAATAAATGTGCCATACGGCAGGGGAATGATCTCGTAATGAGAATGAGCGTTATTGGATGCAGTCAGTATTGACGGTGGTATACGGAAGATTGGCTTGAGACTA
>Ga0272442_10005119_pt1 | contig 17648 bp, 26 predicted proteins | sample SSMForm2O_FD_200262 | JGI IMG/M metagenome (GOLD analysis project Ga0272442, IMG submission 200262) | Marine sediment archaeal communities from Little Sippewissett salt marsh, Falmouth, MA, United States - SSM-Form-2O | ecosystem: Environmental > Aquatic > Marine > Wetlands > Sediment ... | reverse complement strand
CTTCCTCCTCTAACTGTTGTTATCGCTAATATTTCTTTTCCTTCTAACATTTTTTCACTTCCTTATTACAATAAAATGCCAATCTAAAACAACATTTCCACAAACTTGCTTTCCATCTATTATTTCTGTTGCTGTATTTGTCTTTGATTTTGTTTTTAACTCTTTCCAAAAAGTATCTTGTATGAAATTAACTGTATAGTCTGGGTTAATTTCAAGTATAAGGTCTTCAAAAAATCTTTTTGTATATAGATTTAAATAATGCCAACAGATAGGCTCTCCGTTTTCATCTATTAATTTATGTTCCTGTTTTGGTAATTTGTTTTCAAAATCTTTGTCTAATTCATCATTAAAATCGTTTACTTGTTTTATTATATAATTACGTTTTCCTATTGGAGTTCTTATTACAACATAATCCTTACTAACTCTTAATAGTTCAGATATTGCTTTTGTTGGTGGGACTGGTAGGTGCATTAAAACATTATTACAAGTTACAATATCGAACTCGTTTGTTAAAAATTCTAAACAATGTATATTTCCAACTTTAAAAGAATAATTTTTAAAGGCTTTTTTTGCTTTAACCATATATTCTTTTGTAATGTCTACTCCTGTATATTTTATATCTTCATCTAAATGTTCTATTAAACTTCTAAGATAATGTCCTGTTCCGCAACCAACATCTAAAACAGACATTCCTTCTTTATATATTGGTTTTAATATTTTACAAAGAGCTTTAGAACATTCCATTTCTTCTTTTTGTCCTATTGCTCTTTCATAAAATAAATTTCCGTATGTAGAATTAATTTTCCAATAGTCTTCGTATCTCATTTAAACACCTAATTTCTTTTTCCAATGTTCTATTGTCATATCCAATCCGTCTGATAAATTAACTTTTGGTTTCCATCCTGTCATTTGTGATATTAATTTATTGCTAGAGTTTAAATAGTATATTTCTCCGTCTCTAATCTCTCTCGTATACCAGTTTGTTTTACCTTTCCAATTTAACTTTTCTGCAATTATATCTGCAAGTTCTCCAATAGTAATACCATTTGGTGGTCCAACAGTAAAAGACTTTCCTAAAATTTCTGGGTTATCTGATTTAAACAATGTAAGATAAAGGTCTGTTAAATCATCTATATACAAAAAGTTTCTAACCGGTTCTGGATTTCCGAAATTAACTTCTTTATTTTTTAACATTTGAGTAATAAAAGCTTCCGCTACAAAATAATCGTTGTCTTTTCTTCCGTAACAATTTGTTTGTCTTAAAGAAATACCAGGGAACTTATAAGCATAATTTAAATATTTAACATATTTTTCTGCGGCTATTTTTGCACATGCATAAGGACATGCTCCCATTTGAGGAGTTTTTTCATCAAATGGTTTAAACAACTTATGATATTCTGGTTGGTGTCCATATGTTTCCATAGACGATGCAAATACAAACTTTTTTAGATTTGGACAATGCCTTTTTAATGCTTCTGTTATATTAATTGTTCCGATATAGTTTGTATTTGTTACTTCCCATGGATGTTCAAAACTATAACTTACTGGTGTTATTGCTCCTAAATGTGCAACATAATCAGGCATATAATCCAATATAATATTTGCAAGTCTTGCATAATCGTTTAAACTTCCTTCATATAATTTTACTTTTCCTTTTAATCTGTTTATTGCATCATTATAACGAAACGATTGTCTTATTAACCCTGCAACTTCATATCCTTCTTTTAAACATTTTTGTGCTAATTCTTCTCCTATAAATCCGCTTATTCCTGTTATTAAAACTCTATCTTTCTTCATTTAAAAATTCCTCCACTACTTTTTCTTTAAAATATTTTTTCCAATCTTTTAACAAATAGTCTTTATAATCTATCTGTATGTTTAAATTGTTTTTAAACTCTTTTCCATACTTTATTGCTTCAAACATTGCCCCGCATGCTTTTGTTTTTCCATAATACTCTTTTTTAAGTTGATTTAATCCTTTTGTTTCTTTTTTTAGTATGGATACAATTGCTTTACATTCTTTTAATGTTTTTTGGTATTCTTTTTCGGGAACTCTTTTTGTATAGTATTTTATATTATATCCTTTGTCGTTTAAATCTATACATCTTAATATTATTTTATCGCCATATGTTCCAATTGGTTCTCCAAGTAAACACCAATGTTTGCTTTTAAATATATTATCTAAAACTAAATCATAATTTCTTCTAAACTTTTCTATTTTTCCAGGTACAACATACATTCCGTTTTCGTTTGGATATTTCTTTTCATGTATTAAAAACGGAAATGTAAATATTTTTCCTTTATAAAGATTATTTTCTATAATATAGTCTTTAATTTGTTGTAAAGGAACACTTATAGCATCAAACTTGTTTAATATTGGTTTATGAAATAAAAGTTCCGTATTTGCTTCATGAATTGTTAAAATTGTTTTACATTTTAAATTTGCAGTTAGCCATCTTAAATTATCCCAAGGTAATGGTCTGATAGTGTTAACAAAAAGTAAGTCTAAATTCTTACTGGATTTAATTGCTGTATTTTTATCTGTATAAAAAAATACATTATAATCTTCGCATATTTTTGCAAGAGTTTCTGCATAAACATGATGGAACTTCTGATATTCAAGTATTCCTATTATCATTTAAAAAAATCTCCCAGGATATATCCTAAAAATCCAAATCCTAATCTTAATATTCCTTTTGGTGAAAATCCATGTATATGACTCATATTTTTATGTATCCTATTAAATTGTCTTCTGCCATATCCGTTCCAAAACGCTTGTTTTGCAAATCCTTTCAATGTTTCTCTATGATAATGTTGAACAATCATTTTTGGATTGTATGTTATTGTAAATCCTTTTTTAACACATCTACAATTGTATTCTATATCTTCTGCAGTAATAAGTTCCTTTTTAAAATAACCAATATCGTCAATAACTTTCTTTTTGTATGCTATATTACAAGTGGGCCAAGTAATGTCTTGGCCGTTAACGTATACAGGAACTCTTGGCATATCTTTTCCATACGGATTTGGAGAATAACCTGCAACAATATCTGAATTTTTTAAACTTTTCTTTAGCTCTTTAAACCAGTTTTTATCTACTTTAACATCATCGTCAAAAAAAACTATAACATTACCAGTTGCATATTTCATACCTATATTTTTTCCTTCTCCTCTTGTTGTTTCTTCTCCATTAATCACTGTCGGAAACTCAAATAAATATCCATTTGCATCTTTTAGTTTTGGTGTGCCTGCATCAACTATTATAAACTCGTGTAATTCATTATAAAATGGCTGTAGGCTTTTCGCAAGCCTAACCATATTTTGCATATTACTTTTTGTTGTTGTAATTACTGATATTTTCATTCTATCTCCTTTAAACTATTCCTGCCACATTTTGGACAGTATCCCATATGTTTTTCGTTTTCTATTTTTGCCCTACATGATAAACATACATATTTTTTCATCTATACCTCCAAATCATATGTCATGTTTTCGTAAACAATAACAACTTTTGAAGAATTATCTGTCGTTAATTGATAATAGTTCGGTGGTAAATCTTTAAACTTGTAATATCCTTCTTCGTTTGTTAAGGTTCTTTCAAACATTCCAGTTCCTAAACTTTGTATTGTTACGTTTGCATTTGGAACTATTGTTGTATTGTCATATAATGTTCCGTTTAAATTAACCGGTGTAACAATAAAGTCTATTGTTTTGTTGTAATCTTCTGTTTTTCTCATTGCTTGTTCTTCTGTAACATTTAATTCTATTGTTTTAAATTCTTGTTCTCCTAAATAAAAACCTAAGTATATTTTTCCGCCTGGTGTTATAACATCATATCCATTGTTTTCTGTTATTTGTGCATCATGTTTAATTCCATATTCGTCAAAAACAACAACAGAAAAACCTGGTAAAGGTCTGTCTTGACAATATACAGTTCCGTTTATTTTATAGCCTTCATAATACTTTGCAATAACAACATACGGAGATATATATTTTGCAGCAAAATGTTTTAAATCATAACATGGTATTCTGTTTGTCGGTAAAGAACCATCGTCTACTGGTGTTCCATAATATGTTTTATAAAACATTGTATCATAAAACGCAGGTTTTCTTTCAAAATATGGTCCGTCTAAAACAAAGTTTTCTTTATCATAGTCTGTTAAATTATTAATTGTTTCCCTATAAATTTTTGTTTTATTATTTGTAATTTTTTCTGTTGCAATATAATAAGCAAGATAAAAATCATCTTCTAATCCACCAACAGGCATTAAACTTTTATCGGAAAGAAAACTAAATACTGTAAAAATAGAAGTATCGTATTGTTCTGTTCCGTAATATCTAATATTCCATCCTGTAACTTCTTGCATATCAATATAAAAGTTTGTTATTTCTTCATCTGTTAAATTGCTTGTTAGATAATTAAACTGATGATAGAAAGAATTATAAAGTTGTTTTTTAAATTCTTTACTTAATTCTGGTTCATATTCTTCACAGATTGGACTTAAATATTGAGGATTTGTTTTCGGTTCTGTAAAATATTTAACTATTGTATTTCCATAATTTTCTCCTAAATATTTATCTATTGTTTCTTTAACTGTTATAGATAAATCTTTTCTATCATGATTAACTTCTAAATCCGCATGTATAAATCTTGCAATTAATGTAGATATTGCTTCCTTTTCGGATGTTGATGTATGAAAGTTTCCTGCAACTTCTATCCCGTCCTGAAAGTTGTCTGCAACTGTTGGATGTTTTCCTATATGTGCTTCATAAAAGCCATAATCCCACCAGGATATAAAAGCTGGTCTATATTCTGGTTCTAATTCTGTATCTTGTTCGGCAAGCCAACTAAAAGCATCGGTCCAATACATTTCTTTTCCAAAAGAAATTCCGTAAGCACCAGAAGGCAAATTATATTTATCCTTTTCTTGCCATGGTATTGCAGAATCTAAAGTTAAAATAACATTTGGAAGTAATAACAAAAATACAATAAATATAATTCCAAAAACATGTAAAAGTTTAATGGATTTTATTTTTCTAAATCCTTCAATTCCTTTCATTGTTTTAAAAAGTTCTTTATAGTTTATTTTTGTAATTATAAAATATGTTCCCCAACCAGCAAATAAAACAATAAACGGAATAAAGTCATTCAAAAATCTTCCGGCAGTCATTGTAAAATATAAGGTTAAAATAAAATATAAACTTATAAAATACATATGTTCTTTTTTATGAAGTAATGTTCTTGCCATAAATATAACTGCACCAAACCAAGCAACCCAATATAACGCTGGACCAAATCCCATAACAGAACTACTTATATTTGCCGAACCGGCTTCTGCAATGGTTAAACTTACCTTTCCAACATATACAGTTCCTTTAAAAAACATCTGAACAAAATAATAGAAAGGCTTAATTTGATATATATTTACTGCAAATAAAAAAGCAATCCCACCAATAATTAAACTTGGAAGCGTTATAACATATGGAATTTTATTTTTTGTATAATAAAATAAAAGTCCAATAAACAATATTATTCCAATTAAGGATAAAACAATTTCAACATCATTAAATGTTCCTCTCAAATAATAATATGGTGAAATTACTATTGCAGTAATTATTAAAGGAATTGTTCCAAGCATTGTTATTCCTAAAAAGTCTTTTTTAAACCAACAATTTAAGAATAATTGTATTACTGTATAAAGAGTTAATAAAACAACAACAAGTTTAAATCCTTCCCAACTCATTGCAATTGCCGAATAACAAATACCTGTTAGTCCTGCATACATTATTGACTTTTTATTTATAGATATTAGTTCTTTAACTGTTTCGTATTTAGTTTTTAATTCTATAAGAGCTTTTAAGTAGAAAAATACTCCAAACGTTGTTAAAAGTAAAAGCCAAGAATCATGGTCTGCTAAAGCATATGCTGAACCATGTCCAGAACCAATATGTATTGGAATTATACAAACAAAAAATGCACTAATTAATCCAACTTTTTTATTAAACAAAGTTTTTGATATTAAATATACAGGTATTATTAACAATGCACCAAATATTGCAGGCATAAATTGTAAAGATAATCCAAGAGCGTCTATATCATCCATAAACGGACTTAATATATTTGCTCCAGTTGCCAACATAAAATCAAATAACGGAGGTCTTGGATTGTTATGTTCCATCGGATATGCTAATAGTGGGTCGCTTGTTCCTTCTTGCCAATACGGAACCTCTCCTGTATTAAAAATATGTTCTGCAATTCTTGCATGGTAATAAGGATCAGGACCAAGCAAATAATATTTTTCTCCTAATGTATCTCCGTTTTCATTAATTCCTGCACCAGATGTATAATTGAAGTAAGAATTAAAAAACAAAGTTAGACAAATAAAAGAAATTAAAACTAAAATTATCCATCTTTCTTTTTTAACTGTTGTCTTTTCTTTTTCTAATTCAAAACTGACTGGCTTTCTCCTAACATTTTTTAATTGTTTAGAATTTTTTAACCTTCTCTTTCTCGTCATAAAATCACCTATTTGTGGTCTTCTTTCCATTTAAGATATTTATCATATCTTTTTTTATTAACCCATTTATCTGTGTTGTGATGATTAAAGTTTTTTCTATCCCTTATAGGAATTTTATAATCATTACATAAACGATGTTGTTTTTGGTTTGATAATGCTCTTTTATTTGCTTTTGCCATTTAATCACCTTGGATTATATCCATATCCTTTTTCATTCATTACTGTTTTTAATATTGCAATTTGATGTCTCACTAGTCTTACATTTGGCCCGTATTCTCCTTTTTGTGCTTTCGTTCTTGCTTCCATTAATGTTTGACGAAGTTCTGTTAACGTTTGTTTTTGTTCTTCTTTATCCATATCTTTTATTTTTCTTTTAAAATTATTTAAAGTATGCCTTCCTTTCATTTAATCCCTCTTAATTTTTGTAACTACTTTTTCTAAAAATCCGTTTTTTTCTCCTTCGTTTTTTCTCCATTGCTGTTTATTAAACAATAAGAAAGTTAAGTTTCCGGTTGCATTCTTAATTCCAAACTCTGTTGCAGAACCAAATGTTTCTCCAGTCTTTATTAAATGCTTAATTCTTTCTTCGTTAAACAGTTTAATATGTTGTTTATCTGTATTTAAAAATTCTTTTGTTGAACTATCAACAACAACAATTTCAACGCAGTTTCTTGTCTGATTTAATACTGTAGAAATTAACTTATGAAATAGTTCTGGATTGTCTTTTATTGGTATTATTAAACTCATCATATAGTTTTTATTGTTTTCCATATGCAATTGACCTTCTTCCTATACAACATGGACAAACATAATCAAAACGATATTTTGTAATTCGTTTTATTTTATGTTTTCCTATCTCTCGTTCTTCTCCTACTTTCATATTTCTCAACAACATTATTAATTCAAAAGTACTCGTCATTATATTCATCTTCATACTTTTTGTTAATTTTTCTGTAAGCATAAAATAATCCTAACCAGAGACACCACCCAGCAATTAACCATGGAAATGATTGTCTCATCATAAATCCACCAAATCCTCTACCTAAAATAATTTCTGCAAGTGTACAAAGAATTAATAATATCATAGAAGTTAAAAATATAAGGTCTGCAATCATTTTATACCAAATCTCCTTTCAATATAATTTTCCCAAGAAATATTATCATAAAAATTAAACCATTTCCAAATTTCAAATGCAACAATTAAATAAGCAACAAAAGTCCAGTAAGATTCTTTTAATTTCATTTTAAAATCTCCTTTATTTGTTTTGCTATTCCTTCTCCTATTCCTTTAATTTCCATTAACTCTTCTATTGTTGCTTCCGATATTTTTTGTATGGAATTGTCAAACTTTTCTAAAAGTCTGTTTCCTTTTAACATGCCAACTTTTGGAAGTCTTGATATAATATCAAGTTTAACTTCTTTTGTTGTTGCATTTCTGCGTCTTGTTGTTCCTGTTCGGATAGGTGAATATTGTTTGGTTGGATTGTTTAAATCGTAAAATTTGTCGCATGTTCTTATTACTAAAGGTATGTAAAACTGTCCAACAAAACAAACTGTAACTTTATGTCTGGCAAGAATTGATGCCAACTTTCCGATTAAAACTTCTGGATTTGTTTTTGGGTTTTGTTCAATCATATCCATTAACCCTTCATATTCAATAAACAAATATGGGTGGTTGTAGTTTTCGGAAAGTTCTTTTAACTGTTTGTCAAGTTGTCCGTCATAAATAGATGGTATAAAATCTTCTGCTTTTCTTTCCCATCCGAGTTCTAAATCTGGAGTACAAGCATCGCCAGCCTTTAACGTTTGTATTTCTATATCTTTTATAATGTAAGAAGTATTTGCATTAACGTATTGTCGGAATGAATTTATTTTATATTTTTCTCTACTATCAACTTGTAGTTTCATTTTTTCCAACCTTCTAATTTATTATGTTGTTTATTTATTTGTTCTAATTCGCAATCAACACAAATTTTTGTTTTTGGATTAATCATTGCCAAAGTAAGTCCAAAGTATTCTTTACCACATTTTTTGCATTTCATTTTTTTCCTCCAAAAGAACATTCCTTACAGTTTTCGTCTCCCAACACATATCTTAATTTTTTACAGTTTGGAAGTCTTGGTTTCATTTGTCTAATTTTATAAGATGTTTTTTCTTTGTTCCAATCTCTCCATTTTAATGTTTTAAAGAATCCAATAATAGAAATATCTCTATATCCTAAAAACTTTAAGAAACAAGTTGTCTCCATCCTAACAAGTTCTGATGGTTCGTTAGATGTTATTTGTCGTTGCAGACAAGGTACACCTAATGCTTCTAATGTTGGAGTAAGTATTCCGCCTTGCGTAAGGTCGAAGTCCGTTTGTAAACCATTAAACTGTTGTTTTTCGGTATAGTTTGGTATAAGTTCACATATTTCATTTAATGTATGTTTTGGTTCTGGTTTTTTTGGAAGTTCGCCTGGTGTTTTTACAATCTCTAAAATATGTCTTAATCCTAATTCAAAATCCTCTTTTGGTATCCATCTGCAATAGTTTCCATTTGTTTGCATGTCTCCGTTAACATATACAGTTGTTGGTATACGAATAAGAAAACGAAGTCTGCCAATTGTTGGGTAATCTATTGCTTCAATTTTTAATGCTCTAACTAATGAGTCTTGTAAACTGTAAAGTTTTGTTTTAACTTCATCGTTTCCTTTTTCAGATTTAAAGAAAATATAAAAATGAAATCCCTTTCCTCCGCTAAATACTATACGATAAGGTATTTCATTTTTTTCTGCAAAATACTTTAACTTCTTTGTATCCTTATATGGTATACGAAGACTAAGTTTAGAGTCTAAATCAAAAGTTGCTCGGTCTACAATCATTTCTTGTTTGGAAGGAAATACAAAAGTAGATAGGAAACATGGAGTTTTGCCATTAAATTTATTAATTAAATTATCTCTGGCAAATTCCGATGTTACATAAATTTGATTTGGAAATCCTATCCACCTGGGTAATTCACTAAACATTTCCATTATTCTTCATTTTCTTCTTTTTCTTCAAACGTATCTTCTTCTGGTTGGTATGGTGGTAAAAGATAGCCAAGCCTGTAATCTTTGTCAACAGAACTAATCCATACAGGACAATTTGATTTAATGTTTAACTCTACTTTTTCAGAAGTTACTGTTTTTGCAATTTCATTAATTCCTTTTGTATAGATTGCCTCTATTTCTTCTTTTGTTTGTAAAGTTGCTTCTTTTGGTTTGTAGTTATCAAAGTCTGAAACATCATGTAAGTCTCCAACTCTAACAATAAAGTTTTTCTTTTTGTCTACAATAAACGAAAAGAATTCTGTTCCGTATGCAGTTGCTTTTTCTGCTGTTGCTTTAAACGATTGTAAAGACATTGTTATTTTATTGTCAAGTTTAACTGGATTATCGGTATCGGCTTTTAATATTGGTATGCCTTTTTCCATTTTAAAGATAAGTCCTTCTTTTGTTTCTCCTTCTTCTATTGTTTGAACTGTTATGTTGTTATCATCAATAGTTCCTTTAATGTTTAATTTGTTTTTTGATGTTGGTGATGGATATTGTACTGTTAGGTCTTCTTCTGGGTCTATGGTCTTTATAATTTTTAAAGTTTTCTCTACATCTATTTTTACAGAGTCGTTTTCGTCTGTTATAGATTTAAAAAACTTTGTGTCAAACAAAGCAAACCTAAACGCATAACCATATGCTTCAGTCTGAGATGAATACAGCTTCTTATCTTTTGTTGTTAAAATACATGTTGGAAATAAAGAATCCGTCTTCAAGTAATTTAACAAATCTTGTAGTTTCTTATTTTTTATTTCAAATTTCATAATATCACCTTTAATAAAGAAGGAAAGAATGGATTAAAAGTTCCATTCGTCTCCTTCCTCTTCTTTTGTTTCTTTGGTTTCCTTCTCTTCCTTTTTTGGAGTTTCATTAGTCGTCGATTCTTTTTTACTTTCAGGAGGTAAATTAGAATCCTTATTTTGTGTTAATTCCTTTTTGGATATTTTCTCATCTTTTGGTTGTCCGTCTTTACCTTTTGATGTTGTTGTAATTGTTTTTTCTTCTTGTTTTTTTGGTTCTTCTTTAAAGTCAATACCGGCTTCTTTTTCTATGTCTTCTATTTTGCTTGTTCTTAGCCCTGCGTCTTCAAGTCTTTGTAATAACTGTTTATGAACTTCGTATCCGTTTTTGTTTGTAATATCAACGGTACTGTATATCTTTGAATATCCAGTTAATTTATAACAAGCCTGAGAAAATTTATTTCCTTTATGAGATAGATAGATAATAGTATCAACTCTATGTAAGTTTGATTTTTCTCCTGCGGGCCTAAGTCCTAAATCATAAAATATAGAATCTTTGTTTCCTTCTTCTTTAATTTCTGATGTAAACAAAACATTATAAGGCATTCTTTTAATTTTATCAATCCAGTTAAAGTTATGGAAAAACTTAATTACTGACCAATCTTTCCATCCTTCTAATGCCCTATATGCAGATGCGTCTTCTTTAACTGCTTTGGATAACTGTTTCTTTTCTGCAAAATATTCTGCAAGTCCTTCTCCGTATGCTTGTCTTGTATAATAGTCCTGTGCAAATACCCATGGTTCGCCTAATAATTCAACAATAAGCCAACCAAGTTTTCCTGTTTTCTTTTTATGTTCTTTAAGTCTTTCTTCCGCAATTGCTGTAGATGATATTAATTCCTCATAATTATTGATTGGAAATAATAATAGACTATCTACATATTCTTTTGGTATTGTATTAACAAGTTTTGTAATGCCTGTCGGTCTATCACTAAAAATAACGCACATTAATATTTCATCTGGTTTTAATCCTTTATTTTTTAACTGTTCTATTATTTTCATATACCAACGAGTTTTGCCAGTATTTGATTCTCCAAAAAGAATTATTTTTTCAGCGTCTTCTATTTCTTTTGCATATGTTCCAAGTTTTGTTGGCTCTACAAGTTTTTCTTTCCAAAGATCTGTTTCTTTCTTTTTAATATCTTCTTTCTTTACTGCCATCTAAATCACCTAAAGAGTTCCAAAATCGTCGTCAGAATCTCCTTCTGATGGTGGAGTAAGGTCTTCTGCATTAACAGATTCTTGTCCTGTAGATTCTGTTTTTGGTGCAAATATTTTTTCTTGAACGTCACCAACAGGTATTATAAATTGTGGGCTTAACTGTATTTTTTCGTTTCTAACTTCTATCTTTGTCCCAACTTTAATAAAACAGCCTGTTTCTAGTTTAACGTCCCTTGGGTCTATAAATATACGTTGACCTTGAACTCCTTTTTCGGTACTTATAAAAGAATCGTCATGTATATCATAATATCCATATTCTGAATGGTCTGGTCTTTCTTTAATGTCGCCATCAAGTATTGTAACATTTAATACTTTAACGTCTGTTGAATTTTGACTTTGATCCATGTCCATGTCTGCCAATACAACATCTCGTCCTTGCGGGGCTATTTCAGATTCATAAAAATCTTTTAAGTCTGGAAATTCAATTCCGTCAACTTCTGTAAAACCTGGATTGTTGCCTCCAAGTTCCCAACCCCAACTATTCTTTTCTGCAATAAAAGAACCTTTGTAAACTTTGTTTGGGTCTAACTTTGTAAGTTGTTTTGCTCCATCTCTCCAAACTGTTCCTGCACCATATTCAACTTCTCCTTCTACTAAATTTCCGTCTTCGTCTGTCTCTATTTTTTTAACCATACCTGCTAAATCTCCAACATACTTTGAGTCGGATTTAATTTCTCTGTAATTAAAATGTAATGCAGGTTTAAAATAAAAATCTGTTGTGCGTCCAGTTGAAACTCTTTCTTTTAAAAGTAATGCAACAGCATAACGAATTTTAAATTCAGGCTTTTTCATTACTTGTATTTTTTCGTCGGTATCTAATATTTCTCTCAAACGTTCCATTATTGCTGCAGGTTTCGTCTTACTTGCTTCTGCCAACTTTTTAAGTCGTGCCTTTAAGTCATCTGGAATGACTAATTTTTCCTCTGTCATAATATTTTCTCCATTATAGTTTTTCTTCAGAGGAGGAATCAATAATTTTTAATTTGCCTCCTGAAGTTTTTGTAAAAACAAGAGTAAGGTCGGTATCTTCTTCAATATATTCTATAAGTTTTTTTAATTCATCTGTTCGACCTTTTACAATAATTCCTAAAGATAAATAGATGTCAAAATCTGGATTTATAACCATCTCCATACCGTCCTTACATACATATTTTTATTCTCCTATCTTTACAAATTCCGTTTCAGTCACCACCAAAACGGCTCCCCTATGTTACAAACAAAAAGGTAAAATTCTATATGACAAAGCCAGTATTTAACATTAACGATTTTTTTAAGAGTTTTAAAAAATAAGGAGAGAATGTTGGTCTCTCTCATTTAAATAATTTACTTGGTTTACTATTATATTTGAAGCTAACAGATTTTACATCTTCTCTTGCCTCAAGATGTTGTGCAAGATTTAAGACGTTTGCTGTTTCAACTTCTATTTGCATTTTACACAAGTTTTTTTCACCACCTGTAAAAACTACAAATATTATTATTATATATAAAGGTTACTACAATTTTAATATTTTTACTCTGTAAAGGCTTTTGGTTAAATCATCATATACTTCGGAAAACTTGTATAATGGAAACTGCCAGGCTCTTTCTTTTTTATTCCACCAACCGTTATGGTCTCTCATTTTATCAACTAAATCATCGTTCCACATAAAATGAACTAAAAACTTTTTTTCTCCTTTTCTAATCTTTACTGTTTGTACCATTATTTATCACCATAAATCTCTTGTTGGATTTAATATCTGACTCGGAACTAATTCTTCGGTCAATTTATCAACAACAACAACTTTATTTTTAAACATTACCATTACTCTATTATCTTTGGATATTCTAAAACGTCCTCCAATTGGCAAATATTCTTTTAATGGATTTATTATTGGATTAAACTGAAAATATTCTCGTCCATACTTTTTAGTTTGGAATATTCTATGTTTGTAATCTAAACTATAAGTTTTTGATGCATAGTAAAGTTTTGTCAGTTCGTCAATAGGCATATCATACTTACCAGAAAAATTTCCTATAATATTATGTTTATACATGGTTTTAAACTTTAGAACTTTTTCGTCGGTAGTATCTTTAGCGAGTAAGATATAAATGGTCGCATCGTTGGGGATTCGTATTGCTCGTCCAATTGCTTGTATATGGTGGGCTTCTGTAAGTGCCGTTGATACAATTATTAAACAGTCTATATCTCTTTTGTCAAATCCTTCTTTTAACATGCCAACAGATATTAACTTTGTATGTATTCCGTTTTTAAAATCTCTTAAAACTGCGTCGTTTTGGTTTTTACTATGATAAACAGGATATCCTGTTAAAGTTGCAAGCCAATCGGCTTGTTCTATACGTTGACAAATCATTAATACGTTTTTGTTTTTATAATGGTCTAATATCTTACAAGTCTTTGGAACTCTGTTTTTTGCACTGTAAACAATAGAACGTCTTTTAAAAACTATTGCATCTATTATTTCTTTTTGTTGTGGATGTATAGAACTTTCATCGCTTAACATAGACCTTAACTGTTGAGAAAGTCTTTCATATTCTAATTTTTCATTTGGTGTAAGTTCAATAGATACAAAATTAACTGTAAAGTCGGCAATGTTGGCTTCTTCCAAAGATACTTTAATTATTATCGGTCCGCAACGTTTTTGAGATAAAATATTCGGAGTTGCAGATAATCCTAAAATATGTTTGTAGTTAACCTCTCTATACATTTTAATAAACATTGGACTTGTTGAACGATGACATTCGTCTATAATAAAAAGGTCGCAGTTTATATTGTTTGGTTTGTATAACTTATGAAACGTTTCTACTCTGGCATTTACTTTAAATCTTTCAAGTTCTGTTTTCCATTGTCTTTTTAAAGGTAAGGTAGGAACAGCAATTAAAACATTTTTATAATTTTGTTTCTTTATAAGATTGATGGCTCCAATAGTTTTTCCACTTCCTGGGACTCCTTTAACTATTCCCTTTCCGTCATACTTTTTGGCTAACTGTTCTTGCCACTTATAAAGTTTCATAAAAATCAAATCTAATTGTTAGTATTTAAAGTTGTTGTAAATTTTAATAAAATAAAAGGAAGGAAATTCCTTCCGAAATTATTTCTTTTTAATGTATGCAAATCCTGTTTTTGGATTTTCGCATATCTTGTATCCTTCTGGTAGGTCACACGGTTCACCAGACTTTGGTGTTCCTTTACTAAAATAGTAAATTCTTTGTGGACGTCCACCACGAAGGTTTACCTCTCTTGTATACAACGTATAGTCTTTATATGTACAAGGCATTTCTTTTCCTCCTTTAACTTCCTTATAGTTTTTCTGATTTATTAAATTTATGTTTGTTTTTCCTTATTTCTGAAAGTTTAATAAGTTTCCTTTGCATTGTCCAATCATATTTTTTCTTATGATTTTTCATATGTTTTGGATATTTTAATCTATATTGATTATAACATTCTCTATTACAAAAATGATGTTTCCATGACCTTCTTTTAATGCCATGAATGTTTATTTTTTTACCACAATTTGAACATTTTGTTAACATCGTATAGTCCTCAAATTATAACTACCGCAGGATTTACAATAAGGTAATCCTTCGGGAGACATTCTTATTTCTTTTGAATTACAATCTTTACAATATGTTATATCCATTATAAACAACCTAATAATATAAAGCAATACAAATTATAATTAAAATCGTTAGAGTTACTAACATAGCCAAAGACAAATAATATCTAATTTCTATTGCGTCCATTAATTATTCCTCAAATATTCTACCAACTTCTTACTATCTGTTCCAATCTCTAATTTTCCTTTATCGTTAAGAATTATAACAGTTTTTATCATTGTATCTATAAATTTATCGTTGTCTTTATACTCTTCATTATCTTTTAAAAATTCATAAAAATTTCTTAATGCTTTTTCAAAAAGACAATACTCTGTATATGTATGTTTTCTTTTAAAACATTCTGATTTTAAACTATTTGGAAGAATGTCTTCTGTCATAAATTGATTTTTTGTTGATTCAATTCCACATAACATAATCATAATTTGTCTTTTTAAGTTTTCGTAATCAGCTATTGCATCTGTTACTTTTGGAAGTTTTGGTTCTAATTCTGCATCTAAACAAGGTAAATTGTTTACGTTTGTTTTTCCTCTTGTAAAAGTACAAATATACTTTTTTTTGCAATCTCTACATGTATATACATAGTTGTCCGTAAATTCAAATCTTATCATATCCAGTCTCCTTTCAGTTTTGGTTCTCTTTTTTGTCCTATTTTCTTATATTCTTCTATTTTTGCTTGTATAGATTTAAGTCTATATTTATTTAATAGACTTTCTATTGTATGTTCTGTTTTTATTTCAAGTTTTTTTAGTTCGCATCCATAATTTAACTTTGTTAGTTTTTCGTTTAGTTTAATTTGTTCTTTATATTTTCTTAAAGAACAGTCTTTTTTATCTTCTTCATAAATATATTTTGCAGCCTTTTTTGGTCCTATTCCTTTAACTCCTATTATGTTATCTGCATCGTCTCCAACAATTGCTAAAAACTTTGGAATGTCTTCGGGCCAAACTCCAAACTTTTCTTTAACATCTTCGGATTTAAAAATTTGTTTTCCGTTATGTATATGAACAGATTCTCCAATTGTTTGCATAATATCTTTGTCTGGAGTATAAATTAATACAGGAAATTCTGTTTGTTTGTCTAATATAAGTCTGGCAATTACATCGTCGGCTTCGTTGCAAGGCGAATAATATTGTGTCACATTTAACAAATATAAAAGAACTTTAAGGTCTTCTTGGGACGATATAAACTGTTTGTTTAACTGCTTGCCAGGTTTATATGTAGATACTAATTCTCTTCTCCAACTCGGTGTTCCATGTGATTCCCAAGCAACTATAATTTTGTTTGGGTTAAACTCTTTACGTTTTGCGTTCAGGGTTCTTATAAATCCATGTATCATAGTTGCATCTAAATCACCAGTTGTCAATCTATATGGCGAAGAATATGACCGGTGAGCCAAATATGGTCCGTCAACAATTAATGTTTTGTATTGCATGTTTATTCCTGTAATTTATATTATAATATCAAAATATATAAAGGTATTGGATTTTTTAATATTTTTAACGGATGTAGATAAAAAACAAACACTAGGATGAAATGGAAATGACAAGTTTAATCTACATCTTTCGTCAGTATTTTTTATCCAATACCTCTTTTAATTGTTTATACAGTTGTAATATTATCATCATTGTAAGTCCGGCTCCAAAACCTATTAAAATACTACTTATTAAATTCATTTGCAAGGTTTGGTAAGTAACATTTGCTTTCTGGATCTAACTGGCTTCCATTATAGTGTCTGTATGTTCCTATGTCTTTTGCTTCTAAGGCTTTAAACTTTTTAACAGATAGTTCTTTGTCGTTTTTATTTCTTGAATACCCAATACATTTTGGTCTGGAAACTTTTCTTGTTCCGTCAAAGTCTTCAATGGCTATACATTGTTCTGCGCCTTGCACATAATGTTTTTTTATTGGACAATAGTCTTGTTTGTTCTTTGTAGTTAAATGCACACATTTGGTATAGTGTTTGCTCCTGTCTTTATTAAAAGAATACTTGCCGTATCCTTTGTCAATAATCTGTCTTTTCTTTTTTAACTGATATGTTGCTTGGGTTATACGATGGTTAAGTTGGTCTTCGGATTCGTTTGGTTGTCTAAGTTCATCTTTTAATTCATCAATTGTAACATATGGTAGTTTCATTACATTACAACTATAATCTATAATGCTTAATACTTGCTTCTGAATTCCTGTTCTGTATTTTTTCATTCTTTGTTCCTCCTGCTTAATTTTTTTAACATTTTTTGGTATCCTTCTTCATCTTGTCTTGTAATAAATTGAATATTTTCAAATGGAATTATCCATTCTTTTCCATATTCAAATTTTTTTGTTATTGCTATCCTCTTATTATAATCTAATTTTTCAATCGGATTTTTCTTTCCGTCTTTTGTTAATACTATATAGTGATATTTTTCCATCTTTTAATCCTCC
>Ga0272442_10005118_pt1 | contig 17651 bp, 14 predicted proteins | sample SSMForm2O_FD_200262 | JGI IMG/M metagenome (GOLD analysis project Ga0272442, IMG submission 200262) | Marine sediment archaeal communities from Little Sippewissett salt marsh, Falmouth, MA, United States - SSM-Form-2O | ecosystem: Environmental > Aquatic > Marine > Wetlands > Sediment ... | reverse complement strand
CCGTGCCGCTTGGTCTCCACCTCCAGGGCGATCCGGGTGCCCTTGGAGAGCACCTGGGTCCCGCAAACGTAGATGCCGCCCCGGCTGATGTTCTCGGCCCGGCAGTTGAGGCACCGGTCGTGCCCCCGATCGATCACCCGGACGCGGCCGAAGAAATCCTGACGGGGATGCACCCGGTCATGCTGGCGGCTGATTCTTCTCGGCTGGGGCAGCATTTCCGGGGATGGTACGCGAATATGGAGCCGTCAGTCAACCGGGTGGGACCTTCCGATGACGCACCCGGACGTTGCAATGGTGCAACCCGGGGTGATAACGGCGGAAATCAGAATACGTACAACAGGCCCGCCTGGGGGATGAACAAAAGCGGCCGGGTTTCATACAAAGCCATGAAGACCGCGTCGCACTGCACCCGCAGGCGCAGCGACGAGCCGTTGTACCGGGCCAGGATCAGCTCCACCCCCGCTCCAGCCACCGGGTGGGGAAGCAGCGAATCCCGGCCCAGCTCGGACGAAGCCACCAGCCCAACACCCAAAGAGAGATCCAGCGAAAGCCTTTCGATCGGATCGACCTTCAACCAGAAGGCGGTGGAAGGCAGGACGGTCAGGCCCTTCTTGTTTTCAAAGGACATAACCGACAGGTTCAAATTCTGGCGCAGCCCCAGCCGGAGGCGATCGGAAACCGGCCAGACGAAGCCGACCGAAAATCCCCCCGCCACGCCGTGGGTGAACTCGTCCAGACCGTCGGTCAACACCCCGCCGCCGCCGGCCTGCACGTGGATCTGCATCTCCCCCGCCCGGGCGGCCCCCCCGATCATCAGGATCATCGCAAGTGTGCAAACAGTGCTTCTCATCACATCGGCCCTCCCGACATCAATATTTAGCAACATTCATGCCACTTGAATCCCTTTACAATCCGACTAGTTTGGGGCAAGGTATCCGGCCAGGGGAGCATTTCGTGTCGAAGCTTTTCAACAGTGTTCTCGTCAGATACACCACGCTGATCCTGACAATCTGCCCGTTCACCGCCCTGGCCCAGGACGAAACCGTTGATGAAATCAGCATCGACGATGAGCTGGCGCTCTTGGCCGAAGAGGACATGGTCCTGGCCGCGGCCAAGCACAAGCAGAAGATCGGTTTCTCCCCCTCGGCGGTCATCGTGATCACCCGCCAGGACATCGAGGAGTCCGGCGCCACCTGCTTCATCGACCTGCTGCGCCTCTACCCGGCCGCGCGGATCGACACCACCCTGCCCTCCCACCGCTCCATAGACATCCGCGCAGGCAACCGGGTGCTGTTGCTGCTGGACGGGCGCGAGATCAACCTGGAATTCTTCCCTTCACCCTTCTACGACGCCGTTCCGGTGGGTATAAACGAGATGGAACGCATCGAGATCGTTTTGGGCCCCAACTCGGCTCTGTACGGGGCCAACGCCGTAGCGGCGGTCATCAGCATCACCACCCGCAGACTCCGCAAGGAGTTCCACGCCGATCTCTCGGTTTCCGCCGGGCAGCACGGCGCCACTCTCCTGGAGGGATCGGCCGGCGGCGGCGTGGGCGACTGGACCTTCCACGGCTATATCGGGATGGATCGCGAGAACAGCTGGGCGGATCGGAACTGGACGCCCAAGGACTTCATCCGGGGAACCGCAACCGCCCGCCTGGATCTCGGTGACGGCGACCTGACTTTCGACGGCGGATTGATCACCGGGAGCACGGTTCTGTTCTCTCCGGATCTGGGTTACATGCCGCAGAAAAACCTTCTGCTCTTCCACACCAAGGCCGAGATGGAGTGCGGGGGGCTGAAGGCCCGGGCTTACTGGTATGGGCTGAGGACCGACCTGGATATCGATATAGATCTCAAGCACGAGGCCATGGGCCTGACCCTGGGCACCATACCCACCCTGGACATCTCCGGAGACACCTTCCACGCCGACATACAATATGACCTGAAGTTGCACGAGAACGACCTGATCATCGCCGGGCTGGATTTCCGCTTCACCAATTACCGCTGCGACCAGCTGGTCAATCCCGACATCCGCGAGGCGCGCTTCGGCCTGTTCCTGCTCGATGAGCGCCGGATCACCCGGCAGCTCCACGCGACCCTGGGAGCCCGGGTGGACTTCAACACCAAGACCAACGTGGCTATCAGCCCCAAGCTGGCCCTGGTCTACAACCTAGTCGAGGATCACTTCCTGCGCCTGGCCACCGGGACCGCCTTCCGCAAGCCCACCGTTATCGAGACCTCCGGCTCCTTCAAGGTCGATGCGGATCCCTCCTTCCCGGAAGTTAAGACGCTCTTCGAAGAACAGGGCCTCGCCAATCCCAACTTGGACAACGAGATCCTCAGCGTGGTGGAAATCGGGTACCTGGGCGCCTTCATGGACAAGGCCCTGCGCCTGAACGCCAACCTCTACTTCGCATACGAACAGGACCTGATCGACCTTTCCGTGGATATCCGCTTCAACGAGTTCATGCAGATCGACATGGAAAATTCCGACCTGGGCTATGACAACTCCGGGGGCAGCCGCGGACTCCTGGGCGGCGGGGTTTCCATCGAGGGCGAACTCATCGAGGCCCTGACCCTGTTTTTCAGGGGTGAGCTGTACCAGCAATGGGAAGTCGATGAGGACGACAACTGGGAGACCAGCAAGAACCAGCTGCTGGCCTCGGCCGGAGGCATCTGGCGCTCCGGCTGGGGGCTGACCGCCATGCTGTCACTGGTGTTCATCGGCACCGTCAAGGACGACCTGCGCGATCCCGCCAGCGTTCTGGGGCCGTTCATCCGCGAGGAAGTGCCCGCGCGCACCTACCTGATAGCCTCGATCAACTACCGCCTGGACCTGGGAACGTCCCGGCTGATAATGGGCCTGTACGTCTTCAACCCCCTGGGGGCAAGCTTCAGGGACATGCTGGCCGCCCGGGCCCCTGACGGCTCCAACTTCGGCGCCGAGCCCCAGGGCCCCCACGCCCTGCTCACCGCGAGACTGGTTTACTGACGCCTGCGCAGAACAAGCAGAACCGGAATCAAGATCAGCAAGTCAGCCGAAGCTGACGTACCACAGCCGCAGTTGGATCCCTCTACTTTGCCACCGCCCTCATCACCCGCGTCCGCACCCGCGTCCGCGTCCGGAGAGCCGCTATCGTCCCCAGGCATACCACCGTCGTCTCCTCCCGCGCCGTCCAGCGGTCCCGTGCCGTCCGGGGCGGTACCACCATCATCCCCTCCAGTCCCTCCGTCACCGTCGGGTTCCACGCCGGGGGTGAACAGGTCGGCCAGGCGGCGGCGCTGCTGCAGCCAGACCTCGCCGTCCTCCTCCCAGGGCACCGCCTCGCCGCCCGACAGGCCGCCTTCGTCCAGGGCGCGGGGGACCAGGGTGTCCAGGACTTCGGCGGCCAGGGCCTCCTCCCCTGCCCCGCGGGCCAGGGCCAGGTACTCCACGTCCTGGACGCCCCGGCGCCAGTTCTTCAGGCGGATACTGGGCAGCGGGCCGTCGATTCCGCGGTCCTCGGCGGGGAAGATGAAGTCGCGGCCCGGGTAGAGCAGGAGGCCGTCGCCGTTCATCTCGTCGCCCCAGGAGTTGGTGAAGTTGATCGGATCCTGGAAGACATTGATGTTGCCGCGGTTGCCCTGGAAGTCGTTGTAGTAGGTGGACTCCCAGAAGAACCAGCGGGGGATTTCGTACTTGTACTGGATCAGCGGGTTGACCCGCGGGGAGACCGCCACGTCGTCGGTGGAGAACGATCCGGTGTGGGGGCGCACGCCGTTATAGATCCACACCTGCTTCCCCTGGGCCTCGGCCTGGTCGGCTTCGGCGATGGAGTAGGCCGAGGCGGCGGCGCAGTAGATGTCCACGTCCAGGCCGGCGGCGGGGCCGTGGGTAACAAAGGAGGGAACCGGCAGGGCCTCCTGGGCCACAGAGTTGATGTAGTCGAATTCGCCCGGTCCGGGCTCGTCGATGATGTAGAGGAAGTAGTCGACGTCCGGGCCGTGGGTGTTGAACCAATCCGCCCACACGGCGGCCTGGGCCGAGGTCAGGGTACCGCCGTAGGTGTGAATCGAGCACATGTCCTGGCCCAGTCCTTCGCCGGGGCCGGCGTAACCGCTTGCTGAGGAGAAGGCGCTGCCATCGATGCGGCTCAGCAGGTGCGTATCGGGGGCGTCCCCCGCGCTGATGAACATGGTGATGCGGTGCCGGCGGCCCAGCTTGTAGTGGCGCAGGCGCATGGTTTCGGCCTGGTCGAACGGATCGCCCCAGGGATCGGCGCTGTAGCGGGCGTACATGCAATCGCGGTCGCCGTCGCCGCCCGAGAAGAAGAGCATGGTCCTGGCGGTGGGCACGTCGGGCAGCAGCGCGTCGAGGACCTCCAGTTCCACCGGGATCTGGCTCTGCGAAGAGCCGTCGACCTCGACCACCAACGTCCCCGGGTAGAATCCTGGCGGCGTGTCCGGGGGTATGAAAACGTCGATCCACACCCCCTGATTCCTCCCCGCGGGAACGGTGAAGCTGTCGGCGGGCTCCAGGGGGATCAGGGCGTCGGGGATCCAGCCGTCCATGCCGGCCGGCTCGGCGTCGCTGCCCGGCCACCAGGAGAGATCGTGTGAGCGGGTGGTTACGTTGAGATAATGCTGAAGGAAGATCTCGATGCGCCGGCCGACGAAGTAGGAATCCATCTCGCCGGTCAAGCCGCCGTTCTCGATCGGCCCGATGCCGTCCAGAAGCACGCGCACGTTCGAGGTGGCGGAAGCCCCGCCCTCTAGAATCACCTGGAATCCGATGATCTCGTTGCGGGCGCCGAACAGGTTGATACCGGGGCCGGCGGGATCGAAGACACCGTTTCCGGCCTCTAGCGGATGATCGGTTGATGTCGCCTTTATCTTGGTGCCGTCGTCCAGCGCCCATACCGAGGCGATGTCGGCCAGGGCTGGGCGGGACAGGAACAGCAGAACCAGGACAAGAATGCGCTGCATGCCGGCGCTATTGGAACGGCAACACAACGGTGGCGTCCACCTCGTCGCCCGGAGGCGGGTCGTCCCAGGTGCAGGTGATGGTCACGTTCACCGGCGTGCCGGCGACGTCCTGGGCGGTGAAGGTGTAGGTGCCGTCGGTGTTGTCGGTCAGCGTGCTCAGGTCGACCACCCCGGCGGCGTCGCAAACCTCGGCGCCGGTTATGGTGATCTGATCCACGTAGATCGGGTCCCGGCCGCTGTAAAGGTCGAACTGCAGACCCAGGGCGGGGTTGCGCGCGGCCAGGGGATCGATGTCGGACAGGTTCACGCACACCTCGCGGCAGGTCTGATCGGGGTCCTGCTCGCCGGAGAAGTTCCAGGCGTCCTGCCAGATCGTACCGTCGGTGGTGAAGGTCACGCCCAGGGACTTGCCGGCGTCGTTTCCGTCGTCGCCGAAGAAGAAGCACAGCTCGACGTCGCCGGTCAGCGCCGAAGTGTCCACCACGGTGGATATCGAGGCGCTGTTGTTCTCCACCCAGATACGCTCGCTGTCGTCATAGCAGACGAAGGCGGGAGCGGTGCAGTTGACCGTGCCGGTCACCGTCCAGCCGCCCCAGCCGTCGGTAAACGGATCGGGGCAGCCGGTGAAGTCTTCGGTGAGAGCCGTCAGGTAGTTGGGCGTGCAGGTGTCGTTCCAGCCGTAAATTGAGATGTTGTCGACCAGCATCATCCGGCCGTTGTTCTCCGAGTGGGCGATGATTGTCAGGGTGGTGTCCGGGCTGCCGGTGGTCCAGGAAGGGAGCATCCCGCAGTAGTGGTAGAAGATGTTGTCCACGTTCTCGCGCGGCTCGCCGGCCTGGCACAGGACCTCCACCGGCGTCGGGTTGGCCGAATCGTAGGCATATACCGCGACGGCCTGGTTGTTGTTGGCGTTGTTGGAGGCGATGTCCAGGCAGAACTCGATGCCGGTCAGTCCGGTGAAGTCGTAGGTCTTCTGCAGGCGCCATTCCTCGTATCCCCCACCACCACAGTTGGACAGCTTGTTGGTCCGCATGAAGCCATCGCCGCCGATGTCGACGCAAATCTGAGCGGTGGCCGGATCGGTGTCGTAGCAACAAGGCTGGTCCTCGGTGCCCAGAGTGCAGTCGGCCAGGGAGTCGGCGCAGACGTTGCCCTGAACCAGGGCCCAGCCGTTCGGGTCGCAGGCGTCGAAGGGGGTGTAATCCAGCCGGCGCACGCCGCCCATAACCGCGGAGCAATCCAGGCAGACGTCCTGGCCGGCAACGCTGGCCAGGTCCACAGTGCAGGTGGAGGTGTCGGTAGTGCCCAGGTCCACCGGGTTGGGGTCGCACACCAGGGTCATGCCCACCGGGGGAGTGCCGCAGCCGGTGGCGCCGCCGAAGCAGTCCGGGCGGCACAGGTCGCCGGCGTTGATGTTGTCGCAGTAGGAGTCGTCTTCCACGGTCATGCAGGCTCCGGTGCCGTCGCAGGTGTTGACCGTGCACTCGTAGGCGTCGTCGCAGGGCTGGCCCAGGTCGGCCGGGGTGACGTCGGTGCAGGCGCCCGCCTGGCAGGAGGAATCGCAGGGGTTGTTGTTCTCCCCGGCGCCCTCGTCGCAGGCGGTGCCGGCGGCGGCGGCGGTGCCCGGCTGGCAGCCCAGGGCGGGATCGCAGGACTCGGTTCCGTTGCAGATCAGCCCGTCGTCGCAGGCGACCGCGGTGCCCGGGTTGCATACTCCGGTCTGGCAGGCAGAGTCGCACATGTTGCTGTTTTCGCCGGTGCCCTCGTCGCAGGGGGTGCCGTCCGGCTCGGCGGTGCCGGCGGTGCACCCGCTGGAGGAGTCGCAGCCCTCGGTGCCGTTGCAGATCAACCCGTCGTCGCAGACGGCGGCAACCACCGCGCAGGCGCCCGACTGGCAGGAAGAGTCGCACAGGTCGCTGTTCTGGCCGGCGCCCTCGTCGCAGGGGGCGCCGTCGGGTTCGGCGGTCCCCGCCTGGCAACCGGTGGCGGCCACGCAGGTCTCGGTGCCATTGCAGATCAGCCCGTCGTCGCAGGTCGGCGCAGTGCCTTCGGTACACACGCCTGACTGGCAGGAAGAGTTGCAGAAATCGCTGTCGGCGGTGGTGCCCTCGTCGCAGGCGGTGCCGTCGACCAGGGCGGTGCCCGAGATACACCCCGTGGAGGTGTCGCAGCTCTCGGCACCGTTGCACAACAGGCCGTCGTCGCAAATCGCCGCGGCGCCGGCCGTGCACACCTGCGACTGGCAGGAGGAATTGCACCAGTTGCCGTCCTGGCCGGTGCCCTCGTCGCAGGGGGTGCCGTCGGGGGCTCCGGATCCGGCCACGCAGCCGTCGGTGGGATCGCAGGTCTCCGCCGCCGAGCACACCAGGGCCCCGGTGCAGGTCTGCACCACAAAAGTGCCGGTGCAGGCTCCCGACTGGCAGGTGTGCATGGTCCAGTCCTGCCCGTTGCAGAAGCGCGAACCGCACTCGGTGTCGTCGGCCACCGCGGTATTCACGCAGCCGTTGGTGGTGTCGCAGCTGTCGGTAGTGCAGTCGTTGGCGTCGTCGCAGACCGCCGCGGTCGCGGTGCAGACACCCGACTGGCAGGAGGAGTTGCACACGTCCCCGTCGGCGCCGGCGCCCTCGTCGCAGGGAGCGCCGTCGGCAAGCGCGGTGCCGGCGACACAACCGGTGGAGGTGTCGCAGGTCTCGATGCCGTTGCAGGCCAAACCGTCGTCGCAGTCCGCCGCGGTCCCGGTCGTGCACACACCGCTCTGGCAGGACGAGTTGCACCAATCTCCATCGCCGTCGTCGCAGCCGGTGCCGTCGGGCGCCGGGGTTCCGGCCAGGCAGCCGTCGGTCGGGTCGCAGGTCTCCGCACCCAGGCAGGTGGTCGCCGAAAGACAGGTCTGTACCACCGCCGTGCCGGAGCAAGCGCCCGCCTGGCAGGTCTGCATGGTCCAGTCCTGCCCGTTGCAGGTGCGGGTGCCGCACTCGGTCCCGTCGGCCGCCTCGACGTTCTGGCAGCCGTTGGTCATATCGCAGCTGTCGGTGGTGCAGTCGTTGCTGTCATCGCAGTCCAGGGCGGTGCCGGGCACACACTGGTTGTTCACGCAGGTCTCCGTCCCGTTGCACACGTCGCCGTCGTCGCAGTCGGAATCCTGGGTGCAGGGAATGCAACCGTCGTCGGCCGCGTCGGTGTCGCCGTCGCAATCGTTGTCCAGGGAGTCGGAACACTTGGCGTCCCCCACCGGCCCCTCGAAGGCGCCCGGGTTGATGGCGTCGCTGGAGTCGTCGCAGTCGTCGCCCTGACAGGCGTCGGAGACGTACCCGTCCCCGTCGGCATCCAGGGGCTCACCGGAGCAGTCACCATTGGCACAGACATCGTTCATGGTGCAGGCATCGCCGTCGTCGCAGGCGGCGGTGTTGTTGGTGTTCTGGCACTGGTTTTCCGCGGTGCAGGTGTCGTCGGTGCACACGTTGTCGTCGTCGCAGTCGGAGTCCTGGGTGCAGGGCAGGTCTCCGGTGGCGGTCACCTGGACGGTGTCGGCCTGCGAATCCATCTTGCCGTCGTTCACCACCAGGCGAACCACCCAGGCGCCCTCCAGGTCCGGAGTGAGCTCGACGGTGACCCCGCTGGTGGAAGAGAGGGCGGCCGCGCCTCCGGTGGGCGCCTGGATCAGCTCCCAGGTGTAGGTCAATGTCTCGCCCTCCGGGTCGTAGCTCCCGCTGGCGTCCAGAGTGGCGGTCTGTCCCACCATCACGGTCTGATCCGCCCCGGCGTCGGCCACCGGCAACTCGTTCCGCCCCCCGTCGCCCGAACAGGCCGGAAGGACTACCGCCAAAGCCAGAAAGACAACCAGCAACTTGACCGCTTTCATGCCTGGTCCTCCTTGATTCCCCAGTTTCAAAGTGCTTCAATCTAGCTGACATTTCAGGTGAACACAACCTTCAGTTGGAAAGGCCCAAACATGAAGCGCTTTCAGGCGTTGCTCCTGGCTGTCGCGATCGCAATCGGCTTCATAATCTGGCGGACCTACGCGCCACAAAGCGAGGCACCCCCGGCCCGGCTGACCGACCGGCAGCTGGGCCAGGGCGAAGACGGGGGCGAACCGGTCCCGGCCGGCTCCCTGCTGGCCGAAAAGACCAGTTTCGTCTTCGCGGTGTTCCACCCCGAAAAACCCGAAGACGACCCGGCAAAGACCGTCCGGGACATCATATTGAAAAGAAAGCTGAATGTGCGGCTGGAGCCGGTGGCCAACCAGGACACTCAACCGCCGGCGGTGGTGGTGCGCCGGACGGACACGGACACCTATCCGGTGCCGCCCGAGGATCTCATCTTGTATTTCGGCCGGGGGTTTTCAAAAGAGGACGTCGCGCAACTGAACCGGGCCCGGCAGGTTACCACCCTGTGGTTTCTCAGTTCCCCGGATGATTTCCAAAAAACCCTGAAGGAGGCCAACCTTCTGGCCCTGGATTTCGCCACCTCGACCACCGGTTTCTTGTGGGACGAGGAGAACCGCGAGTGCTTCACCCTCCAGGCCTGGCGCCAGCGACGCATCGAGGCCTGGAAGGACCGCTTTCCTCTGATGACCGACCAGATAGTACTGCACGCCTACAACACCGGAGAGCTCAACCGGGCGGTTACCCTGGGCATGGCCAAGTTCGGCCTGCCGGACATCTGCATCAAAGACTTTCCGCGCGCCTACGTCACCGGCATGGCCACCCTGATCACTGATGGCCGCCAGCCATAAGGCCAAAAAGTACCTGCTGGAAGAACTCAAGCCCAAATTCCTCGCCGGTCTGGCCCCCCACGAGCGCCTTTCGGTCAAAGCGCCGTTTGCTACTCCCGAGGGGGGGGGCAGGAGTGGATGTGGATCGAGGTGGTCCGGTGGGAGGGGGAAAAGATCTATGGCATACTGATGAACGAACCCCACTACATACCCGGCTTGAAGTCCGGCGCGCGGGTGGAGACCAACGAGGGGGTGGTTTTCGACTACATCCACGAAACCCCCGACGGCAAGTCGGAAGGCAACCAGACCGGGAAGATCATGCAGAAGATAAACCGGTAGGGTGAGGCGCAGACCCCCCGGCGCTGGGGGGCGGACCCACCAGATCCTTACAGGCTCCCAAAAACAGATCCCTTTCCGATCAGGCACTTATGTCCAGAGAGCAGGTGTGGCATGAGTCCTGCTTTGAATGGGCGGGTTAATATATGATGGGAGTGGAGGACCGCATAATGAAATTCATCGGTGTTTTCGGGATGTTGATGCTTTCAGCCGGGTTTGGGGCCTGTACGGACTACCAGGGGGATTCGGGGGACGGAGGTATATCCGACGCGGTGGATGGAACCGAGGAGGAAAAGGACGGCGGCGACGGAAAAGGAGATGAAGGTGGAGATCTTGGTGGAGACATGGGAGGGGATTCTGGCGGAGACCTGGGTGGGGACGAGTTGCCGACGGAGTGCGAGCGGTTCATTTCGGCGTTGGCGGATTGTCCTTATCAATACGTGACCGAGATCCGGCCGGGGGCCTGCCCGCGGGCGGTCTGCATGAATTCGCCCTGTACCGAGGACGACGATTGTCCGTTGGCGGGATCTTCGGATAACGGGGACCTGTGCGTTTTGGGGAATTGCGTTTACTGCTGGGAGGACGCCGGGTGCGGTGAGGGGTTTGCCTGCCGGGGCGGGCGCTGTGTGGACGTGGAGACCAATCCTTGCGGGAACAATCCGCCCTGCTCTGGACCGCGCTGCTCCATGGTTTCGGTTTCCGAGCGGCCCTGCCCGGTGTGCGTGTGCGATTCGATCTTCCAGATCCCCTGCGAAGAAGACATGGACTGCCTGGTGATTTCATCCCATCCTTACCGGCGCTGCGTCTACGGGCGCTGCGCCGATTGCAAGGACGACACCGACTGCAGCTACGGCAACTGCCTGCCGCCGGGTATGTGCTTCGACATGCAGCCCCACCCCGAGGCGCTCTACGGAGCCTGGCTGATCGGCTGGATCGGGGCGCTGGAACACTTCTCCTACTTCCGCTTCGAGCCGGACGGAACCCTGCGGCGCGGGATGTACACGGTCGCCGGAGCCTGGGCCGACGACATCCCCGCCCTGCCCTGCTGGCCGGACGACCTCTGGCCCCGGCCCCTGGTGGGAACCTGGGAGCCGGAGGTCACCGCATCAGGCTTTCTGGTGGTGCGCATGTCGCTCAACCTCCCCTGCGACGACGGGGCCGGCTGGAGCACGCGATACAACATCAGCCTGCAAAACGACGGGAGCTCGGCTTCCTTCCAGCACGTGGACGGGGATCAGCACTACCAGGGCTGGCGGGTGCCGGTGGACTCCTGCACCCCTGATTTCACAACCTGCTCGGAACCTACTTACCCTTGAGAAAAGGCGACAGGTCCAGCCGGTGGAACGGACCCTTGGCCGCCGGGCGAGAGCGGGTGGCCAGGTGGATGGTGAGCTTGCCCGGCTCAAACACCACCGCCTGAACGTTCATGTCCCCCAGGGCCACATTCTTTAGTACCTGCTGCAGCTTTGAAACATCCAGCCCGCCTTTCTTGCCGGCGGCGATCAGCTTCTTATAGCGCCCTTTGGGATGCTTGTCGGGATCGAAGTGGTTGGTCACCGCCACATGACCCCGGGACAGGTCCCGGCGGCGGAAGCGCTGGGGCCCGGTTTCCAGCGCGGCGGCGGTCCTGGGGTCGGCCAGCATGTAGTTCTGCAAAACGGTGCGCCTGGTCTTCTCCAGCCTACCGGCGGCCTCCTCGACCGAACCGCAAGTCTGAAGCAAGCCGCGCAGGGCGAAGAATACCGGCACGCCCGGCTGGAACCCGGCGCCGCGGCCCAGGACCACCAGGTCGGCCGCCGCCAGCCCTTTCTCGTTGATGCCGGTGGCCACGCCCACCAGGCCGGGCCAGGTCAGGCTGGCGAAGCGCAGACCCTCGCCGCTTTCCACCACCACCAGTCCCAGTTCCGCCAGGGCGTCACCCCCGTGCCAGTCCAGGTTGCGGGCGAAGAGCACGCTCCCTTCTTGTGACACCGCCAGGCACGAGCAGGCCATGGCCGCGAAGAGGTCCGGGGCCAGGTTGGCCACCAGCAGGCCGTCGGGATCCACGCCGGCGGATTCGGCCAGGGCCTCGATCTGCTCCCGGTGCTTTTCGGGGATTCCGGCAGCCATCTTGCGCACCAGCCCGCGAACCTGGCCGGACACCTCCTTCGAGCCCAGGGTGGCCTCGAGGTAGCGGGGCAGCACCCAGCGGATCTGCTCGCCCACCAGGGCCCCGGCGGCCTTTCCTCTCTGCTTCGGCGTTCCCGACAATTGCAGAACCCACACCTGGCCCTGGCGTTTCAGGCTCCCGTTCTTCACCTCGGCGGGCCGGAAGGCGGGGGGCGAGTGGGCGCAGGCGCTCTGGGCCATCAGCAGCAAAACCGCCAGGCTTAAAAAGCGGGCGTGCATACCCTCTCTCCTTCGTCTTGACACCAACAACGAGTGTGACAGAATGGTGCCCCTCAGACAAGGGGAGCGCCGTGGGTGAGAAGAAAGACGACTGGGAAAACACGACCTGGGACGACGCTACCTCCACCGCCTCCAAGTCCCGGACCACCATGAAGGCAATGAAGAAGGTGGTGAAACCCTTCATCCTGGAGCAGGTGGAGGGCCCGGGAGGACGGCGCGAGTTCATCCTGGACCGGGACGTGATGACCGTGGGGCGCCTGCCCGAGTCCGAGGTCCGTCTGGATTCCAACGAGGTGTCCCGCAAGCACATGCTGCTGAAGAAGATCGGCGACGAGTACGCCTGCACGGACATGGAGAGCCACAACGGCGTGTTCCTCAACGGCGTAAAGATCCACTCGGCCACCCTGCGCGAGGGAGACACCATCCAGGTCGGCGACGTGATCCTCATTTACCACGAGGGCACCTGATGGACTTCTTCGTCAAGTTCTGGGGAACGCGGGGGTCGATTCCCACCCCCGGGTTCCGCACCCAGAAATACGGCGGGAACACCGCCTGCGTTGAAATCCGCATCGACGACCAGATCTTCATCTGCGACGGCGGATCGGGCCTGCGCGAGTTGGGCCTGGACCTGATGGCCCGCGGCGGCGGGCCGATAACCGGACACATGTTCTACAGCCACTCCCACTGGGATCACATCCAGGGGTTTCCCTTTTTTCTCCCCTTCTACGAGCCCGACAACACCTTCATCATCTACGGAACCTCTGCCGGGGACCAGCGCATGTACGAGCTGCTCTCCGGGCAGATGCAGTCCGACTACTTTCCGGTGGATTTCTCCGAGCTGCACTCCAACATCCGCCCCGGCGATCTGGGCGACGGCGGCAAGATCATCGGCTCGGTGAAGGTGACCTGCATGGAGCAGACCCACCAGGGCCACAGCTTCGCCTATGCTTTCGAGAAGAACGGCTGCAAGGTGGTCTACGCCACCGACAACGAGCTGGATCTCGTCCTGTTGAACCCCGAGGAGTCCCTCAGCCACCCCGAGAAGCTGAGAAAGGCGCCCCGGCCGTTCGTCGACTTCGTCAAGGGCGCCGACCTGCTCATCGCCGACGGACAGTACACCGACGTGGAATACCCCAAGAAGATCGGCTGGGGGCATTCCCGGGCCACCACCACCGTCGATCTGGCCCACCAGGCACGGGTCAAGCAGATGGCGGTCTTTCATCACGACCCCCTGCAGTCGGATGCCGACGTTGACCAAAAGATCGCCCAGTGCATCGAGCGGGCCGAGCGCCTCGATCCGGAATTGATTGTCTTCGGGGCCCGGGAAGGAGTAGAGTTGCGCATTGATGGATGAGACGGGTCGTTAGCTCAGTCCGGTAGAGCAGCGGACTCTTAATCCGCGGGCCAAAGGTTCGAATCCTTTACGACCCATCCCGATCCCGGCGCCGTCAGGCGCCGGGATTTTTCAGTTTCAAGACCAGGGCGCTCAGGGCCCGTCCGCGGTGGGAAATGCGGTTCTTCTCGTCCATGCTCAGCTCGGCCATGGTGCGATCGTACCCTGCGGCCATGAACACCGGATCGTAACCGAAGCCGCTCTCGCCCCGGGGCTCTTGGATAATGCGGCCTTCGCAGGTTCCCCGGGAAGTAATCACCGCGCCCTCCGGGCCCGGCATTGCGATCACGCAGACGAACCGCGCGGTGCGCCGCTCGTCGGGAACATCGCTCAGCTCCTCCAGCAACTTCCGGCAGTTGGCCCGGTCCCTCGCCGGGCCGCGTTCATGTGAACCGCTGTAGCGGGCGGAGAATACGCCCGGCGCGCCGCCCAAAGCATCCACCTCGAGTCCCGAGTCATCACCCAGGGTCCAGCCTCCGGTGATCTTCTGCAGGGCGGTGGCCTTCTGCAGTGCATTGGCTTCGAAGGTGTCGCCCTCCTCGGGCAATTCCAGCCGGGGATCCACTCCCGCTTGATCCATACCCCTGACCGAGAAACCGGCCTGCTCGAGCATGCGCCGGTACTCGGAGATCTTGCCGAGGTTGCGGGTGGCCAAAACCACCTGGGGTTTGTCCGGCCCGGTCACTTTCCACCGGCCTCCGCGGGAGCCGGCACCTGCTTGCGCTTGGCCAAATCCCAGTACATCAACACGCCCTTCAAGATTGCGTGGGCAATCTTTTCCTGTACCAGGGGATCCTTGAGGATCTTTTCCTCCCGGGGGTTGGACAAGAATCCCAGCTCGATGAGGATGGAGGGCATGCCGGTGCCGCGCAGCACGGTGAAATCCGCTTGCATCACTCCCCGGTTTTCGAAGGGGACCGCGGAAGCCAGCTGCTCCTGGACCAGGTGGGCCAGGCGGCTGGAGTCACGCAGCTTCTCGGCGCTCTGCATGTCCTGCAGGATCAGGCTGAGAGTGTCGGTTGCGGCCCGGCCGGCCTTGCCTTTGGGGGCGTTCTCGCAAGAAGCCACCCGGCGGGCCTCCTCCCCGGACGCCTCGATGGAGTGGAAGAAAGTCTCCACGCCACCCAGCGAGGGGCTGGTAAAGGAGTTGGCGTGGATACTCACGAACAGGTCCGCCTGGACCAGGTTGGCCATTTTGACGCGTTTCTCCAACTCGACCTCGTCGTCATCCAAACGGGTCATGACCACGTCGATGTCGGCGACGTTACCCAGCATTCGCCGCGTGCGCTTGGCCACTGACAGAACGATGTCCTTTTCATGGGAGCCGGTTACCCCCACCGCACCGCGCTGGGGGCCTCCGTGACCCGGGTCTACGACCACTACCAGGCGGTCGCGAATGTCACCCCGGCCCGGAGCCGGGGCTGCCCGGCACTCGGGGCAGCTCGCGGCCAGGGCGGTGAGCTGGGCTGCGGAGAGGAACCCGGAAACGAAGGAGCCCAAAAAGCTCAGCTCACCGGGCAGACCCGGCCCCCACAGGCTGCTCGGCTGCTTGCCGTGCACCGCCACGACCAGGCCGTCCGGGCCGATAATCCACTCTCCCCGGCCCTCCTCCGGCTGGCCAGCGTAACCCGCTGGAGTAAGAAGAAAAATCGCCAGGATCCCGGCTGCACAGCGCATGACCACCATACCCGCGATCCTAAATACGAAGTCGTCCGGGTGCAAGGATTTTGCTTGCGGAGTCTCTGGGGATGTGGTACCCGGGAGCCTCGATCGAGGTGAAAAAATGAAAAAGTCTCCACAAAAACGGGTGGACGAGGAATTCGGCGGCAAGGACAAGCTGGTCGACGAGCTTTTGGGAATGATAAAGCGGCCGGCGGACGTCACCAAGGACGAAATGAAGAAGAAGCTCCGCTCCCAGAGCAACCGCAAGCTCATGACGCTCATGGCGCGGGAGCAGACGGTGAAGAAGACCTACGGCAACCGGGACAAGCTGATCGATGCCATCGTCAAGGCGGGCATGGGCAAGAGCAAGAACGAAGACAAGGTGTACCGCAAGCGCCTGGCGAAGCTCACCACCGGCCAGCTGCTGGATCTGGCCCGCCGCCACCGTATCTGAAGGTTTCTACCTCAGGGCTGCAGTTTTCGCAGGGTGCGCTTGATCAGCTCGCGGAAACGCGGATTGTCTTCCGATTTCAGCAAGAACTCCAGGGCGGGAATAGCACGGGGATCGTTGGTGTCTCCCAGCGCGAACACCGCCTTGCGGCGCACGAAGGGATCCTGGTGCTTGAGCAAACCCAGCAGGGCGTCCACCGCCTCGCGGCCGCCGTGGATCCCCAGAAGCTTGATAGCCCGGTCGCGCAACATCCGGTCATCCTTGTTCAGCTGGGCTATCAGCGTCTGGACGTTCATCTGGTCTTTCATCAAGGACAACGCTTCCGCAGCCTCGCGCTTGACCTCAGGCACCACGTCGTCGCGAACCAGCAGGTCGGCCAGCGCGCCCATTGCCGATGTGATGCGCATCTCCCCGATCAGCCGGGCCGCGGTGACCTGCACCTGGTAGTTATCCTTCTTGCCGATGGCCTGCATGAGCAAGCCTTCCATCTCCGCGTGGCCCAGGCCCTTCACGGCCAGAATGGCCTCGGCCCGCACCTCTTCGTCGCTGTCTCCCAGCGCGGGGATGATGGCCACCCGGGCCTCGGTGACCCTCAGCATCGAAAGGACATGAACCGCGGTGAGGCGCACCGAGGCGTCATCGTTGCTCAGGGCGGAGATAAAGTAGTCGATCGATTTCTCGCCGGCCAGGTTCTCCAGCGCCCGCCGGACCTCCTTGCGGACGAAGGGCTCCTCGTCGCCCACCAGCCGCAGTAGCGGCTCCACTGCGGCCACCGCCATGGGATGGCCCAGATTGCCCAGGGCCCGGGCCGCGGCGCCGCGGCCCACGTAGTTGTCGTCCTCCAGCGCGTCGCATAACGGGCGCACCGCCCGGGGGTCTTGCATGCGGCCCAGGAGGACCGCCGCCTTCAGCCTGACCTTGAAGCTCGGATTCTCGCCCAGTTTGTCCGCCAGAAACGCAACCTTGTCCTCAGCCGCCCGGACCAGGGGCGGGCAGAACGAGATCGCCAAGAGCAAGACCAGGCTAGTGCGGATTTTGTTCCCCATTTCTCGCACCTTATTGACGAGAGATGTACCACAATCTCCAAACCGCCACAAGAGATTTTTTCCTGTTGACTATCCCGGCGAACAATTGGTAATCACTTTATCAATTGGTGGAATAGCTTGGGTCCGAGACACATCCCTGGAAAGGGGGTCTTTTATGAAACTGCGATTTGTCCTGTTACTGGCCCTGGTGCCCCTGTTGTTCACGTTCGGCTGCTCGTCGAAGTGCAAGGAAGGCGAGGACGCCGAATGCTGGATGAAGGCCCTGGAGAACCCTGAGCGGATCGAAAAGGCCATCGACAACTTGAAGCAAATCGGCGACAAGAAAGCCGAGCCGGCGCTGGTCAAGGCATTCGAATCCAACGCCTCCAATCCCAAGTATCGCGAGAGAATCGCGGAGATCTTCAAGAAGTGGAAGACCAAGAACGCGGCCGGGCCGATGATCGCCGCCATCGACTTCACCGTAGGCCCCAACAAGGACGGGCGCAAGGCCAAGCGCACCAACCGGGCCAACCAGAAGATCGCCTCGGCCCTGGGAGCCATCGGGGACCCTCAGGCCATCAATCCGCTGATGCGCCTGATGAAGCTGACCAAGGAACCCACGGTCCAGCGGGCCGCCATCCGCGCCCTGGGTAAGCTGAAGGCCAAGGGAGCAGTCGACGAGCTCCTGGCGCTGTCCGAGGACTCCGGGGTCCAC
>Ga0272442_10005117_pt1 | contig 17657 bp, 13 predicted proteins | sample SSMForm2O_FD_200262 | JGI IMG/M metagenome (GOLD analysis project Ga0272442, IMG submission 200262) | Marine sediment archaeal communities from Little Sippewissett salt marsh, Falmouth, MA, United States - SSM-Form-2O | ecosystem: Environmental > Aquatic > Marine > Wetlands > Sediment ... | reverse complement strand
CTTGTAAAGCTGCTCCACATGCTTCCGTTCAACGTAGCCTTTGTGAGGGCGGAAACCACCTGAGAAGCCACCTGGGATGTGCATAAGCTCGTGAATCAGGGTTTTCTCCTTGTCTTCTTTGGACATCTTGTCGTAAATCTCCGAGATAACTTCGATTATGTAGGAGGGTGGACGGTTCATTACTCCTTGCCAGATTTTCCCTAAGCCGTGGATACGGGCGATTGTGCGCTTGGCTTTAGAGCCTTTGCTTCTAACGCAGAAAACAAACTGGGGCACCACATGAAAAAAATCCAAGTCAGAAGCAATAGCATCCACCTGCCTTTTGATGTCCGGAGCTTCATAGTATTTAATGGGCAATGTTTCACCTTCAAGTTCACTACGGGAAAAGGATTTTCAAGTTAAAAAAGTTAAAGGTCACCACTTCAAAACGCAACTACGCAGCACTCTCCGCAGACTACACTTCACCTCCATTTAAAGCACAACTTATAGCTGTTTTTGGTTGTGAAAAACGCCAATACGGACCCTACCCCCCTCGTTTTTGCAGGTAGACCCCCTCCCCCTTTTCTGCAATGATTAACTATTAGGATCCTAATAGGCTCCAAACATGCTGGTTTTTGTGAGGTTGCTTGCTTCTTTATTGGGTTTGAGCTTGTTTGTTTTCAATTCTGGTTTTTTTCTTTGTAGGAACTGGGGTTTTGCTCGGTGATTATAGGGACATTTTCTTTGCAGGCTTTTTGTTTTTTGTGGTGGGTTTTGGAGTGATTATGCAAAACTTTATTACATCGCCTAACATTCAGCATTCGTAAAAGGTTGAAGAATATGAAATTCGGCACATACGTATTTGAGCCAAAGAAGGCTGAAGGCTTTGACTTTCATCTGTTTCGTGTGAAACCTGAGGTCGGCAGGCGCTTACCGCCAATGTCAGACATGTACAGCAACGTCGCAATTTTCGGAGATAACGTTACCGCTCGTAATCATCCAGACTGGATTTCGCAATCACCTCTTGGTCCATCGTGGAGAACAAACGACAACTTTAACGTGCGCTGGGACGTCCTCTGTCAAACGCAGCCCGAACACAGAGCAGAACAACTAGACTACATAGAAGACGTTGCAAGGCACAGTCCAGGAGTCTGGCTTAACAGTATCCACTTCGCAGAACATGGTCACTGCACGTGCCCGCGCTGCAAAGAGCTCTGGAAGAAAAGCGGCTTAAGTTGGCTTGAGTGGCGCAGAAAAGAAGTCACCGACTACATGAGAGAAGTAAGCGAACGAGTACGCGACCGTGCAAAGAAAAAATTCGTTATTGGTGTCCTCCCAGACCCAGTCGGCAGCCTCGAGCGCTTCGGCATCAGCTTCGACGACCTAGCCCCACTAACCGACGAATTCCTTGTCGTCATGTTCAGCAAGAACTACGCCACCCCATGGTACTGGGAAATGCTTACACGTGGATTCAAAAAACTCTTCAAAGACGTAAAACTTAACATAGCACTGTACGTTTTCGGTCCAGGCGACAATCCATCGGAAGTACCCGCTCCAAGCGAACTAGTAACGCTTTCAGTTCGCGCTGGAAGAGCAGGCGCTGACGGCATTCTATATCTCACGGACAAAGCTAGCCAAATTTGGGATTTCCAGAAAGCAGTAGTTGACAGAGTCGAACTCAGAAAGAAACTGCAGACCTACGGATGCCAAGAAGTTCTAGATTTCTTCCAAAGCTGGGAAAAAATCGTAGAATAAGCCTTTCAAAACAAAGACCTAAAACAATAGGCGAGAGTGGGTGAAACAAACCACTACACTGCCTTTTTATTTTGTTAAAAGCGAATAGCTTAGCCGCTGCCTTGCCGTTTTCAAGGTTTAAACGTGCAGAGACCGTTTACCGCTAGCAGAAACGATGGAAAATAACATATACCCCTGCAGTATTTAGGGGAAGCAATAAAAGAGGAGAATTTGCGTTGGATGAAGTCTTAGAGATGCTGGACAGAACCGCAAAGCGGATTCAGAAGGCTCTTGACGAAAACAAGGAAAAAGCGGCAAAGCAAACAGCTGCCTATGAGAAAATACTGCAATCGAAAGAAGCTTCTGAGGAGCAAAAAGCCAAAGCGTTAATGGGAAAAACTCTTGAGTTAGACCGGCTAGAGCGGTGGTCGTCTCAACTGAGTTTGCTTTATGCGCTTCAGATTTTTGCTTTCAAGGTCAAAGTGCTGGAGATAACAGTTGGCAACATTAACGAGCAGCTTGGGAAGTCTGGCATTTTGGAGAAAAGCAAGGAGATAGAGGACATAAAGAAGAACATTGCCGAATTGAAGATTCTCGTGGAAGCACAGTATAATGCGATGAAGGAAATCAAAGAGGACCCCGGCAACAACCTGACATACATCCACTGAAACCACATTTTCAGCGCGTTTTTCTTTTATTTTTTTGCGCGTTCAGCGCAGTCTCTGCGGAACACTGTCTCAGCCCTGTTTATGTTAACCTTTTGCGGGCCGTGGCGGTTTTACCTTTTTTAACAAACATGGTGTGTACTGCTTGATTATTGTTTATATGTGCGAGCATAATATGTTTTGCTTTACGTTTGCTTAAAAATTAGGATAATTTATGAACAAATCACAAACACCTTTATATTCGGCAGTGGACACGTAAATATCAAAACAAAAGGAGCTTGAATTAACGTGTACAGCAACATAACCCTCGACTGCCAAACCAAGACAAAGCTGCCCTTCTGCGAGGACTGCTTTGCACGAAAAACCTGCAAAATCGCACGTTAACCATAAAACTTGGAGGTGAAAAGAAAAATGGAAAAGAAAAAGAAACGAAAAATGAAAACGAAGCTACTCCTCGAGTACAAAGTAGATTTAGCCAGACTTGAAGGAAGCGGAGATTTCCCTTGCCCAAAATGCGGAGCCAAATTGTCTCCAGAAGACGAAACAGAAGCCACGTACTCGATCAAAGAGATAAAAACAAGACGAGACCGACTGGAGGAACTAGTAATACAATGCCACAGATGCGAAAGCTTAATTCACCTCGCCGGCTTCAAACTGCTCGATTCGCTGGAGTAAAATGCTGAAAAACTGCAAAACTATAATCGACATGGCTCCAGCAACTTCCCATTTTCAACCTACAGACTCTGCTTATTCAAACATCATCTTAAACCCTGAAGTTGCCTCTTGACGCCCAACTGTTTTGACAGATGCGCATTAGGGCAGGGAAAACTCTTATAGTTACAAGAAAAAATAATGAAAGAGGATCGAAATGCAGCTCAGCGATGAAAGAATGTTAGCTATTGGCACAATAGCGCTTGCTTTAGGCATTCTAATTGGTCGTTTTTTACATTTTGAGTACGCAGGTTTCTCAGTTACCGACTTCGTGGAAGGAATTTTTATTGGGCTGGCCTTATTGATGAACATCACCTATTTGATAAGAAAAAGAAAGAAGTAACCCTTTTAGAAACAAAATGGACCGGTGGGGATTTGAACCCCAGACCTCCTGAGTGCAAGTCAGGCGTTCATACCAACTGAACTACCGGCCCGCGCGGTTTTCTGAATGCTTAGAACGCTTCTTTGATATTTAGGTTTTGTCTGAGAGATTAAGGATTGACACTTTTAAAAGCAATATACGGAATTGATTGGAAAAAATAAAAGAATAAATGAGGTTAGTTAACGGTTAACGTTAAAATCTTAATATCGTCTTCGTGGTGGCCTTTTCTTTTGCCAGCATTCTCGGCAGTAAACGGGCCTATTCGGATCAGGCTTGAATGGAACTTCGCATTCCTGACCGCATTCAGAACAGACTGCCTTGTGCAACTCTCTATCGGACATTGACTATTTTTCAACTCCTTCTTACTGTTTTGCGTGCAAAAATCGCTTTTTACACGATGCATTTATGCACTACAGAGGAGAATATAAAATTTACCGTTTGAAAATATAGGAGCCGCTATGGAGCTGTTGGCTTGGCTGACGGTGTAAAGAATTAAGCGTAGAAACAGGTGAAGATATAAGAAAAAGTTACCTGCTGCACCCTGAAATCAGGAAAAAAATGAAGCAAGGTGAAGTCAGCGTTGACTTCCGAGCTCCGCAAGCATCGAGTTACAGAAAAATTGTTCAGGGTTTATGATTTACCCATTAATCGACAATGGCTGGACTTCAAGCGGGATTTTCTCTTTCATTTTCTCAGCGGCATACGAGACAAGCTGGTCAAAATGCTTATCAGAAAGGACATTGCGTGCTCTGGACAAAACTTCTAGACACAAGTCTTTAAAAACGAGATCAGCGCAACCCAATTTTGAGTCGTCAATCAATTCTTTGCAAGCTTTTAAGATTTGTTCACTCATACACTTCACCTTGCAATCACATACTCCACCCTGAAAAGTTAAAACACTTATGAATTCAAAATACTTATCAGAAATAAACCTCTCCGCGGCAACGAAACATGGAAACTCGCTAACGCTCGGACGCCAATATACTCTGGAACAAATCACTGTCGATGTTTCCACCAGTCACCACAGAGACCACACGCCTGCCTTTGAACAGGGGCTTATTCTCTATCACAGGAGCAACAGCCGCAGCACCAGAACCCTCAACAACCTGCTTATTATGAACCCAAAGCAGATAAACCGCGCTTCGCAACGTTTCCTCCTTCACCAAAACTACGCAGTCAACATACTTTTGGACAATCCCAAACGTTATCGGCCCCACATTGCCGGAAAGACCTTCAGCAACCGAGTTCCCCGCCTTTTGGACAGGAACTATTTTTCCAGCTTTCAAAGACTCGTACATGACAGGAGACGATTTTGACTGCACCCCGATCACCTGTACATCTGGCCTTTTGCTTTTTACGGCAATGCTTATGCCAGAGAGTAGCCCGCCTCCGCCTAGGGGCACCATAACAGCGTCAACGTCTGGAAGCGCCTCGAGAATCTCTAACCCGATGGTGCCGTGCCCCGCAACGATTAACTCGTCATTGTAGGGCGAAATGTAAGCGCAACCGTCTTTACGCGCCAGCTCTTTCGCTTTACGTTCAGCCTCATCATAGTTGTCGCCGAACAAGACCAAGTCGGCGCCGTACTTCTTTATGCCATCAGTCTTAACTTTAGGCGTGGGTTTAGGCACAACCACCCGTGCGTAGTAACCCAGTTTCTGCGCGGCGAAAGCTACTGCTTGACCATGATTCCCAGCGGAAGCAGTAATGATGCCCCTGTTTTTTTCCTCCGCGCTCAAATGCAAAAGCTTGTTAAAAACCCCTCTGGGTTTAAAGGACCTTGTAATCTGCAAGTTTTCCAGCTTCAAAAACAAGGGGCACCCGCAAAAAGTAGTCAGGAACTGCGACTGCACCAGAGGCGTACACTTGATGAAAGGCGCTATGGCTTTTCTGGCGTCTTGTATATTCTCAAGGGTAACCACAAGCATCACCACTAAAGTTCATGACCGCAAACTTTGGCACTGCTACCTATAAAGAAAGCGCAAGTTAAAAATATGGCAGTCAAAGCACCCATTTTTGACCAGTTCGAAGGCTCAGAGATTTCACCATAAACTATTTAGTTCGCGTTAAACATCAAGCCTCAATAAGTACAGGGTGTTTTTATGAGCACAACAGGAAACTTGAGTCCAGCTGAAACGTTTAAGAAGCGAATGCGGGAACAACATGAACTTCTCGGACTCCGAATGAAGCATGTTAAGCACACGATTGCCGTGATAAGCGGCAAAGGCGGCGTAGGCAAAAGCACCGTGACAGTGAATCTTGCCGCGGCTTTTGCTCAGCAAGGAAAACAAGTGGGCGTTTTAGACGCTGACATACATGGGCCAAGCGTTCCTAGACTGCTGGGTTTGACGGGTCAACAGGTGAAAGTGGGACCACCAGGAGCGTTTCCAGTAACAGGTCCCTTGGGAATGAAGGTTGTTTCGATAGATTTCTTTTTGCCAGAAGAGCAAACACCCACTATCTGGCGGGGTCCACTTAAAATGACGGCTATACGCCAGTTTCTGTCAGACGTGGTCTGGGGCAGACTGGACGTGCTCTTTATTGATTTGCCGCCTGGAACCGGCGACGAACCGTTAAGCATAGCGCAGCTTTTGCCTAACATTGACGGCGTGGTAATCGTTACTATGCCTTCGGAGCTTTCGCGAGCCGTTGTCAAGAAAGCAATCACGTTCGCGCGGAGAGTGGGAATGCCCATAATAGGGGTTGTTGAAAACATGAGCGGCTACGTCTGCCCAACCTGCGGCGACAAAATCGACATATTCCAGTCTGGCGGCGGAAAGAAAATGGCGGAAGAAACCGGCGTTCCATTTCTCGGAAGCATTCCGATAGACCCGAAAGTAGGCGCGGACTCCGACAAAGGCTCACCATTCGTGATTGAGCACCCAGACTCGCCTGCAGCTAAAGCGTTCGTCGAAATCGTCAATAAGGTTGAAGCTTACCTGAAAGAAAATATGAAACCTAAGCCAGATGAAAAAGCCTGAGAACGCCTTTTGCTAATTCGAAATTGTTTCAAAAAATGTTGCTGATATAAATAAAAAGTAGTGGAGAGTTGATTTTAGTCTGTTTTGTTGCGTTGCCATGGTTATACTTTTGAAAGCATTATTTCTATCGTTGAAACCATTCTGGATCTGTTTTCGCCTTCTCTTGGTGGCATCTCTTGTGTTCCGATGGCTATTTTGGTCACTTTCAAGTCTTTCAGGAAACGGTTGCGAGTTATTTCTGCTACGTCAACAGCTGTGGTAATTGCTTGTCCTCTAGCTTTCAGCGTTACTTCTTTAGGGTTGCCTTGAGAGAAAGATGTTATGATCGCTAGGACATAGCTCATCGGGGGTTTATTTCCAACGAAGATCACGTCTGATTTTTCTGCCATTTTTTTTATCACTCCTTTTTCATGTTCTTTGTCGTGTTGGTAGCGTTCATGTCGTCTCTCCTTTGACACTGAACGGTACTGCCTCTTATGCACAACCTCACTTATAAAGTCAATTCAAAAACCGGATGCATACCATGCGTTTCCAGATTAGAAGCGGTATAGTTTTATACCTAATCATTAAAGGGAGAAGTAGACGCTGGAGTCCTTTTACATGTCTGTGTCGCCTAGCATCCGAGAAGTTTTGGCGAGAAGAATCGCGGGCGAGATAATTCTTTCAGGCAAGCCTGGGGCTACAATGCGGAAGTGGCGCGAGCTTTTTGCTGTGTCACAGATCAGCCTCTCAGAGCGAATGTCGCTTTCATCCTCGGTTATAAGCGATTACGAGAGCGGCAGAAGAAAAAGCCCAGGCGCCAAGTTCATCAGGCGTTTTGTTCTGGCTCTGCTGCAGATTGACGAGGAAAGGGGCAGCCGCTTCATTAGGGAGTTCTCTAAGCTGACGAGTTCGCCGTCCATGGCTATTTTAGACCTCAGGGAGTTTCCGATGCCTATTCGCGTTGAATACTTGTGCAAAGCCATAGACGGAGAAGTGGTAGCCTGCAAGGACAAGTACGTAAAGGAAGTCAGCGGCTACACCGTAATAGACAGCAAAAAAGCGGTTGAAGCCCTCTCAGGCCTAGAGTACTCACAGCTGTTCGGGGCAACAACTGACCGCGCCTTAGTGTTCACAAACGTAGAGAACGCGTGCCTCCCAATGATGATCGTGCGCGTCAGCAGCTTGAAACCGCGACTGGTTGTTTTCCACAACGTGAAACCAGACGACTACGCCATAAAACTAGCGGAGTACGAGCAAGTGCCGCTTATCTACTCAACAGCACCAAGCGTTGAGCAACTGGTAAAGTCGCTGAGAAAACTGTACCGTATAGCCCTACGGATAAAACTCGGAAGACGCATCCGTCCACCACCAAAAATAAGCGCCTAAAGTGCCCTGTTTCAACCTGAAATCTCCTCAATGTTTCAGCCTTCATAAAAGGGCGGGCGCGCTTTTCTGAGCAGCAGGATTCTGTTTATTCTGTTGGTGCGGGTGAGTATCGTGCTAGGTAGCCTTTTGTGATTCTCGGCGGTTTTGGTTTCCACGCTTCTAGGCGTTTCTTGATTTCCTGTTCTGTTAGTTCCACTTTTAGTGTTCGGTTGGGGATGTCGATTGTGATTATGTCGCCGTTTTTGATCACTGCGATTGGTCCAGCCTCGGCGGCTTCTGGTGCGACGTGTCCGATGCAGGGTCCTCTTGTGGCGCCTGAAAATCTGCCGTCGGTTATTAATGCTACGGATTCGCTTAGTCCCATGCCTGCTATGGTTGCTGTGGGGATGAGCATTTCGGGCATGCCTGGTCCGCCTTTGGGTCCTTCGTAGCGGATGACGACGACGTCTTTGGGTTGGATTTCGCGTTTTCTGATGGAGGCAACCGCTTCTGCTTCAGAGTCGTAGACTTTGGCTGGTCCGCTGTGCTTGAGCATGTTAGGTGAAACAGCCGCGGTTTTCACAACTGACCCTTTAGGCGCCAAGTTGCCTGTCAGTATGGCTATGCCGCCTTCCTTATGAACAGGGTCAGTAAGGGGTCGAATGACGTTAGCGTCTAACACTTCAGCGTCCGCGATGTTCTCTGCGACGGGGTTGCAGGTTACGGTGAACGCGTCCAAGTTAAGCATCTGGGATAACTCCTTCATCACTGCAGGTATTCCCCCAGCCGCGTTGAGGTCTTCCATGGCGTAGGGTCCGCTTGGAATCATGCTGCAAAGGTGAGGCGTTCGCCTGCCGACTTCGTCAAAAACCTTCAGGGGTATGGGGACTCCTGCTTCCCGGGCGATGGCGGACACGTGTAGGACAGTGTTTGTGGAGCCGCCGAGTGCCATGTCCACGGCTATGGCGTTTTCGAATGCTTCTTTCTTCATAATGTCGGAGGGCTTAACGTTGTCACAGATGAGTTTGACGATTTGTTCGCCTGTTTCTTTGGCTATGCGCAGCTTCGCGACGCTGTTAGCCAGAGTAGTGGCGCAGTAGGGCAGCGACATACCAAGGGCTTCGGTTACGCACGCCATTGTGTTTGCGGTGAACATGCCGTTGCAGCTGCCGCATCCTGGGCAAGCCGCGTTCTCCAGCCGACAGAGTTCTTCGCTGCTCATTTTGCCTGCGAAGTGTTTTCCTAAGCCTTCTGGGACTGAGGCGTACCCGATTTTTTTTCCGTCAAGCCAGCCTGAAGCCATTGGTCCTCCAGTTACCATTATGGCAGGTATGTCTAGTCGGGCTGCTGCCATGAGCATGCCTGGCGTGATCTTGTCACAGTTTGTTACCAGAACTAAGCCGTCTAGCCTGTGTGCTTGTGCCATGACTTCTACGGAGTCAGCGATTAATTCGCGGCTGGGAAGCGAGTAGCGCATGCCTTCGTGTCCCATGGCTATTCCGTCGCAGACCGCTATGGTGTTAAACTCGAACGGTGTTCCTCCTGCAGCGGTTACGCCGGCTTTCACTGCGTCTGCGATTTGGTTCAGGTGGATGTGTCCTGGAACTATGTTTGTGTAGCTGTTTGCCACGCCTATGAACGGCTTGGCTATATCCTTGTCAGTTAATCCTAACGCCTTCAAGAGTGACCTGTGCGGCGCTTTTTCAATCCCTTTTTTAATCATGTCGCTTCTCATTTGGTTTGCCTCGCGAATTTGAATTGTTACTAAATTAGTAATGGGTGAGATTTAAGTTGTTTCTGCTATGCTCAGCGCGAATAGTGTGTGAATTCAACTTATACCCCTGCACATAGGGGCGGTATGGTCTTTTCTTTACGATAGATTACAAAGTTGACATCTGTAAGGGTAAACGTTTATATTTTTGGGGTTGTTGCATATTTCGGATTGAAAAATAGCTTTATCGATTAAAGAGAGGTTTGACAATATGGCGTATTTAACAACAACTGGTTCAGGACAGCCAGTTCTAATATTAAAAGAAGGTACATCACGAAGCAGAGGAAAAGAAGCTCAGAGAAACAACATAATGGCAGCACGCGTAATCGGCGAAGTCTTAAAGACCACGCTTGGACCACGCGGCATGGATAAAATGCTCATAGACGGCTTAGGCGACATAACCATAACAAACGACGGCGCAGCAATCCTAGACGAAATGGACGTGGAACATCCAGCGGCAAAAATGATGGTGGAAATCGCCAAAACCCAAGACGACATGGTTGGCGACGGAACAACCACCACCGTAGTTTTAGCAAGCGAACTACTCAAGAAAGCCGAGGAACTCCTCGACCAGAACATTCACCCAACCATACTGGTAAGCGGCTACCGAAAAGCAGCCCAAAAAGCCATCGAAACCATAAACAAAGTCGCAGTACCAGTCGACATCAACGACCGCAAAACCCTCCTCAAAGTCGCATTAACCTCAATGGGCAGCAAAGCAGTCGGCGCAGCTAGAGAGCACCTAGCGGAGATTTCCATAGACGCAGTCTCACAAATCGCCGAGCAACGCGGAGACAGAAAACTAGCCGACATAGACAACATCCAACTCGTAAAGAAAACAGGCAAAAGCCTCCTTGAAACACAACTTATAAGCGGAATAATCATCGACAAAGAAGTCGTTCACTCTGGTATGCCCAAAAAGAAGGAAAACGCGAAAATCGCACTCTTAGACTCAGCCTTGGAAATAGAGAAAACCGAAATGAGCGCTGAAATCCGCATCCGCGACCCAACACAAATGCAAGCTTTCCTAGACCAAGAAACCAACATGATGAAAAAGATGGTAGACAAAATCAAAGCCTCAAAAGCAGACGTAGTCTTCTGCCAGAAAGGCGTAGACGACATGGTTCAACACTTCTTGGCTAAAGCAGGCATAATCGCAGTCAGACGAGTCAAACAGTCCGACATGGAAAAACTTGCACGCGCAACAGGCGGAATAATAGTCTCAGACCTAGACGACCTCACAGCCAAAGACCTAGGACAAGCCGGTTTAGTGGAAGAACGCAAAATCGGCGACGACAAAATGATATTCGTTGAAAAATGCAAAGACCCCCACAGCGTAGCCATACTCATACGCGCAGGACTCGAACGCATGGTAGACGAAGCCGAAAGAGCCATGACCGACTCGCTATCAGTGGTTTCAGACGTCATCGAAAACAGCAAAATCGTAGCTGGCGCCGGCGCAGTAGAAGTTGAAGTCGCCAAGGAACTCCGCAAGTACGCAACAACCGTCGGCGGCAGAGAACAACTAGCCGTAGAAGCCTTCGCAGACGCAGTTGAAGTAATCCCGAAAACCCTCGCGGAAAACGCAGGCTTAGCAGCCATAGACATAATCGTAGAACTCAGGTCAGCCCACGACAAACCAAAAGGCAAATACATAGGAGTCAACGTCTTCAACGGCAAAGTCCAAAACAGCATAGACAACGGCGTAATCGAACCCGCAGTAGTCAAAGAACAAGCCATAAAATCAGCAGCCGAATCAGCAGCCATGATACTCAGAATAGACGACGTAATCGCATCCACAAAATCCCAAGCACCACCAGGCGGAATGCCCGGCGGAATGCCCGGCGGAATGCCCGGCGCTTAAAACACCAATTAACCCCTTTCATTTTTCTTTGTTTTCTGTTTCTTCGAAAAGACAATTTGATTCTTTTAAGTAACCGTTTGTTGCCAAAAATACCTGAAATGTTCAGTGTATAACACTTGGTCCTTTGGTTGCTGCGCTGGTACCTGTTGCTCACAGAGTGACCCCCCTCCCTTTTAAATAGTCTGAAGCTGTTCCTTCATGCTTCTGATTGATGGGCAACGGTTACGAACTTATCTGGGTTAGCTTTACTGTACTCTGTTGATAGGGTCAAAATTGGTTGCTTGTAGCATCGCTATTTTTATTAAACCAATGTTTCTTACGGTAGGCAAGTCCAACACTTGCGCTCCGGTAGTATAGTCCGGTCAAGTATTACGGCCTCTCGAGCCGTGGACCCGGGTCCGAATCCCGGCCGGAGCACCAACCTATTCTGTAAACTTTACAAGTGGCGATAATTCCGTTTTATCTTTAAAAATGTGAAAGTTGCCCTCCGCAACGTTTGGGTTCTAATTGTTTGAGAAAAAAGGAAGGATTGGTGGAAAATTATAGTATGCCTATGCTTTGTAGCCAGCCGATCAGGTTGTATTCAACGATGAGTGCGGCAAATAATGAAGCAACCAGCGACATTACGGTAATCATAGTGTTCAGTGAGGGTCCAGCGGTGTCTTTGAATGGGTCGCCGACGGTGTCGCCAACCACAGCTGCTTTGTGTGCTTCAGAGCCTTTTCCGCCGTAGACGCCTGTTTCGATAAGTTTCTTTGCGTTGTCCCATAAGCCGCCAGCGTTTGACATGAGTAGCGCCAACAGTAAGCTTGACAGTATTGCGCCTGCTAGGAAACCGCCTAACGCTTGTATTCCGCCGACGAAGCCCACGACCAGCGTAGCCACAATTATGAAGATACTTGCGGGCATCAGCTCGCGAATGGCTCCTACTGTGGCGATGTCCACGCAACTGGCGTAGTCAGGTTTCACTCCCGGCTTGCCCTCGCGTAGACCTGGGATTTCTTTGAATTGTCTCCTGATTTCAGCAATCATCCGCTCAGCGTTCTTGCCAACGCCCAACATGAGCATTGCCGAGAACACTGCTGGAATCGCCACGCCGATGAGTGTACCCATCAAGACGAGGGGATCCATGATGTCAAAGATGGCTGGGTGCCCTGCGCTGGAGGCGATTTCTTGGAATGCTGCGAGCAGTGAAATTACGGTTAAGCCTGCTGCTCCTATGGCGAAGCCTTTGGTTATTGCTTTGGCTGTGTTTCCTGCTGCGTCGAGTTTGTCGGTTATGGCGATGACTTCTTCGCTGAGACCCGATTGTTCTGCAACGCCTTTTGCGTTGTCGACGATTGGACCGTACGCGTCGTTGGAAACTGTGAGACCGACTATTGAGAGCATGCCGATTGCAGCCATTGAGATTCCGAAAACTCCGAAAGCTACGGTATCCGCTGAAGATAGTTCAGTTGCGATGGGTGCAACAAGCATGTAGGATACTGCGGCTGCGATGCCTATGCCTATTAAGGGCAGGATTATGCTTCTGAGGCCGTATGAGAAGCCAGTGATTATGTTTATGGCTGGTCCGCTTTGTGATGCTTCAGCAGTTTTCTGTGCAGGTCCTTTTTCTTCTGACGTGAAGTAGTCGGTTGTAATGCCGATTATGACTCCTGCACCTAAGCCTATGGCGGCTGCGCCCCAGATTCGCCAGTCGTAACCCATGTAGTAAGTGGTTATCGCGGTTAGAACGCCGAAGATAAGGCAAGTTACATAAGTGCCATTGTTGAGTGCGCTTCCTGGGCTGCCGTTTTTGCCAACTCGGACGGTGAATGATCCTATGATGGAGGCGAACACGCCCATTGCTGCGAACACCAGTGGGATTTCTATGTACTGTGCTCCGAAGTTCAGGGAGAGTGCTGCTCCAAGTATCATCACTGCCACGATGCTTGCTACGTAAGAGTCAAAAAGGTCTGCGCCCATGCCTGCCACGTCGCCTACGTTGTCGCCTACGTTGTCGGCTATTACTGCTGGGTTCCTAGGGTCGTCCTCTGGCAGGTCGAGTTCTACTTTGCCTACTAGGTCAGCGCTTATGTCTGCGGTTTTAGTGTAGATGCCGCCGCCTGCTTTAGCGAATAATGCTAGAGCACTGGCGCCGAAGCTGAAGCCCAAGACGACTTGGGGGTCACCTGTTAAGGCGTATACGATGCTTATGCCGAGCAAGCCGATGCCGACGACTGCGAAGCCCATGACTGCGCCGCCTCGAAAGCCTATTGGGAACGCCTTGTTCAAGCCTTGTTGCGCGCCGTTGGCAACTTTGGCGTTTGCTTTAGTTGCGATTGTTAAGCCCAAGAACCCTGCAAGAGCAGAGAATACTGAGCCGAAAATGTATGCCAGCGTAAGTGCGACGTTGCCCATGGGGTCTCCTGCCCATATGGGTGTCGGCAGAAAGAGCAACAGTATAACAGAGACGACTCCGACGAACATGAAAAGCACTTTATATTCCCTTTTCAGGAAGGCGCGAGCGCCCAGTCTGATGGCGTCTGAGATTTCCCGCATTTTTTCGGTTCCGCTGTCTTGTTTTTCAACGTAACGATAGAAATATAAGCCTACTAGAATTGATATCAACGAAGCTATTGGTGCTATTAACCATGGTTCAAATGTTTCAAGCATTTCTTTTAACCTTCTCCTTAGATTATCGTCGTTTGTTTTGAATTGAGTTGGGAAATTGTCTAAACTTGTTTATTAGCCTTTGTTTTGCTGAAACCTAAAGGGAAAGTATTATAACCTTTATTCTTAAGATAATGGAGCTAAACCTATCTAGCCTAAGGGTACAGTGTCCCACTGTTAGTGAAAAACTTAACTAGTTTGAAAATGGGCGGTTGTAATGGCTGACGCGTGGCACAGCAAGAAACCTGAGCAAGTCTTAAGCGAGTTAAAGGTTGACCAGCAAGGATTAAACAGTGGAGAAGCCCAACGCAGGCTGGAAGAGTATGGTCCCAACGAGCTCAAAGCAAAGAAAGGCGTAACCCCTCTTCAGATTTTTCTCAACCAGTTCAAAGATATCTTTGTTATCATGCTTTTAGTTGCCACGATTATTTCTCTCTTGATTGGAGAAACAGTTGACGCTATCACCATCGCCGTTATCGTGATTCTTAACTCCGTTGTGGGTTTTGTTCAAGAATACCGATCAGAAAAAGCAATGGAAGCCATGAAGCAGCTAACGGCTCCTAAAGCCCGTGTTATTCGAGACGGCAACGAAACAATCATAGATGCCCGAGAAATAGTGCCCGGCGACATCGTGCTTCTTGAAGCTGGTGACCGTGTCCCCGCGGATGCAAGGCTTATAGAAACTGTTGATTTGAAGGCTGACGAAGCCGTTTTGACTGGCGAATCAACAGATGTCACAAAGGACTTGAGTATAGTCAACGCGGACGCTCCTATTGGAGATAGGAAAAACTCTGTTTTCATGGCTACTCACCTGACCTATGGCAGAGGCAAAGCTGTGATTACAGCTACGGGGATGAAGACGGAGTTCGGCAAGATTGCAGAAATGGTTCAAACCATGGAGACCGAGGAAAGTCCTCTAAAGCAGAAGCTTGAGAGTTTTGCCAAAAAACTTGGAATCATAATTGTTGCATTAACCGCCGTAATCTTTGCACTTGAGTTATACGAAATCCTTGTCCTTGGCGTAGGACACTCGGCTGACGTGTTAGCTAACGTGCTAGAAGCTTTTGAAGTGTCAATTGCGCTTGCTGTGTCAGCGGTTCCAGAGGGCTTGCCCGCAATTGTTACTGTTTCGCTTGCGCTCGGCGCTAGAGAACTAGCTAAACGTAACGCGATTCTGAGAAAGCTTTCTTCCGCAGAAACTTTGGGTGCTACAACGGTTATCTGCTCCGACAAAACTGGGACCTTGACTAAGGGCGAAATGACAGTGCGCCAAGTGTACGTTAACGGAAAAACGTTTGACGTTACGGGTGCTGGCTACGAGCCGAAAGGCGAGTTTCTAGTGGACGGCAAACCTGTCACCCTGAAAGATACTCCTGAGCTTGAATTGACGTTAAAAGCCGGAACGTTGAATTCGAATGCTACCTATGATGGCACGCGTGTTCTCGGAGACACAACTGAGGGCGCGATTATTGTTGCGGCAGCCAAAGTGGGCTTAGCGAAAAAAGATTTGGAAGCGTCATATCCTCGCCTTCACGAGGTGCCTTTCACTTCTGAAAGGAAGCGTATGACCACAGCTCACAAGACGCCAGATGGCAGGCTGGTTGCTTACGTGAAGGGCGCTCCCGAAATGGTCTTAGACCGCGCCACTTTCATTTTCAAAGATGGAAAAGCCAAAAAACTGACTGCTGAAGATAAGAAAGCAATCTTGGCGATGAACGAAAATATGGCTAATGCTGCTCTTCGTGTCCTCGGCGTAGCCTACCAAGATTTGCCTGCTGATGCAGTTGAAAAGTTTGACGAGGAAGACTACGAGAGTAATCTAGTGTTTCTGGGTCTCTTCGGCATGATTGACCCTCCAAGACCTGAAGCTAAGGAAGCCAACGCTAGATGCAGGGCTGCGGGCATAAGGACTGTAATGATAACTGGAGACCACAAGCTAACCGCTGTTGCCATAGCGAAAGAGCTAGGTATGATGCACAGTGATAAAGTTCTTACAGGCGTTGAGCTTGACTCAATTAATGATGCGGAATTCGAGCGGCTTGTAGGCGAAGTGTCTGTGTATGCGAGAGTTTCGCCTGAACACAAGCTCCGGATAGTTAAGGCGTTGAAGAAGAACGGCGAGATTGTTGCCATGACTGGTGACGGAGTCAACGACGCTCCTGCGCTTAAGCAAGCCGACATCGGCGTGGCAATGGGCATAACCGGTACAGATGTTACAAGAGAAGCCGCTGACATCGTCTTGGCGGATGACAACTTCGCTACCATAGTTAATGCCGTTGAGGGAGGGCGAAGCATTTACGATAACATCCGAAAGTTCTCGTTCTTCCTGTTGCGCTCCAACTTTGACGAGTTACTTGTTATAGGCAGCTTTGCCCTTATGGGATTGGAGCTTCCTCTCAGCGCAGGCATGATCCTATGGATAAACTTAGTTACCGATGGTGGTCCAGCTCTTGCTTTGACTATGGACCCGCCGGAAGCCGATGTTATGGAGAGACCTCCACGAGACCCGAAGGAGGGCATACTGCATGGAAGGATCGCTTCGATTTTAGCCACGTTTGTAACCCAGTTTCTTGGCACTGGCCTGATCTTTTTCTTAGCCTACTATGTTTGGGGCCGAGACCTCGGGGAGGCTCAGGCAATGGCTTTCGTGCAAGCTACTTTGCAGGAATTAGTCATAGTCTGGAATTGCCGTTCTGAAACAAAAGGAGCTTTCAAGCTCAGCTTCACATCGAACAAGTTCTTGTTGGGAGCAGTGGTTCTGTCTGCAGTACTAACCGTCATAATACCCTACACTTCACTGTTTATCCCCGGCTTCTATCTGTTCGGGACTATGCCTCTAGACCTCACGGACTGGTTGCTTGTTCTTCCGTTCTCTCTGTCAGGGTTCCTAATATTGCCTGAGATTTTCTACGGTAGAAAAGTCTGGAAATGGCGCTGATTGCACGGAAAAGCTAATATTCTAAGGTTTCAAAAGGACTGTGCTTAACTTAAAAACGTGTGATGATAATGAGTGAAAAATTGGCGAATCCTGCCCCGCTTGGACTGCTGGGTTTCGGATTGACAACTGTTCTGCTTAACTTGCATAACGCTGGTCTTTTTCCCCTTGACACTATGATATTGGCAATGGGTTTGGCCTACGGTGGATTAGCACAAGTTATCGTGGGCATAATGGAGTTCAGGAAAGGCAACACTTTCGGCACAGTAGCGTTCACTTCGTACGGGCTTTTCTGGTGGTCTCTTGTGCTTCTTCTTGTCTTGCCTAACAATACAATATTCCCGGGGCTAAGCGCTCCAACCGAGACGGCGATGGCTGCGTACTTCTTCATGTGGGGGCTGTTCACATTTGCAATGTTCTTCGGAACACTCAAGACAAACCGCGCTTTGCAATTTGTGTTCATGAGCTTGGCAATTCTGTTCTTCCTTCTCGTGGCAAGAGAACTGACAGGAAACATGGTGCTGTATGATTTCATCACGGTAAATACGATAGTTGGCGTTGAAGGCGTTATCTGTGGACTAAGCGCAGTCTACCTAGCATTCGCGGAAGTACTGAACGAAGCACACAAAAAAACCG